>Ga0302324_100012550_pt1 | contig 17266 bp, 10 predicted proteins | sample Palsa_T0_1_FD_201949 | JGI IMG/M metagenome (GOLD analysis project Ga0302324, IMG submission 201949) | Peat permafrost microbial communities from Stordalen Mire near Abisko, Sweden - Palsa_T0_1 | ecosystem: Environmental > Terrestrial > Soil > Palsa > Peat permafrost | place: Sweden: Abisko...
GAACAAGCGCCTGGTGGCTCTGGACCTGGGCGCCATGATCGCCGGAGCCAAGTACCGCGGCGAATTTGAAGAGCGCCTCAAGGCTTTCCTCAAAGAAATCACCGCCAGTGAAGGACGCGTGCTGCTGTTCATCGATGAATTGCACACCATCGTCGGCGCCGGCGCGGCCGAGGGCGCCAACGACGCCTCCAACATGCTCAAACCGCCTCTGGCCCGCGGCGAACTGCGCTGCATCGGCGCCACCACCTTGGACGAATACCGCAAGCACATCGAAAAAGACCCCGCCCTGGAGCGCCGTTTCCAGCCCGTGTACATTGACGAACCCAGCGTGGAGGAAACCATCGCCATCTTGCGCGGCCTCAAGGAACGTTACGAAGTCCATCACGGCATCCGCATTCAGGACGCCGCCTTGGTCGCCGCCGCCACTCTTTCCCATCGCTACATCGCCGATCGTTTTCTGCCGGACAAGGCGGTCGATCTGGTGGACGAAGCCGCCTCGCGCCTGCGCATGGAATTGGACTCGATGCCGGCGGAGATCGACCAACTGGAACGGCAGATCCTGCAATTGGACATCGAGCAAACGGCCCTGCGCAAAGAGAAGGACGAGGCCTCGCGCCAGCGCCTCAAGAACATCGAGCGCGAATTGGCCAACCTGCGCGAACAGGCTACCGAATTGAAAGCGCGCTGGCAGAATGAAAAGGCCGCCATCAACGCCATTTCTATTCTCAACAGCCAGTTGGAGCAGGCCCGCGGGCAACAGGAAGCCGCCCAACGTGCCGGCGATCTGAGCCTGGCCGCCCAGATCCAGTACGGCCGCATCCCGGAGTTGCAGACCAAACTGGCGGACATGGAAAAGCAGTTCTCTCAGCGCCAGGGCAAACGCCTGCTCAACGAGGAAGTGACCGAGGAGGACATCGCCCGCGTCGTCGCCGCCTGGACCGGCATCCCCGTCACCCGCATGTTGGAGGGCGAGCGGGAAAAACTGGTCAAGATGGAGGCACGCTTGCAAAAGCGCGTCGTGGACCAAGCCGAGGCGGTGACCGCCGTCTCCAACGCCGTCCGCCGCGCCCGCAGCGGTTTGCAGGAGCCCAACCGGCCCATGGGCTCGTTCATCTTCCTGGGCCCGACGGGCGTCGGCAAAACCGAGCTAGCCCGCGCCCTGGCGGAATTTCTATTTGACGACGAGAACGCCATGGTCCGCATCGATATGAGCGAATACATGGAACGGCACGCGGTGGCCCGGCTCATCGGCGCGCCACCGGGGTATGTCGGCTATGAGGAAGGCGGCCAGTTGAGCGAAGCCGTCCGCCGCCGACCCTACAGCGTCGTGCTCTTTGACGAAATCGAAAAGGCGCATCACGACGTCTTCAACGTGCTGCTGCAAGTGCTGGACGACGGGAGGCTGACCGACGGCCAGGGCCGCACGGTCGATTTCCGCAACACGATCATCATCATGACCAGCAACATCGGCTCGCCCATCATCCAGGAATTTTTCGCCAGCCGCAAAGGCGGGGCCGCGACCGCCGCCGATCACGCGCGCGTGGAGGAGTTGGTGCGCCAGGAGTTGAAGCAGCATTTCCGGCCCGAATTTCTCAACCGCATCGATGACATCATCATTTTCCACAGCCTGGATGAGAAGGGCTTGAGCGCCATCGTGGAGATCCAGTTGCAGCGTTTGCGCGACCGGTTGAGCAAGCAGCAATTGGCCCTCGACCTCGATGCCGCGGCCACCCGCTATCTGGCCAAGGAAGGCTACGATCCGCAATTCGGGGCGCGCCCGCTCAAGCGCGCCATCCAGCAACTTCTGCTTGACCCGTTGGCCATGAAGCTGCTCGACGGGGAAATCAAACCCGGCGACCGGATCAAGGTTACGGTGGAAAACGGCGCGCTGAAATTTCACCGGCCAAAACCGGCCGCCGGCGCACAATGAGAAATTCCGGCGCCAAACGAAAGCTTGCTTCTAGGGCGGCGGCGCAAAATCGGAAGGCGCACCATTGCCATGTCGCCGGCGCCATCTGAGGTCCCCTGCCCGGCCGGCGCCGCCCAATCGGCCCCTTCCTTCTGGCTGACCCGCTTCGTCATCCTGCGCTGGCTCGGCTTCGTCTATCTGATCGCCTTTCTGGTGGCCGTCAATCAAATTGTTCCGTTGCTGGGCGAGCATGGGTTGACGCCCGCGAGGCTCTTCACGCAGCGTGTGGCAGAGCACTTCGGCTCCCGCGGGACGGCTTTCCTCCAATTGCCCAGCGTGTTTTGGGCCGGCGTGCCGGACACTGCCCTGCTGGCCGTCTCTTGGGTCGGCGTGGCGCTTTCGCTGGCGGTGCTGCTCGGTTATGCCAATGCCATCATCCTGTTCCTGCTCTGGGCGCTCTATATGTCCATCGTCAACATCGGCCAGGATTGGTACTCCTACGGCTGGGAAATCCAACTGCTGGAAACCGGCTTCCTGGCCATCTTTCTCTGTCCGTTGCTGGACGGCCGCCCCTTCCCGCGCCGCGCGCCGCCGGTGGTGGTTTTCTGGCTGTTTCGCTGGCTGATTTTCCGAATCATGCTTGGGGCCGGCCTGATCAAGCTGCGCGGAGACTCGTGCTGGCGCGATTTGACCTGCCTCTATTATCACTACCAAACCCAGCCTCTCCCCAATCCCTTCAGCCGTCTCTGCCATTTCCAACCGCATTGGTTCCAAAAATTCGGCGTGCTCTGGAATTTTTTCGTCGAACTGGTGGCGCCGTGGTTCGCCTTCGCGCCGGGAATCTGGCGGCACGCCGCCGGGTTTTTCTTGTTTACGTTCCAGTTGTTCCTGATTTTCAGCGGCAACCTCTCCTTCCTCAATTGGCTGACCATCGTGCCGATCCTGGCTTGCTTCGATGATTCGCTGTTGGCCCGCCTGCTCCCCAAGTCCCTGGCGGAACGGGCGCGGCGCGCCGCCGACCAGGCGCAACCGTCGCGCGCGCATCACATAGCCGCCATCGCGCTGGCCGTGGTGACCGGGTTGTTGAGCCTGCAGCCCGTGGCCAACCTGATCTCGCCTGGGCAAATCATGAACACCTCCTTCAACCGCCTGAGCCTGGTCAACACCTACGGCGCCTTCGGCAGCGTGGGCCGCGAACGCCTGGACCTCGTCTTTGAAGGCACCGACGATGCCGTGTTGACCGAAGCCACCAAATGGAGGGAATACCAATTCAAAGGCCAGCCCGTCGATGTGATGCGCCGCCCGCCTTTCGTCGCCCCGTATCAACTTCGTCTGGACTGGCAAATGTGGTTCGCCGCCATGTCCACCGCCGACGAATATCCCTGGACGCTCAATTTTGTTTGGAAACTCCTGCACAATGACGGGCCTGTCCTGAGTCTGCTGGCGAGCAATCCTTTCCCGCAAAAGCCGCCGCGCTATATCCGCGCCATGCTCTATCGCTACGAATTCGCGCCTCGGGGCAATCCGGAAGGAGCGTGGTGGAAACGGACACTCTTGGTCCCCTGGCTCCCCGCGCTCTCCGCCGAGGATCCCCGCCTCCACTCCATTCTGGCTTCCTACGGCTGGATCAGTCGTGAATGAGGAACCGCCCGCTTGGCCTCACACATTGAGGTTCCGAATCGGTAGGGCGAGACTCGAGCCGCGACTCGATTTCGTGGAAAATGTCAGGGTTCGACGGAGTCTCACCCTACCGACCAAGATCTTGTAGGGCAACTCCGTCGAGGCTCAGAACGAGTAAATGCGGCGCGAGAGACTGTGGCGCAGGAGGAAGCAGGTGAGCAGCGTAAAGGCGCCGTAGCTCAGGAAAACCAGCGGGGGCATCAACCACATCTCCACCTGATCACTGCCTGTGAATGCTTGCGTGGCCTCCGCCGCGAAGGTGGCCGGAAGAAACAAAGCAATCCAGGTCATGACTGCTGCTACAATCAAGTTTTTGACGCGCAAGGCAAAGTAGGTGGCAAAGATGGGCAGGGCAAAAAAAGCACAGGCCACGGTGAATGGCAACTGCATTGCTTGTGGGAAAAAATCGAAGATGGAAGCATTTGCGCGTAGCCAGATCTTATACAATCGCCCGCCCAACAAATAATCTCCCGCCAGGATCAGGGCCGCGGGCAGGAATTGTTTCCACAATCCCCACGCGCGACCGAAGATAAGTTTATTGACCGAGATGGGCGTGATCAAAAGCAGTTCCAGAGCGCCGCTGCGCTTCTCTTCCAAAAAACCGTTGACGCCGACAAAGGTGTAGATTCCGGCCAGCGTCAACAACAGCGGCAAGAGAGCCGCGTGGTCATCCGACGAGGCGTCGAAAAACACGCATTCGATCAGCGCGAAGAGCAGGCATAGCCCCCATCGGCTCAAGCGCGCCCTCCAGGAATACTGTTGCAGCCAGGCGATTGGGTTCCAGTCCAGTGTCCGTTGTGCGCTGCGCCGGAATCGGCGGCGGAACACAGGAGTGCAATAGCGCAGGAAAAAGCCTTCGCGCCGGGGCGAGGGGATTTTGTCCTGCCAGGAGCGCTTGACCCGGCACGCCGCAAACCAGGCAACCACAAAGAAGATCAGCAGCACGACCGGCGGACTGGCCCAACAAAGGCTTATCCAGATTTTGCTTAAGACAGGGGAAAAAGTGGCAATGGAGCTCCATCCGGCGAAACCGCGAACGTCGAGGAGGCCGGTGAAAATGGGCAGGGTTTCCAGTTGCCATTGCCACCAAGGCATTCCGCTGAAGGCGGAGGCGCCGAAACCCTGCCAGGCGACGATAATAATATACGCAAAAAGCTGGCCAAAAAGGAGCAAGAAAACGGCTCCGCCGAAAAAGGCCAGCAGGAAGGCAGTGTTCCGCCCCCGGGCCAGGGAGGAGGCAAGCAAACCCGCGGCCAAGCACAGCACGGTCGCGCAAAACTCCAGGCTCAGGGCGCTAAACGCGTCGTACCAAGTGATGCCCCCGGTCATGAATGGAATGGCGAGGATCGGCAGCACCGCCAGCCAGAGAGTCAAGGCGCGCAGCGCCTGGGCCAGCGCCTTGCCGGCGACGATGCCGCCGGCGGTCAGCGGAGTCAAGAATAACAAACCCAGCGTGCCCTCCCGCCTTTCGCGCGCGATGCAATCAGCCGTCAGGGCGGGCACGAACAAGGCGATGAGACCGAGCAGCAAGGAATGGAGGCCGCCCAAAAGCCAACTGCCCAGTTGCGCCGAGGGTTTTTGCGAGTTGGCGACGATGGCCCAGAGGAGCAGCGTGCCCACGCCCGCGCTCAAGAAGCGCAGCCGGTGGTTGACGGGACGCCGGGCCCCTTCGCGCAGTTCCCGTTGCACGACGGGCCAGACGTTGAACTGACTGAACTTGGGCAGCTTCACGTGGCCGTTGGGCTCAGAGTGAATCCTGAGGACTCAAAACCCAAGCGCCAACTGGCAACCTTCCGGGCGGCGAAAAGCGGCCGCGGAAAGTTCGGGGCCATGCTTAGCCGAAACGATGCAGTAGGGAAGAAAGGATCTCCCTCACCCCTGCCCTCTCCTCAAGGAGAGGGAGAAACTGGGGCAACCACCGGCTGGTACTACAATGTAGTGACTGTTGACAGTGCTGCGCCTTCAGTTCCCCTTCAGGTCTCTCCACTTGAGGGTCAGGGTGTGGTCGAGCCTTTTGTCCAACTGTATCGTTACGCCTTAAGGCAGGGGACAGTCGGCGAGACGCCGACCGTGGCGACCGAGACGGTCGCGCTCCCCAGATCCACTTGGGCCGCGGCATATCCTCCGAGAAAGCAATTCGTTGCGGCCTGTTTTGCCGCGTTTTGTCTTGAATCGCCGTTTTGCTTCGGACATGCTACCGGCACACGAAGAAACGAAATCCTATGAGTAATATGAACCGACGTCTGTTCCTTGGCGCTGCTGCGGCTGCGGCGGCCGCCTCCGCCGGCATTGCCGGCGCCGCCGAACCCGCTGCAGGATCGGTCAAGATCATCGGCATTGTCGGCAGCCTGCGGAAAGGCAAGACCACCTACAAGGCCATGGAATTGGCGCTGGAGTCGGCCAAGACGATCAGTCCTGCCATCGCCACGGATATCATCGAGCTTTCCGGGCTCAATCTGGATCCCTACATCGCGGTCGGCTCCAAAAGTTCCGACCGGCCGGATGACTTCCCCGCCGTGCATGAGAAGCTGGTGGCGCCGGATGTCTTCGGCATCCTGATGGGCTCCCCCGTTTACATGGGTATCGTCTCATCGCCGCTGAAGCAGCTCTTCGAGCGCATGCTCGCCTTTCGTCAAGGCGGTTTCCCGCTGCAAAACAAAGTTGGCGGCGCCCTGGCCGTCGGCGGCGGGCGTAACACAGGGGTGGAGATGATCCTGCAGCAACTGATCATGTTCATGCTTTCGCAGGAGATGATTCTGGTCGGCGATGGAAAGCCGGGCGATCACTGGGGCGGGACCATGCAATCCCAGGGCGACGAGCTTTCGAAGGACGAAGGCAGCCTTAATACGATCCGCGGCGTCGGCAAGCGCGTCGCCGAGATCGCGTTGCGCCTGGCCGCCTCAGCGAAATAGATTTGGGCAAAAACATCACTGCAGCACGACATACAGCGCATCGGGTGGAAACTTGAACGTCGCGCGGCCGGCGGCAGGCTCCAAGGAAATCGTATTGACGGGCATGCCGTTGGCGTCCAAGACGCGTGCGGTCTTGATCGTCGAATTGGCAATGGCGATTTCCACCTCGGCCCGAACGATCATCCATGGAGCATGGCCGAAACTGACGACTTGCTCGCCCGCGCGGCCGTTGATACTGATGGGCTTGGTTTTCCAGCCGAGCGGTCGTTCGGTGGTGCCTACTTGGACGAGAATTTTCCCCGACTCCTTCAGCGGCTTGTTGTCCATTGCAACCACTAAAACGGTAGCGTAATCGTTGGAGGAGCGGATAGCGACGTCGGTAAGCCGGCAGTCGCCGAGAGTTTTGAGAAAGCCCGTGACGCCCTGGGCTTTAGGCGTGTCAAGTTTACACCAGCCGTCGCCATAGTTAAACGTGATCTCGCCGGTCACGGACCGGACCGTCTTGCGCTGAGGATCAAGGTATTGGCGCAAGTCCAACACCCGGCTCGGGGCGGATTCCACGGCGTAATTCGCCACGACCGGACCGACGAGGTAGGCGAGTGGGTTGACGCCGTCTTTGATGTTCGATTCTTTCGAGCGGTTGTCCTGATCGCGATTGGGATCGTAGCCCGCATCTTCAGCGATGATCGGCATTCGTCGCTCCCAGAGGTCGGTTAGAGTGCGTTGCTCAGAGACGACCGGGGCGCCTTGCTGGATGTAACCAAGCCGGTACAGCAACGATGCGGCCGGCCACTGGCCCAGGAGCATCGGCGTGGCGCACACCCATTTGCCTTCTGAAGGCATAAAACCGTTGGCGGAGCCAGGCTGGCGCCAATCTTCTTCGCCGGTTTGGAACCAGAAGTAGGCGTCCACTCCCGTCAGAGATTGGTAGGCCGCCACGAGGAACGGGCCTTCGGATTGGTGGCTCAGCGGGGGAACCCACGAACTCTCGGTGATCATCATCGGAAAACCGGACACCTGTTTGAGCGTCAGCGGCAGTTCGCGCGGTCGCAACAGCACCGAATCGTCGGTGAACCGATCGCCGTTGCAGATGGCCCAGCCATTGTTGGCCCCTTCGTGGACGCCGTCATAATAACGGTTAACGGCCATTACCTCGTTGGCCGTATAGGACCAGCGTTCCGCATCGAGCATCGTCACGTTGTCGGCGGTGCGCCAGTTGCCGGCATTGACAAGCTGTCTGCATCCGAGATCGTTTTTCAAGTAGTCTCCTATCATTTGGTTGAAATGAAGCATCGTCTCAGTCAGAAATTGCATCTGGTCGGCACAGCGTTGTCGCTGGCCGGCGTTGCCACCGCGCTGGGTCAATTGCCACGTTATGTACAGCGCCGCTTCGCCATTGGCGAAATCATCGGGGACATCCTGGTCCGGCGATGGCGCGGCATTCTGCCAAGCGGCGCGAGTGTTCTCCACGGAGCCGTACTTTTTTGCAGCGAAGGCGCCGAATTGCCGGCGCAGTTCCTTCCTCGCCGCGCCTTTGATGCCCTGGGTCGTCCAGAACAAGAGCGAATCCTCATTTTGGATTTCTATCACCGCCAGCGCCGGGTCTTGGGCGAGCGCGATGCCGGTGTTAGGATTTTTCTCCGTCAGCATCTGTTTCATCCAGTTCTTGTAGGCCGCCTGGAGCTTGGGGTCGAAAAACAACAAGCCCCAGTTATGGTTGCCACCATCATCAAGGTATCCGAGCGCCGGCTTGGTGCGCGAGGCCCCCGCCCAGTAAGGGCAGAAGGTCACATAGATGCCCTCCTTCTTGACTGCCGCAATCCCCTTCCAAAAGCGCGCGCGCTCGTCCGAATCAATGGCCAGCAGGTCGCTGCCGGCGGGGGTGATGTTGCAAAAGAATCGGACCATGTTAATGCCCCGCTTGGCCAGGAAGCGGGCGTGGCGGGCAAGGTCCGCATCGAAGGCGCCGTCATTGACCGCCCAAAACCGAGCGGGCCGGCCATCGCCGAGCACGAAATCGCTGCCGTCGGTCGAGCGCCGGACGAAGCCGTGCTCACCCGCAACACGTTCGTTCAGCCAGCGCAAGTCCAGCAGAGCCTCCGGGGCGAACTCATCCCGTGGCGGGTGGAAGGCCCAAGTTTCCTCGCGCGCCGTGCCGGTCTCGTTCGATTTTTCGTCGGGCTGATTCCAGACATAATCGGCGCCGTAAACCGACTTTGCGGCGAACACGGCCACGAGGAGCACGACCGTCAGAGGGCGCATAAATGGCATGATTCGCTGGGAGATTGTCGGAGCGTTTTCGTGGCAAAATCATTAGTCGGCGTACTGCCGGTGTCGAGCTTTTTAAGACGATGAGCGAACTGGACTAGTGAACCGGAGTTGCTATAATGGTCCGATGAAATTCCGACTGCTCAGGATTGTTTTGGTGGGCGTGTTCGGAATCCAAATTGGGCCGCCCGCCAGCGCATCAGTCCTGCGGCTTGAGGCCCCGAGGCTTTTCGAGCGATCCGTCACCCACGATCTAAGTCTGTCCGAACAATCAGGGAATATCGAACTGGCTGTCGGAGAACTTTTCGAGGACGACGGTCCTGCATCCGGCCATTCCTACCAAAAACCCGAGAATCGGGAGACGATCACGTCACAGACGTGGATCAAGAAGGAGTTGATCATACCGAATCCCCAGGCCCGAGCCGCGTACCTGGTGGTGCTGTCTGATGCGCCCGTTGAGGCCGTCATCAATGGGGTCGCGCAGCACTTCGGAACAAACCAAAGCGGAAGGCCACTCCATCAAAAGTACGCTTTTGACCCCAAATTGCTCAGATCAGGCCGCAATGAGATTATCCTGCGAAACTCGGGCAGGGTGATGATTGCGCGCGACGACGAATTCGCCTTGGGATCCCTCATGCGAACCAACCATCCTGGCCGAAGCGCCAAAAGCATCGATGGCGGCAAGAACTGGGACTGCGACCACTTGGGGCCGGACGGCAAGCTCGTGGGCGAGTACGGAGTGCGCGTGTTTCTGGAGCATGATCATTCCCAGGGATCGCTCACTTTGCCGGTTCTGGACGCGGGCAATTTGGAGGGGAAAGCGGTGGCGGCGCCTGTCGCCCAGACAGGCCCTATCGAGATCGCCGTGGAGGGAGAAATCGGACCGGCGGGCGGTATCCGGGTTCGGGCACGCACCGGCGACGCCTATGTTCCCACCGAGACGCATTGGACGGATTGGCAAGAGTTGGGCGAAACTGGGGGAGTGGTGCGAAGCCCACGCGGGCGTTACGTGCAGGTGGAGGTCGATCTCTCATCGCGCGATCCGCTGCGAAGCCCGCAGTTGAGGGCTGTCCGCGTGGAAGCCAAACCCACTGGCCCGCAGGACTGGACGGCCCGGCTCCGCGTCCTAGAGGAGCACAACGCGGAGATTGTCCGCACTTCCATTCCTTTCGAGTACGAGCCCTTGGACCATCCTCGCCTCAAGCGGCTACGCACAGAGTATAAGCTGGATGAAGTGGTGCAAGGCGCGCAAAGCGAGCTCGAGCTTTTATTGCGCCTGGCGCAATGGGCCTGCAATCACTGGGATTGGCCCAATCACATCGGCGAGTGCTACCCTCCGTGGGATGCGCTGGAGATCCTGAAGCCCTACCAGGACGGCAAGCCCACCGGTGGTTTCTGCCTGCAGTATAACGTGGTCTTCTTGCAGGCCTGCGAGAGCTTCGGGTTTGTGGGCCGCGCCGTTTCCATCAGCCCGGGGAGTTGCTATGGACGCCTCGGGGGCGGCGGTCATGAAATTGTGGAAATCTGGTCCAATGAATGGAAGAAATGGGTCTATGTGGATGGGGCGTTGGCCTGGTACATCGTCGATGAAAAAACGGGCGTTCCTCTTTCCATTTGGGAAATGCGCCAGCACCAGTTGCCGACCTTGCGGGGCGAACCTGTCGAGCCGGTGCGGGTCGTCGCCGCCGAGCGGACCAAGAACAAACAATTCGGTTGGAAAGGGCTGGCTGGCCCCGATCCCCTGAACTGGTATCTCGAACTGCGGATGATTCCCCGCAGCAACTTCCTCCAGGCCAAATCTCCTTTGCCGCTCAACCAGGGAACGGACGAATGGTGTTGGACCGGACACTACGTGTGGACCGATGCCGAAGTGCCGGCCGGCTTGTTGTTCGGACACCGCGTAACCAAGCGGGAAGATTTCGAGTGGACTCTTAACCAGGCGCACTATGTGCTGGAGCCGGACAAGGCGCCCGGCGTCTTCCGGGTTCATCTTGACACCGAAACGCCCAGTTTTGAAACCTTCCTGGCCGAGATTGACGGCGGAGAAAAAAAGAGCGTCGCCCCAGTATTCGCCTGGACCCTGCACCCCGGCAAAAACCAACTGCGCGTACGGCCTCGCAATGTTGCAGGCAGGGAAGGCATTCCAAGTTGGATCGCACTGGAATACGCCAACTAGGCTGCAAGGCAACTGCAGAACTTTAGCCAACCCGCATTCACCGCCAACGCCCCCACCGCCTCCACAACCGCCTGCGGGCATCGACCCAGAACCGTGCGTCATGTTAGCTGCTCAATTCCGTTCCGTGGAATCGAGGCTAGGGGGAAGATTCAGGGACTACCTTGGGAACGAAAGCAGAAATGAGGCGTTGGGCCTCAGCAATCTGTTGGCGAGACATGGATCGGGACAAAGCATCGAGGGGGTGGGCGATGTCCTCGAAGCCTTGGGCCGAGGCGAGGCTGAACCATTTGAAGGCTTGAATGTCATCCTTGGGAACACCCTGGCCGTGCCAGTAGCCGGCACCCAAACAGCGTTGCGATCGGCCATCCCCCTGCTCGGCGCCTTTGCGGAACCACCTGGCGGCTTCAGAGTTGTCTTTTGGGACGCCTTTTCCTCCGTCGTAGCAGACGCCAAGATTGAACTGCGCGTGGGCATAACCTTGGTCGGCAGCTTTGCGGTACCACTTGACAGCTTCGGCGTAGTTGCCTTGTCCTTGGTCATACAACACCCCGAGGTTGAATTGCATGCGGGCGTACCCTTGTTCCGCAGCTTTGGTGTACCATTTGAGGGCTTCGGCGCGATTCTGTGGAACACCCTCGCCTTTATCGTAACAGATACCCAGGTTGCCTTGCGCCAGGGCAACGCCCTGTTCGGCAGCTTTGCGGAGCCACTTGACAGCTTCAGAGCGGTCTTGTGGGACGCCTTGTCCTGTGAAGTAACAGTCGCCGAGATCGCATTGCGCCGTGGCAACGCCCTGTTCGGCGGCTTTGCGGAACCACTTGACGGCTTCAAAGGCGTCCTGCGGGACACCTCGTCCATGGTAGTAAGAGTTGCCGAGATTGAATTGCGCCTCGACAATGCCTTGCTCGGCAGCTTCGCGGTACCACTTGGCCGCTTCAAAGTCGTCGTGCGGGACGCCTCGTCCTTGGTTGTAACAGTTGCCGAGATTGAATTGCGCCTGGGCAACGCCTTGCTCGGCGGCTTTGCGGTACCAGTTCGCGGCTTCGATTTCGTCGTGCGGGACGCCTTGTCCTGTGAAGTAACAGTTGCCTAGATCGTATTGCGCTGTGGCATCGCCTCGTTCGGCGGCTCTGCGGTACCACTTGGCGGCTTCTGGGTGATTCTGTGGAACACCATTGCCATGGTCGTAACAGGAACCCAGGTTGCATTGCGCCGGAGCAAAGCCTTGTTCCGCAGCCTTGCGGAACCACTTGGCGGCTTCAAAGGAGTCCCGCGGGAGGCCGTGTCCCATGTCGTAACAGTTGCCGAGATTGCCTTGCGCCATGTCATCGCCCTGTTCGGCGGCTTTGCGGAGCCACTTGACGGCTTCGGTGTAGTCTTGCGATACGCCCAGTCCATCGCAATAACAGGAACCAAGGTTGCATTGCGCCTGGACTTGGCCCTGTTCAGCAGCTTTGCGGAACCATTTGGCGGCTTCGAGGTAGTCCTGGGGGACACCTTGTCCTTCGACGTAGCAGATGCCGAGATCGAACTGCGCCGTGGCATCGCCCTGTTCGGCACCCTTGCGGAACGATTCTGCAGCCTCGGTAGGGTGCTCGGCGACGATGAGGTGGAAGAGACTCACTTCGCGCCTCGACGGGGCCTTTTCAGCGTCAGCCTGCAAGTCTTCGGAGGAATGCCCTCCGTTTGTTGTCGTTTGTAGGGTGGATGGCGGCGTAGCTTTTTGCGTTGGCTGCGCCCGAACCGCGCCACACAGGATGAGCAGCGCGGCGACAAACGTCTGAACCGTAAGGCGCATCATTTCAAGTGAACATGCTTGCAACTGTTCGACGAAGCAAGATTTCTCATGGTGGCGGCTATCAGCACCAGTGTTGCAAGGGATGACGGTGTGCAATTCTGGTGGCAATGAGGGATATCCGGAAAGCTCAAAGACCAAGCACCAACTTCGCTCCGTCCGGTCTGCAGAAGACGCCGGTGGACGGCTCCGGGCCATCTTCAGGCATTCCCCCTTTTCGAGCGACGTGGCACATCTATGAAATCGGGTCGGCGAAGATCCACTTCCCGCGCATTCTGGAGCAGAAACGGGGCTCGTTGAACTTGCCGCCGCGAATGGCCCGGATGCGGTTCAAAACATTCTCGCTTTCCGAGTTGTCGACAATTTCAGTTTTCACGTTTGAACGGAGAGGCGATGCAGCGCTTCGAGTTAAGATGAGCAGCTCAATTTTTCGACCTATTATCTCGCTTCAACCCAGAAAATCCCGGAACGTTCCCGATGGAATGAACAGGCTCACCACCGTTTTTGTAGCGTTGCTGCTGCTCTTGGCGACGCCGGCAGCGCTCCGAGCCCAGTATGCTTATAGCACGAACGCCGATGGAAGCATCTACACTTACAGCACTAATGACGACGGGAGTATCAGCATCGACGCTTACGCCGGGCCTCCCTGGGCTGTGGCCATTCCGACCAACATCAACGGCCTGCTGGTCACCACCCTCGGAGAGGGCGCGTTCTTTGGCGATGCCAGCCTGACCAGCATTGCGATTCCTGACAGCGTCACCGGCATCGGCGATTCTGCATGCTATTCCTGCTCCAGCCTGACCAACGTCTTTTTCCGGGGCGACGCTCCTACCGCCGATTCGCGTGTGTTTGAATACGACCTCGTCACGGTCTATTATTTGCCAGGGTTACCGCCTCATAGCCCAAGTCCCAACTGCGCTCCCTCCGGCCGGCGAAAGGCAGCAGTGGACAACGTGGGGCCATCCTCAGAAAAACCCGCCTTGCGGCGCGCGACGTGGAACATCTGCGAGATTTGTTCCGCGAAAATTCCTTCACCGTGCATTCTTGAACCAAACCGGGCATCGTTGAGCTTGCCGCCGCGGATGGCGCGGATGCGGTCCAGCACTTTGTCCTTTTTTCCGGGAACATTTTGTTCCAGCCACTTTTCAAAAATCGGCGCCACGGTCAGAGGCAATCGCAGAATTTCAGTGCCCGCCGATCCCGCGCCGGCGGCTTTGGCGGCGGCCAGGACCAACGGGATCTCGTGATCGTTCAAACCTGGGATGACCGGGGCAACCAGCACTCCCACCGGCACGCCCGCCTTTGCCAAAGCTTCCACCGCCGCCAGCCGCATCTTGGGTGAGGCCGCCCTTGGTTCGAGTTTGCGCGCCAGCTCGCTGTCGAGCGAGTTGATGGAAAGATGAACCATTGCCGCGCGGTGCGCCGCCAGCTCCCGCAGCAGATCAATATCCCGCGTCACGAGGTGATTCTTGGTGATGATGCCGACTGGATTCCTGAATTCTGCCAGAACGGCCAGGCACCTGCGTGTCAATTGTAGCCGGCGCTCGATGGGCTGATAGCAGTCGGTGACGCCGCTCATAGCCAGCGTTTGCGGTTTCCATTTCTTGGACGAAAGCTCGCGCCGCAGCAGCTCGGGCGCATTTTCCTTGACCATGATTTTGGTTTCGAAATCCAGCCCAGCGGAGAAACCCAAATACTCGTGGGTGTTGCGGGCGTAGCAATAGGAACAACCGTGCTCGCAACCGCGGTAAACATTGATGCTGGCGCTGAACGGGATGTCGGGGCTGTCGTTGTAACTAATGATGCTCTGGGAAAGATCGCGCAGGAACTGGGTTCGAGGCGCGGGGTCATCCTCCGGGTTCCAGTCGGCATCGCGCTCCAGGGAGATTGGCGCGAATCGGTTCGGCGGATTGCCGGCCGCGCCCCGCCCGCGCGGCGAAGAAGGATTGGCCCCGGCAAACTGGTCTGGCGCTGACACTTGCCTATTCTCCTTAGGATTAGGCTTCATCCCGCCAGGCGACGCAAATAATCGAAGGAGAAAAGACCGGAGCGGTGGCCATCGGCCCAGGTGGGCTGCACGGCGTAGGAGCCGACCATTTCGAGGCGCGCCAGTTGGAAGGAACGCGCCGCCAGCGGTTGCGCCGGCCCTTTGTGCAATTGGCCCATGATGTCCCGTTCCCCCATGCAACCGGCGCATGGACAGGCGCGCCGCAAAGTCTCCAGCGCAATGAAACTTTCCGAGCCATCCTCCCATTTGATGGCCAGCTCGCCGCCGATTTGTTGCACATCCACCGGACGCATTCCTGCGCCTTGGTGCCCGCCTGGCGAGTCCTGGTTCATGGTTGGTTCAGGCGAAGGTCCTGACGAAGATCTCCACGAAGCCCTCAGGCGTAAACGGGCGCTGGGCCGGGCTGCGCAAATATTCCGCAGCGGCCTGGAGATAACCGTTATACTCGCTCTCGGTCATTTGCGAGAGGTAGCGATACAATTCATCGTAAGTGAATTTGCGTTTGTCAATGAAAGTGGCCGCCGGAATGTAGTCCGTGATGTTGGGCGCGCCTTGATAGACCGGCACGCAACCAGCATAGAAACAATCAAAGAGCTTTTCCGAGATGTAATCGCTTTCCATCGAGTTCTCATAGGAGATGCAAAAGCGGTAGTCCAACAGCGTGTGGTGTTTGCCTTTGACATTGGGGCCGATGTAGGAGCGGAATTGGCGGAACTTGATCATGGTCAAAGGCCACACCCGCCGGTAGGCGGCGCGCAGGGCGAAATTGAAGCGGGAGAGCATGCCCGGCAACAAAACCCGGTCCCACTCTGTGCCCATCAAATCGAATTCCCGTGGCGCGTTGGCCTCAAACCAGCGGGCGGCCCGAATGCGCTCGGAAAACAAAGCGGCCGGTTTTTGCAAAACCATGTAGCTTTGGATCAGGCAACAGAGTTTTCGCTGGGCGAAAGGAAGCGGATCGCTTCTTGGCTGCGGCATGCACGGCAATTGGAAATGCACGTATTTGGAAGGGTCCTTGGCGCACAAATCTTTCTTGTAGGTCAAGACCCGCCGAAACGGTTTGTGGACCGCCGGGTCGTAGCTGTCGGGCCGCACAATGGACGGCTCATTGATGATGAGGTTGATGTCCGGGTGCCCGGACCGCAGCAGGGCGCGAAAGTAGCGGTTGAGGCGCGTCGGGTAATCGCTGAAGCACACCTTGTCGAACCAGGCCAAAGGCTTCATGTCCAGCGTCGCCACCTGGTGTCCCATGGCCTGCAAAGTCTGGCCCAACAGCCGCGAGGAGGCGGTCCAATCGTGCCCTTGCACCTGGAAAGATTGGGTGAACATCCGGTTCTGGTTGAAGGCCGGATAGAAATTCCAGAACCCGAAGTTCATGGCTTGAGATGGCGCGCCCTGGGGCCGGAGGCGAACCGCCCCTGCCCGGTCCGACTTGAATCCGGTGTCATCAACATCATTTTTTGACGCGAAAAATGGCCCTGCGCGCAGGATTTGTCGATTTTTTTCCATGAAAAAGAGATCATTGACACCGCCGGGCCTTGGGCGTAATATGATGCGAAAGTTGAAAGGGTTTTGAACACATGCTGCGAATTTGCCTAATCATTGCGATTGTCGCCGGGTTAGCGGCCGGCGCCGTCAGTTTCTTCAAAGTGCAGGACATCATCACCACCACCCGTCAGGAGCGCAACGAGTGGCACAATAAAGACGACACGGAGGTCGCCGCCCACACCAAGACCAAGAAGACTCTCAAAGACACCGTGGCCAAGTTGGAATCGACCGAAAAGGAATTGGTCCAAACCAAGAGCGCATTGGACGCCGCCAATACCAAGGTGGCGGACTTGACCAAAAATAACGAAACTTTGACCGCCAAATTGGAAAAGACCACCGCCGAACGCGACGACGCCCAGCAACAACTGGCGCGCTGGAGCGGCCTGCCGGAGCCGGGACTAATCCGCACCATCATCGCCGATTTGGACAAGGCCCAGAAAGCCAAGGAAGCGCTGATCGGCGAAAACAAGCTGCTGGCGGCCAAGGTTACCGAGTGGGAGAATCGTTGGGACAATTTCTTCCACGATGACAAACCCGTGCTGCTGCCCACCGGGTTGCGGGGGAAAATCATTGCCGTCGATCCCAAGTATGATTTCGTCGTGCTCAACATAGGCGAGGACCAAGGCGTCAAGGAACGGGGTGTGATGATGGTGGACCGTGACGGCAAACTGCTGGGCAAGGTGCGGATTAAGACCGTTTCCAAAGACCGCTCTGTCGCCAACATCCTGCCTGATTGGAAGCGCGGCGAAGTCATGGAAGGCGACGAAGCTCTCTACTGATGAAAAAATTGCGCACAGTATTTTGCGCTTTGGTTTTGGTCGCGGCCGTGGGCTGGCTGGCGGGTTGTGCCTCGGACGGGGATCTTTCTCCGTTGCCTTGGGATACGCCGCAGAGTTGGGAAGGCCCGCTGCCTTCGACCCTCAACCAAGGGCGTTAGGATTTTGTAGTCGTTTGGGGAGCGCGGGCTTCT
>Ga0302324_100012553_pt1 | contig 17264 bp, 15 predicted proteins | sample Palsa_T0_1_FD_201949 | JGI IMG/M metagenome (GOLD analysis project Ga0302324, IMG submission 201949) | Peat permafrost microbial communities from Stordalen Mire near Abisko, Sweden - Palsa_T0_1 | ecosystem: Environmental > Terrestrial > Soil > Palsa > Peat permafrost | place: Sweden: Abisko...
GAGTGCAATACTCGGCCGCGCCCTTTAACGGCTGGAGCATGGGCACGGAAATCGGCGCCCGGATCTTCAGCGACGTCAATCGCTACAACCAGTTGCCCGAGGTCGCAAAAATCCTGGGACTTGATACCGAAAGCGATCGAACCTTGTGGCGCGACCGGGCGCTGGTGGAGCTCAACGTCGCTGTTCTGCACTCCTTCGACAAAGCCGGCATCAAGATCATGGATCACCACGCGGCTAGCGAAGCCTTCATGAAGTTCGACGATCAGGAGAGCCGCGCCGGCCGACCCGTGCACGCGCGCTGGAGCTGGATCGTGCCGCCGATTTCAGGCTCCGCGACACCCGTATTTCATCGGGAATGGACGGATGTCGAGATCAAGCCGAACTACGTTGCCCTGCCCGAGCCGTGGAAGGCTTGAATGACAACAACCTCCCTGTAACGATTATATTGCAAGCACTTTGTCAACTGTTAGCCCATTACTTACTGTACCTAAAGACACCTTGAATCTCGTCCAAACTGACTTATAATTAGATCCCCTGCTGAAGATTTTGGAGAACCTTGGTACCATTGGAAGGTTGCCTGCGCACCCACAAGTCGGCGCGGGAGGAAGTCGTAAATCTTTGAATTTGCTTTGCCTGAACCCATCCACGCGCTGCGGCGTTTCGAAATTTCCGCGCCCAATCAATAGGCCCTTGGCGGCAGTACGCCTACATTTAATTTGGGCGGAGGCTCCACTCACGACCGTGAACCAATGGTTTAAGTTTGGAGAAGGGGAATTTCGGGATGCTTAAGCCTTTATATGGCTTATTGTTAGCGGGTTTGCTGGCTGCGCCCGTGCTGTTTGGCCAGGATCCTCTATGCACGGGCAGCCAAGGCTCGAGTGGCGAAACTTTCGAAGATAACGGAGGCGCCGGTACGTTTTCCGGAACCGTTACCACTTACTGCGGCCCCTTGACGTCGGCCACGCCCAGCGTGCCCTGGATCGGCATCACCTCGGCCACCGGGACCTTCTCCATCCAGTTCTCGGTTTCTCCGAATACAACGGGATCGAGCCGTTCGGGCAGTATTACGGCGAAGTTCACAAACCCCGGGATCGAATCTTTCACCTTCTCGGTGACGCAGTATGCAAAGCTGACCTTCGCTAGTTCTTCCCTGCCCGTGGGCGCCGTGGGATATCCTTATTCCGCTCAGTTTCAGGTCTCGGGGGGAAGCGATGACTCGCGAAGCTTCTCCATCATTTCAGGCTCGCTTCCGCCCGGTTTATCCTTAGCGGGTTCAACGATCAGCGGAACGCCGACGGGATCGGGAACGACGACTTCTTTTACCGCTCAAGTCAGCGATATCGACCCCAGCTCCGGCAATCCGTTTTACGCCACTCAGGGCTTCGAGATAACGATCAATCCCCGCTTTACCGTGTCGACCACTTCTCTGCCGGGCGCAACCGTGGGAGTGAGTTACTCGGCGTCTGTCTCGGCCAGCGGAGGATTTCCGCCGTATGGCTGGTCCCTGATTTCCGGAGCATTGCCCTCGGGATTATCGCTGAATTCCGGTACCGGAGCGATCGGTGGAATTCCCGGCGCCAACTCTCAAGGGTCGTATCCGATCACAATTCAAGTCTCCGATGAGCGCGGCGAAACTTCGAACGTGCCGCTCACGTTGAATGTCGCTCCGACTCCGATTCCCTTAACGATCACGACCTCTAACTTGCCGTCGGCGACCGCGGGAGTACCGTATAGCGCAACGCTCGCGGCCAACGGCGGAACGACGCCCTATGCCTGGTCGGCAACTGGTCTTCCATCCTGGTTGAGCGTCTCGCCCGCCGGCCAGGTCTCCGGCACACCGCCGTCTGGATCGGCGGGAAGCTTCGGCTTCACTGCAAAAGTGCTGGACGCCAGCGGCCATTCCGCGTCCGCCCCCCTGTCGTTGCAGGTGAACCTTCCTCCCCCTGGTCCTTTGAGCATTGTCACTACTTCGCCGCTCCCTGATGGAAGAGAAGGCAGCGTCTACAATTTCGGCTTCGTTGCAACCGGCGGAAAAGCCCCATACGAGTGGTCGGCCACCGGCCTTCCGGCATTCTTGAACCTGGCGCCGAGCGGCAGTCTCACCGGGATACCGTCGGTGGGTTCCGCGGGTCCCTACAGCTTTACTGCGACGGTTAGCGACGCCTTGGGAAACAAAGTCAGCGGAACATTCGGCCTGAAAGTGGACTCTTTGACGTCGCTAGGGATCACGACATCCTTGTTGCCGCCCGCCACGGTAGGTGTGCCCTATAGCGTTGCGTTCGCGGCCACCGGCGGGACCTTGCCCTATGCGTGGTCGGCTTCCGGCTTACCGTCATGGTTGAGCCTTTCCCAAGCCGGCCAGCTCTCCGGCACGCCCCCGGCGGGAGCCCCGGTCTCGCTTAGCTTCACGGTGAGCGTCGGCGACTCTGCGGGAAGTAAGGCGAGCGGGATGTTCAGCCTGACGGTGAACCCGCTGAAATCCACCGTGCTGGTGACCATCATCGTTGCGTCGCCCCTGCCGCAAGCCACCGAAAATCAGCCTTACACAGTTACATTCAGCGCCAGCGGCGGCACCGCTCCGTACACTTGGACGGGAGTGGGAGTGCCCTATTGGGCGAATCTCTCGCCGGCGGGCGTGCTCAGTGGAACTCCGCCGTTCGGCTCCGCGGGCGCCACGCTACTCACGGTCACCGCCACCGATTCGGCGAACAACAGCCAAAGCACGCAAGTCACGCTGGTGGTATTGTCGGCGAACGGCCCCACCATTACGACCACGTCTCCTCTGCCGAACGCGGCCGCCGGCGCCAATTATCAAATTACGTTGAGCGCCACGGGAGGAACACCGCCCTACCAATGGTCGGGTTCGGGCATTCCAGCCGGACTCACGTTGACATCGAATGGAGAACTGAGCGGCACTCCCACTACTCAGGGCGTCAATACCGTGACCGCGCAAGCCACCGACGCGGACCATAACGTGGCGTTCGCGGCGCTGAACTTACAGGTTGCGCCTTCCGCGATCACGATCATCACGCCTACCCCGCTGCCCGCCGGCGAGGTGAGTGTTTCCTATTCGACCGTGTTTCAATCCAGCGGCGGAACTCGGCCACAGTCGTGGAGCCTTGTTTCCGGAACAATACCGCCGGGCACGACTCTCGACTCGAGCGGAGTTCTGAGCGGCATTCCAACACAGACCGGGGTCTTCGACTTCACCGTAAACGTCTCCGACGAGGGCGTGGCCGACGTCGAAAAGACCAAAGCCGTAAAGGCGAACGTCGCCGGTGTTGCCGGCGCCAGCGCCCCGTTCGAAATCACGGTAACGCCTTACGTAACGCCGGATCTAATTCTTTCTTGCGGCAGCCTGTCGTTCGCGGCGCCCAGCCAAGGGACTGCGTCCCTGCAAACGTGTTCCGTCATCTCGACCGTTTACAACTCGATCCCATTCTCGGTGAGCGCGAATGTGCCATGGCTGTCGGTGTCGACCGGCGGAATCACGCCGGGCAATCTCGAAATAGGCGCGAATCCCGCCGGTCTCTCGGACGGGGCTCACGCCGGCACGATCACCGTGTCGTCCCCGGGCGTGACCTCCAAGACTATCCAAGTATCGTTCACCACCAACGCCGAGCTCGAGGCTTCCGGAATCCTGCAAGTTTCGCCCTCCACTCTGACGCTCTCCAGCCCTGGGTCTCCGGCACTCAACCAGACTCTCTTCCTTCAGAATCTAGGGCAAGGCAATCTGCCTTTCACGGTTGCGACCGACGTTCCCTGGCTGGTAGTAAGCCCACAGTCTGGAACGCTCAGCGGAGAGGGGGCCCTCACGCTGCAGGCTACGATTTTGACGCCGAGCCTCGCGCCGGGCGCATACCTGGGACACATCGAGATCGATTCGCCCTACGGCAGCTTCCAGATCCCGGCCAGCCTGCTGATTTCAGGACAAACGTCAAATTTGGGATCGCGGCCGAGAATGATACTGAGCCGGGACGGCATCCTGCTGCGTGCACGGCAGGGGAATGGGGTGTCCGGACCGGTCCCGACAACCTTCGAGATTACAGGCTCCGCTAGCACCACGATCAACTATACGGTCAGCCAGGTAGGCGGAGAAGGCTGGCTGACGCTGGTAAGCGACCCGCAAGGCACCGCCTCGAGCACGGTTACGGGAACGGTGGCTTTCAAGGCTACGAGCGCTCAATTGCCGAAGGGCGCGTATTATGCGATCTTGCGCGTCACTGCGGCCGAGCCCTTCGACTCGCCTTTGGATTTCCTGGTGGTCCTGGATGTAGAAGACGCCTCCACGCCGGCCACGCCGGATTCCTACCCCAGCGGCTTGCTATTTGCGGCTGCGGCCGGAACCAATCCGCCCACTCAGATGGTGGCCGTCTACACCAGCAACGACAAGCCCATATCGTACCAAGTGGCGATCGAGACGGAGAGCGGCGGAAATTGGCTTTCGGCCACGCCGCTGGCCGGCTTCCTCGCTACCCTAACGCCGGCGCAGCTTACCGTGTCGGTGAATACTTCCAATTTGACGCCCGGAATCTACCGGGGCGGGGTCAATGTCTCGATCAGCAACCTGGAAGTGCGCACGGTGAACGTCACCCTGATCGTTCCGGACTTGGGTTCTTCCTCGAGCTCGTCGTCGCATGCGGTCTCGAACCCGGCTTCGAGCGCCTCCGCCACTCCGGCGGCTGCGTCAACCTGTACGCCCGCCAATCTGGTGTTAACGGAAACCGGTTTGCCCGGCAGTTTCTCGACTCCCGCCGCGTGGCCCAGTTACATCGCCGTCCAGCTTGCAGACGATTGCGGCAATCCGGTCTTCGGCGGCTACGTGGTAGCCAATTTCTCGAACGGCGATCCATCGCTCTCGCTGGCTGCGAACACTGCGACCACGGCGCTGTATTCCGCCACCTGGACACCAGTAAACCCCGTGGCGCAACTCACGATCACGATGCAAGCCAGCGCTTCGGGACTGAAATCCGCAACCACTCAGCTAGCCGGAGGAGTGACCGATACTCCCTATCCGATCCTGACCCAGAACGGCACCGTGAACAATTTGTATCCGCAACCGGGCGCCCCGCTGGCGCCGGACACTATCGTGTCGCTTTACGGCTCGGCGTTGGCGCCGTCCGCGATGACCGCCACAGCTCCCCTCCCCAACGCGCTGAATGGAACCAGCGTCGTGATCGGAGGCGAACTCGCGCCGCTCTATTATGTAAGCGGCACCCAAATCAACGCGCAGCTCCCGGCCGACCTTTCGCCCGACCAGCAGTATCCGGTGCTGGTGCTGGTCAGCGGCGCCTACTCGACTCCGCAGTCGATCTCTATTAATCCAGCGACGCCCGGCGTGGAGCGCCAGACCAATGGACAGGTGGTGGCGCAACATCAGGACTATACGCTGGTGACGCCGGATTCCCCGGCAAAGCCCGGCGAGTATCTGGTGATTTTTCTGGGCGGCATGGGCTTGACGAAGCCGCTCGTCCAGGCCGGAGTCGCATCTCCCTCGTCGCCTCTGGCCTCGGTCACGGTCCCGGCTACGGTCACGGTCGGCGGCGAACCCGCCAAAGTCCAGTTCGCCGGTCTTACACCCGGATTAGTAGGTTACTACCAAATCAACTTCCAGGTGCCCACCGACGCCAAGGCCGGCAGCTTGCAGTTGGACATCTCCCAGATGGGAGTCGCATCGAACTCCAGCTTGTTGGTGGTGGGGAACTAGCGCGGCTCTGGAACCAGCGAGCCAGGAAGTAATGGAACCTATAGAACTAAAACGAAGGTTCTACTTCCAAATCGGCATGTTAATATCAGGCACGTTCTTATAAATACAATGATTCCCAGCGTTGGAGGATGCTTATGAAATTCAGGCCCATCTCTCTTCTCGGGGCTGTGGGGTTGCTCGCGGCGTTTCTACCGTCCAGCCTGTCGGCAAGTTCAGTTCAGGCGATCAGTTTCACGGGAGTGAACTCGAGTGACACTTTGAACAACGGTGAAGGCCCTTACAGCTTGGGGTTTGAGTTCTCAACGAATACGGCGATTGACGTAACTGCGCTGGGATTCTTCGATGCCACTCTGGTTAACAGCAGCTACTTGGGCTTAGGCAACTGTTCCGGATGCGGCGAAGTCGGCATTTACAATTCATCCGGCACGCTGCTGGTTTCTACGCCCACGCCGGTTACCACCTCCGATACGCAGGTCGGCGATTTCTTTTATGAAACCATTCCGACTACCTCGCTGGCGGCTGGCCAGGATTACTATATCGTGGCGGAAACGGGCAATGCCGATTATACATTCGACGTCAACGCCACGGGATATAGTGTGGACCCAAGCATTGCCTATATTCAAGATGAGTACGTGGTTAGCAGTAGCTTGGCTTTTCCGACCCTCACTGACGGGGCCACGGTCACTTCGGGAATCTTCGGCCCGAATTTTGAAGAAACCTCCGCTACCAGCGCCGTTCCCGAACCATCCAGCGTTTCACTTCTCGCCATGGGACTAGGCCTCGTTGCTTTTTGTGCGACCAGGAAGCGGCTTCAAAACGCTAAGCCGGCGATGGGTTCGTAAAGCCCATCACTGAGTCGATTCGTCCGTCCGGCCTGAACACGAAAACGTTCGTTCCTGTCATCCGCTCTTTGCCGTCCGCTCCCGACGCAATCCAGTCGGCGAGCACCGTCCCTTGGCAGTGCCGGACGTTTCCTCTCCGCCGAAGAGCGATGCCCGGCATAAATCGCTGCGACGCGCCGATGTGAGCGGCGAGATCGGCCATTCCGTCCAGCAGACTGAACCGGTCGCGGAAGCGGATTTCGGGGCTGACGATCCTAGCCAACAGTTCCTCGCGCGCTTTTTCGTCCGCTATAACCCACGCGTCGAACCAAGCGTCCACCGAGCCTTGCGCGTCCGCGTACGCTTCGTTCGCCACCACGTTCGCGAAGAGGGAAAGCTGGAAGCGCCAGCCCTGCACGTGGTCATCGCGAGTGCTGACGTCCGGAAATTCGTGCAGTAGATGCAGGCGGGTTCCTTCTTCGTCCGGCTCCAGGCGAATGGTTACGCGCGAGCTTCCCGGCGGTATCGGTTTGCCGCTCGCGAAGCCGTAGGTAAATGAGATCATAGCGGGAGCGTGCACCTCCAACACCTCGCCCAAGGATTCCGTTCCCTCGGCATGGCGGATGTACACTTTGCCTCCCGGCTTGGCATCGATGGTCGAGCCGGCGCCCCACCAACTGGCCCATCGCGCGCTGTCAGTGAAGAATCGAAAAACGGTCTCCCGCGCGGCTCGGATCACAACGGTTCGGTTCAATTCGTATGGCAGTGTCGGCATCGTCCCCTCATCGACCTCATCTCTTGCCTCGTCGTCGGCGCGGTTTGGGCCCACGGCGCGTTTCTTCGAGTTCAGCGGCCAGTTTGAGCTTCCACAGCGCGTCGTCCCACATTTGCTCCAGGATCTCGGCGGCCGGCCCGAGCGCCTCGCGCCGAGCCCGGTAAAACCGATTGCGCTGTTGTGCGCGCGCCTCCACCAGACCGGCATCCACCAGCGCCCGCAGTTGCAGCGACACGGCCCCGAAAGTGACATCGGGCATCGCCCGGTGGATGGCGCCCGCGCTTTGCTCCTGGTTCCAGACCAATCGCAAGATCTCGCGGCGGCGCGGCGAGGCGATCGCGTCCAGAACGGCGGGCTCCATGGGCTATAGTTTAGTTTCAACTAAACTAATTGTCAAGGGCCGGCGCGACTTTTGCCGCGACGCGCTATGATTTTAGCCGAAGCCAACCTTGCCGCATGTACAACCCTCCTCACTTCCGCGAACAGCGCGTCGAGGTTCTGCATGAGCTGATCCGCCGAAACCGGCTGGCGACGCTGGTCACGCTCGGCCCCGAGGGCCTGGTGGCGAACCATATCCCGCTAATCCTGCACCCGGACCCGGCACCCCTCGGGACCTTAATAGGACACGTGTCGCGCGCCAACACGCTGTGGCGCGATTCGCGCACGGATGTCGAGGCGCTGGCCATTTTCCAGGGGCCGGATTCCTACATTAGTCCCTCCTGGTACCCCAGCCATCAGGAAACCGGGCGCGTCGTGCCGACTTGGAATTACGCCGTAGTGCACGCCCATGGGCCTCTGCGAATTTTCGACGACGTCGCGCTGCTGGCGCGACACGTCCGCGAGCTCACCAGCCTGGAAGAAGCCGCCCTGCCGCAACCTTGGAGCCCGGATCAGGCGCCCGCGGATTTTCTAGGCGCCATGCTGAAGGGCATCGTGGGCCTCGAAATTCCGGTGGCGCGACTGGACGGCAAGTGGAAGGTGAATCAAAATCGACTGCCGCGGGATCGCCAAGGCGCCGTCCGAGCCTTGCGCGCGGCGGGCGATCCAGCTTCGGCGAGCATGGCCGATTTGATCGCCGAACGCGACCCCGAGACGTAGCTCGCGCCTGCTTACTTCGCTGCCCGAGGTATAGTGAAATGACTTCGGAGGTATATGCCCGACCTTGTGATCCTGCTCCCTATTCTGATCATCGCGATCTACCTGATCTCTTCCATCAAGATTCTGGCCGAATACGAACGCGGCGTGATCTTCCGCCTGGGCCGCGTCTTGCCGCAGCCGAAAGGGCCGGGAGTGATCCTGGTCTTTGCGCCGATCGATCGGATCGTGCGTATATCCTTGCGCATTGAGGCCATGGAAGTGCCTCCTCAAGACGTCGTCACGCGCGACAACGTCACAGTCAAGGTGAACGCCGTGGTTTACTTCCGCGTCGTCGATCCCACCAAGGCCGTGCTCGAGGTTACCAACTTTCTCTACGCCACCTCCCAGGTTTCTCAGACCACGCTCCGAAGCGCTCTCGGCGAAGTGGAGCTGGACGAACTGCTGAGCCAGCGCGAAAAGTTGAACCTCCGGCTGCAGTCCGTTCTCGATCAGCACACCGGACCCTGGGGTGTGAAGGTCACGGTGGTGGAAGTGAAACAGGTGGATCTGCCGGACCAGATGATCCGCGCGATCAGCAAACAAGCGGAAGCGGAGCGCGAACGGCGCGCCAAGATCATCCACGCCGAAGGCGAGTATATGGCGGCCGAAAAGCTCAGCATGGCCGCCGAGCAGATCCAGAAGCAGCCCGCCGCCATCCAACTCCGCTATTTGCAAACGCTGGTCGAGATCGGATCGGAGAAAAATACCACGGTTGTGTTTCCGCTGCCCATCGATATATTCTCGTCTTTAGGCCGCGCTCTCGAACATTTGGGCGACAAGAAACAGGAAGGCTAATTCATTTGGCGAAGAACGAGGAAGGCGAGTTTGAATTAATACTCGGGAACCGGCAGCTCATCAGCGTCTTCTTGATCGTGGTGATTCTGCTGGGCGTTTTTTTTTCGATGGGGTACATCGTGGGCCGCAATTCGGCGCCCACCGCTTCGGCGGACACGGCGCGCAACAGCAAAGTATCCGACCTCCCGCCTCCCATCCTTGAAACCCCGACGCCGGCCACCCCTCCGGCGCCGGCCGAACGCGCCCAGACTTCGACTCCCAAATCCACTCATCCGGCGCAACCCGAGAAGCAATCCAGCCCTCCGCCGGTAGCGGTGGTGAAGCCGTCGAAGCCGTCACCGGCCGCGCCCGCCGCGCCCACTCGCGCCGCCAGTTCATTTTCGGGCGACCCCAGCCCCGGAGACTATTGGCAAGTGGTGGCGACCAGCCGTCCCGACGCCGAGATCATCACCGAGACGCTGGCCAAGAAGGGATTTCACGCCGTATTGGCGCCCGCCCCGAAAGAAGGAATCTTTCGCGTCCTGGTGGGACCCTTGAAAGATTCCGGCACGCAGGCGCAAACGCGCACACAGCTCGAAGCGGCCGGGTTCAAGAATCCGATCGTGCGAAAATACTGACTTGGCGTTCGACTCCTTGGTCCAACTCACACCCGGCGCGCCCGCCCAGCCGCGTCTGCCGGCCTGGCTCCGGAAAAGCGCCACTCATTTTTCTTCGGTCCATTCGCTGAAGACCGAGTTTCGCCGTCTGCGCCTCCACACGGTGTGCGAATCCGCGCGGTGCCCCAACCTGCACGAGTGCTTCAGCCGGGGCGCCGCCACGTTCATGATCCTTGGAAATCTATGCACCCGCGGCTGCGGCTTTTGCTCGGTGCCGAAGGCCTCGCCGAAAAAGCAGGCCTTCACACTCGACTCGGATGAGCCCGCCAACGTCGCGCGCATGGCGGCCAGCATGAAACTCCGTTACGTGGTGATCACGTCGGTGAACCGCGACGATCTCCCCGACGGCGGTTCCCTCCATTTCGCCGAAACAGTGCGGGAAGTACGCCGCGCGCTTCCGGCGGCCCGCGTGGAAGTTCTGACGCCCGATTTTTGCGGCGATCTAGACGCTGTCGCGCGCGTCATCGATGCGTCGCCGGATGTCTTCAATCACAACATGGAGACCGTCGCGCGCTTGTACCCGCGCGTGCGCCCGCAAGCCGACTATCGGCAGTCGCTCGAAGTGCTTCGTTTCGCGAAGACGTATCGCCCCGGGCTTCTTACGAAGTCGGGCTTCATGGTGGGTCTGGGTGAATCGCACGACGAAGCGCGCCGGCTTCTCGCCGACGTCCGCCAAGCCGATGTCGATGTCGCCACCATCGGCCAGTACCTGCAGCCGACGCGGCGCAACTTGCCGGTTGCTGCCTACGTCCCGCCCGCCGAGTTTGACGCCTATCGGGACTACGGGCTGTCGATCGGTTTCAAGATGGTCTTCAGCGGCCCGTTGGTCCGCAGTTCCTACATGGCGGACCTGGTGAATGACGAAGCGTCGCGCGGCCCCGTCCAACTTGCTTAACTTTTCGCTGGCGCTGGCGAGCGCCGTGCTGCTCGTTCTTATTTTTCCCAACCTGGTCTTTCCGAATTTCGCGCTGCCGTGGCTCGCTCCGGTGGCCCTGACGCCCTTGCTGATAGCGCTGTCGCGCGAGCCTCGGCCGCTTTGGCGATTCCTGCTGGGCGAATTCTCCGGCATCGTCTATTGGTTCGGCATCTGCTACTGGATTCAGTTCGTGCTCGAAGTCCACGGCGATATGGGGCGCTGGGGCGGATGGGCGACCTTCCTGCTGTTCTGCGTCGCCAAAGCGATTCACTTGGCCATTTTCAGCCTGTTGGCCGCGGTGTTGCTGGGCACGCGTCTCGCGGTTCCGGCCGTGGCAGCGCTCTGGACGGGCATCGAGCGCACGCACTCGACTTTCGGTTTCGCCTGGCTGGCGCTCGGAAACGCGGGGATCACTATGCCGCTTCCACTGCGGCTCGCTCCCTTTACCGGCGTTTATGGTTTGTCGTTCATTTTTGCGGTTACCGCGGCCACGCTGGCTGTGATCATCCTGCGGCGCGGCCGGCGTCAGTTGTACTGGCTGGCCGTGGTTCCGGCTTTGCTGTTGCTTCCGGATTTGCCGGCGCCCGAGAGCGGCGGCGCAACGGCGGTGCTGGCGCAACCGAACATGTCCGAAGAAGAACAGTGGACGCCCGAGTCGTCCGCGCGCGTGCGGGACGAACTCGTTACCCGAACGCTTCGATCCGCCATCGGCTCCGGCGCGAAGCTCATCCTGTGGCCGGAGGTACCCGGCCCCATCTATTATTACGAAGACCCCGTGTTCCGCGAGGAAGCCGCCCGGCTGGCTCGTCGAACGCAAGCCTATTTCCTGTTCGGCACCGTCGGCCAGACTCCCGGCGGCGCTCCGCTCAACTCAGCGGTCATGTTGAAGCCGGATGGCGATTTCGAGGATCGCTACGACAAGATCAATCTGGTGCCGTTCGGCGAATACGTGCCCCCGCTGTTCAGTTGGGTCAATCGGATCACGCAACAGATCAGCGACTTCGTTCCCGGCAACCGGATCGTCGTGTTTCCGATCGGCGAGCACAAGCTGGGCGCGTTCATTTGCTACGAGTCCGCGTTTCCGCACGAGGTTCGGCAATTCGCGAACGGCGGCGCCGAGGTGCTGGTGAATTTATCGAACGACGGGTATTTCGGACACAGCGCGGCGCGCGAGCAGCATCTGGAGATCGCTCGCATGCGCGCGGTGGAGAATCGACGCTGGCTGCTGCGCCCGACCAACGACGGCATTTCCGCGGTGGTCGATCCCGCCGGGCGGCTCGCGATGCGGCTGCCGATGTACCGGGAAACCCAAGCGCGGGCGACCTTCGAATATCACAGCGAGAAGACGTTCTACACGATCCGCGGCGATTGGTTCGCCTGGAGTTGTTTGCTAGCGAGTATCGCCGCGCTGATCTGGTCGCAGCGGCCGCACTACAAACCCGCTATCCGTGCCTGATCACCAGCACATCGCCGTCCTTGACGATGTACTCCTTGCCTTCCAAGCGCAGCAGCCCCTTTTCGCGGACGCCTGGATAGCCGTGGTGATCGATGAGCGCTTGCCAGTTCACCACTTCGGCGCGGATGAACTTCTTCTCGAAATCGCTATGGATGGCGCCCGCGGCCTTCTGCGCGGTGCTGTGCGTGGGGATGGTCCAGGCGCGAACCTCGGTTTCGCCGGCGGTGAGGAATGACATCAGCCCCTGCAACGCGTAGGTCGCCGCGATCAGACGTTCCAGGCCCGATTCCTTCAAACCGTAGCTGGCCACGTATTCTCGAGCTTCCTCGGGCGACAGCTCGGCCAGTTCCGCCTCGATCTTCCCGCAAATCGCGGTAACGCCGGTGTGCTTCCGGCCGGTGAGGAGGCCGTTGCGATACTCCTCTTCAACTTCGCGCATGCGCGGCACATCTTCTTCACCGATATTCAAAACGAACAGCATCGGTTTCTGCGAGAGGAATTGAAATCCGCGGATCAGTTTCTCCTCATCGCCGGTAAGTTCGAGCGAGCGCAGCGCGGTATTCTGTTCCAGAGTGGCCTTGCAGCGTTCCAGCAAGGCGAATTCGCGATCGAGTTCCGGGCTCTTGGCTTTCTTGCGATCCTTTTCCAGCCGCTCCATGCGCTTCTCGACGACCACCAGATCGCTCAGGATCAACTCCATCTCGACGTCCTCGAGATCGCGCAGCGGATCCACCGAGCCTTTCTCGTGCGGCACGGTGTCGCTGGGAAACAGCCGCAGGACGTGCGCCAGCGCGTCGGCAACACGCAGGCTCGCCAGGTAACTGGGGTCGCGCAGCGCCTCTTTTGAAATCGACGGGAAGTCAAGATACTCCACCGTGGCGTGCGTGATCTTGGGAGGCTCGAAGATTTTCGCCAGTTCGTCGAGTCTACGGTCGGGCACCTTGGTGACGCCGACACGCACCTCCATCACGCCGACGCGAGCGGCTTCGTGCACTCCGGTCAGAATGGTGAACAAAGATGTCTTGCCCACCATGGGCAGGCCGATGATTGCGGTTTTCATTCGATACTTTCTGGGGTTGAGGCGTGAACGTCCCGAGTGGCCGAAACTATAGCGGCACCTCAACCAGCGTGAGGATTTCCTGAAGAATCCGCTCGCTCAACTCCGTCGAGCGCTGCGCCAGAGACGCGCGCGCGCTGACCGCCACGCGGTGCGCGAATACGGGAATCACCAGGCGCTTCACGTCGTCCGGAATTACGTAGTCGCGACCTTCCACCAAAGCCAGCGCCTGGGTGGCGCGGAACAGCGCTTGCGCCGCGCGCGGGCTGACGCCCAAAGCGAGCGATTCGTGAGTACGCGTTTTCTCCACGATGGTCAACATATAGTTCACCAGCGCGTCGTCCACGCTGACGCGGGACACCTGTTCCTGCAATTGGAGCACTTCCTCGGCGGAAATCACGGCGCGTATGTTTTCGCCGTGAATGCCGTCGGCATTGCGCACGATCTCACGCTCAGCTTCGCGATCCGGATAACCGATACGCAGGCGCATCAGGAACCGGTCGAGTTGGCTTTCCGGCAGCGGATAGGTGCCGTGATGCTCCACCGGGTTCTGCGTCGCCATCACCATGAAGGGCTGTTCCAAGGCGTAGGAATGGCTCTCGATGGTCACCTGCATTTCGTTCATCGCTTCGAGTAGCGCCGATTGCGTCTTCGGCGTCGCGCGATTGATCTCGTCGGCCAGCAGAAAATTGGTGAAGATGGGGCCCTGTTTGAATTCGAACTCTTGCGTGTGCGCGTTGTAGATGGTAACGCCCAGCACGTCCGAGGGCAGCATGTCGCTGGTGCACTGCAGGCGGTGAAACCGGCAATGGACCGAACGGGCCATGGCCTGCGCCAACGTCGTCTTGCCGACGCCGGGAACGTCTTCAATAAGAAGATGTCCGTGCGCGAGCATACAGACCATCGACAAGCGCACTACCTCAGGCTTTCCGCGGATCGCGGAGTTGAGTGCGACTTCCAGTTGGTTGAGCCTTGAAAGCGCCACTGGCGCGGCAAGCATCATAGCCATTGTACCGTGTTGGACGCGATTTATTGCGTTTCGATCTGAGTTCCAACCGTTCCTTTTCGAGCAGTGCGTCTTCGGTGAATATTTCCTAACAAACCTCAGGAAGCATCTGAATTCCGTCATCGCAGAACCGTTTTTGAGGTCGGCGAGAGATGCGGCAACGGTTTAGCAACGGTTGTTATGTTCGCAAGTTATTGATTTTGCTATTGTTCTGAAACATTTTTCCCGGTACCATCGGGTTGTTTCCGCATCCAATCACAAAGAGGAGATTCACCCGTGAAAAAGACACTAGCAGTTTTGTTCGCAATTGGGATTAGCGTAGCTTATGCGGCATCCAGCTACAAAGTCACACTGACTAAGCCCACCACCGTTAATGGCACCGAGCTTAAGGCCGGCGATTGCAAAGTCGAAGTCCTGGGTGACAAAGTTGTCATCAAGCAGGGGAAGACCAGCGTCGAATCCAACGTCGCCGTCGAGAACGGGGCGCAAAAGTACCTTTATACCTTGGTCGGCTATGATGCCGACAGCGCCACTCGGATCCACGACATCAGCCTGGCCGGCACTAATCTGAAGCTTGTTTTTGGCGCGGATGCCAAATCGGCCGGCACGGTCGGCAGCAAGTAAGACGCGTTTGGCCCTGAGCGGGCGCCCCGGCGCGCCCGCTATGCTTAAGACCAATGGACTGGTGCGAATCCATTGCTGATCGCAGAATCCGCGAGGCCATCGAAGCAGGAGCTTTCGATAACCTCCCGCACCACGGCAAGCCCATCCGGATCGAAAACAATCCTTTTGAAGACTCAGCCGAATGGATGGCGCATCATCTGTTGCGCGTCAATGGGTTCGCACCTCCCTGGATTGAGGAAGCCAAGGAGATCGACGCGTCCATTGCGCGCCTGCGCGCCGATCTTCAGCATGCTCGAAGCAGGCCAGCGCACGATCATCGAGAATGGCGTCGCGTGGCGGAGGAATTTCGCCAACGCGCAACTGAACTCAACTGCCGCATTCTGACCTACAACTTGAAAAGCCCGTCCACGCATTTTCACATGCGGACGCTGGCAATCGAACTGGAAATCGCCGCGCTATCCTGAAAGAGATGCCGCGCTATCACGTAGCGTACTACCTGCCTCGCGGCGACGACCGGATGGTCGTAGCTGAGGTCTTGGACTTTCCCGGTGTCCTCAGCCAAGGCTTCGACCTTGCTGACGCACGCGTGATGATCGCGAGCGCTCTCGAAGACATAGCACAGATGCATCTGGAGGAGGGAAAGGCGCTTCCGGTTCCCGATCCGGACGCAACGGCCGCCGATGCCGACTTGATCGAATTGCTTCCGCTTTCGGTCGAGGCGGGTGCGCCGAAGCATTGAAGCGCCATGAACTAATCAGCCATCTTCAAAGCAACGGCTGTCATCTTGCACGCGAGGGCAGTCGCCACTCCATCTTTACAAATCCGTCCAACAAGGCCAGGGTCCCGTACCGCGTCACACAGAAATCGAGAACCGGCTGGCGATCAAGATCTGTCGACAACTGGGGATAGCATCGATTCGCCCCTGACTACCGTGGATCAAGCGCTTTGATTAGCCGACCGGCGGCGTGTTTCCATCACCGGATGACAGCAGCCGATTATTCGCGACCTCGGCGACTTCCTGCTGCTCCGCCCAATCCACGCCCTTGACGGTAACCGCGAAGCGCCCATTGTCGGCGCGCACCACCAGGCCGTTTTCCTTCAAATACCACAAACTGAATTCGAGGTGCTCGCGCGGACAACCGAGTAGATCCTCCAGCTCATGCAGGTTGAGGGTGGGTTGGGTCGGCTGGTTCCTGCGCGTTGTGTACAACAATTCCAGAATCCCCTTCCGCTTCGCCTTTTCGGCCAACTTGCCGACGGAGGCCTGCTTCTGGTCGAAAATCCGCCAGCGCTGTTGGCGATAGGACTGTAAATGGACATCATAGGCGGCGCGCTTTTCCGGGTCGCTCAAAATCTTGTAGGCGTCCGTGATGGCTCGAAAAGTACTCTCATCGCCGGTATCGGTATTGTCCGGATGATAGCGTTGCGCAAGCAGGCGGAACACGCGGTGAATCATATCGGGATCGGCGTTCGGACTCACCTGCAGAAGCTCGTAGAAATCGGCCAGCGAATCTAGCGGCTTCTTGTTAGGGGGTTCATGGCCTGCCTCATAAGTGAGCCCGGCGTTGTAACCGCCATCGGCCGCCATGCCGCATCGCACCACCCGCGCCCGCACCTTGCCGTTCGAATCGTTGGAACCGTCCAGGCCGTTGATTACCACCACCTCGTTGTCACGAAGCCAAAAGGGCAAGTGCACTCCGAGGCCGACATCGTTGGTGTCGATCACCTTCGCGCGGACTTCGCCGGACCGCCCCGGCACGTTCTGAAGCGTAACCCAGACGGGTTCAAGGTCGTGTTTCTTGCGTTGTTTCCGGCGGCGTTCGGAGGCTTGTGGCATTAGGTAGCGCTTTCAGTCTTATCGGCGGTTTCAAGCCGGAGTGTTAGCCTTCGCCAGGCGTGCGCATAGGCTAAACTCAAGCCCTAGGAGACTTTACACACTTGCCACTCGAAATCCCGCCCGCGGAACTGGACCGGCTTCGACCCCTGTTGGACCGACTTTTGGCCGACCTTCGCCGGCGCACGCAAATTCTGCCCCCGGAACGCGATTCGGCCCTGAAGTACGAGGTTCCGCGGGAGCCTCCCCGATGACCATTCGAGAGGCGGCCGCCGCGCTCCGATCCCGCCGCGTTTCCTCCGTCGAGCTGGCCCGCCAATGCCTGGATCGCATCGCGAAACTGAATCCCCACTTGAACGCCTTCATCACCGTCGCCGACGAGCGAGCGCGCGCTGAGGCCGAGCAGCGGGATCGCGAGCTGGCCGACGGACTCGACCGAGGCCCGCTGCACGGGATTCCGATCGCGCACAAGGACTTGAT
>Ga0302324_100012554_pt1 | contig 17263 bp, 20 predicted proteins | sample Palsa_T0_1_FD_201949 | JGI IMG/M metagenome (GOLD analysis project Ga0302324, IMG submission 201949) | Peat permafrost microbial communities from Stordalen Mire near Abisko, Sweden - Palsa_T0_1 | ecosystem: Environmental > Terrestrial > Soil > Palsa > Peat permafrost | place: Sweden: Abisko...
GGTGGCGGTGGCCGCCGCCGCCGCGCTCTTCCTGCCGTGCCGGAAGGCGGCGCAGGTCAGCGCCGCCGTCGAGCCGGCCGGGGAACTGAGCCCGGTCGGGGAACTGAGCCCGGTCGGGGAACTGAGCCCGGCCGGGGAGCCGGCTCAAGAACTGGGTCTGGTCCGCTGACCTAGGTTAGGACCGTAACGCGCCACTGGCCAGAGCCCGGATCCCGTGCCCGCCACGGGTCCGGGCTCTGGGCTTTCCGGCGGTCGGCAAGGTGACCGAGGTGCGCTTGGCCGGGAGCACGGTGGCGGCTCTGATCTCGGTCACGGGTTTCTTCTCCGGATCCGCCGAGGTCGCTGTCCGCGCCGCAGCCGGCGCTGCCAGCACGCCGTGTGCCAGTGCCTGCGCTCATCCAGGCCGACACCGGTGGGAAGCCCGTCGGCGCGCCACGCGACGACGTGCGGGGTACCGGGCACGATCTCCTGATCACAGCCCGGGCATCGGTACGCCTTGCCTGTTCCTGCGCCAGAGACCCGGTGAACCACCCAGTCGCCGTCCGGCCAGGACTCGGTGCGCTCCGGGCCCGGCGCAGGGTCCGGCGGGCCGGAGCGCTCACGGCGGATCCGGCGCGGGCTCACGCCTGCTGAGCCTATGCCAGCCGGTCGCCTCCAGCTGCGCCTGGCTGGCAGTAGAGTTACCCAACGTGCGGCTCGTCATCGCCCGGTGCAGCGTCGATTACGTCGGCAGGCTCACCGCTCATCTGCCCTCGGCCCTGCGCCTGCTCATCGTCAAGGCGGACGGGTCGGTGCTCGTGCATTCGGACGGCGGCTCGTACAAGCCGCTGAACTGGATGTCCCCGCCGTGCCGACTCACCGAGGAGCCGGGCAAGTGGTCGGTCACCAACAAGGCGGGCGAGACGCTCGCGATCACGATCACCGAGGTGCTTAGCGACACCTCGGTCGAGCTCGGGATCGACCCGGGGCTGGTCAAGGACGGCGTGGAAGCGCACCTGCAGGAACTGCTCGCGGCCCAGGTGCAACTGCTCGGCGAAGGCTGGCGGCTGGTCCGGCGCGAGTACCCGACCCCCATCGGCCCGGTCGACCTGATGTGCCGGGACTCCGATGGCCTCAGTGTCGCCGTCGAGATCAAGAGACGTGGCGAGATTGACGGAGTGGAGCAACTTTCCAGATACCTGGAGTTGCTGAACCGGGACCCGCTGCTGGCCCCGGTACAGGGCATCTTCGCCGCCCAGGAGATCAAGCTGCAGGCGCGCACCCTGGCCGAGGACCGGGGCATCCGCTGCGTCACCCTGGACTACGAGCGGATGCGCGGCGTGCTGCCGGAGAACACCTTGTTCTGACAGGGTTCTGGCCGGGGTCCGGTGGCCTCAAAGTCGACTGGGATCCCTCTGCGACTATGCCCCTGAGTTAAGGCGCGGGGTTCGCGCGGCCAGCGGACCAGGATCGGCGGATGGGCACCAGCCGCAGCCGCTCCAAAGACTTTCCCGAAGAACTGTACGACCGTAGCACTATTTCGACTATGGGTTCGATATAATGACAGGGCAGGTTGAACATCTGATCTTCTGAACGAAGGGTGGTTCATGCCCGAGGAACCGTTCCCCCGCACGGGCCCGGCGCCGAGGACCCTCCCCGGATTCAGCCAAGCAGCGTTCCGTCATACTGGGCGATCTGGCAGCAGTGGCGGTAAGTGAGAATGACCCAGAACGGGCGTGCGCTCTGGCGGAAGAGGCGCTAGACCACCTCGCGCGCTACTGGTACGCAACCGGAATGGACCGCGTCCGGGCCGTCCGCGAATCGCTCACGCGATGGGAAGGACTGCCATGCCTACGCCGGCTAGATGAACGGCTATACGACTGAAACACCACGGTCAACGCTCTGACCGGTTGACCTCGGCCACAAGAGACGGCAACTCGGCAAGCGACACCAGACGCCAATCCGCCACTGCCGCCATATCAGGATGCTGCTCCCAGATGTAACCCCACGGACCGCGCCAGATAAACGCCGTCCGCATCCCGGCAGCCTTAGCAGGCCGAAGGTCATTATCCACCCGGTCACCGACGTAAACAATCCGACTAGCCTCACACGGTGCCGCTGAAATAAGCGCGCGGGAAAACGACTGGTCCGGCTTGCTCGCGCCCCAATCCTCCGAAGTCGCAATCAGGTCCGTCGGCAAATTCAGCTTCCGCAACAGCTCTCCGGTCCGCGATGTCTGATTACCGGCAACGCCTACCCACACGCCCATCTCACGCAACGCCGTCATGCACGGCCGTGCGTCCGGATAAAGATCATCCTCACCAAACCACTCCGGCTGGCCCGCATCGGCACGCCGTGCACGCTCGGCATCGAGATTGAAGCCAGGATGGAAATACTGGAATGTATTCCGGTAATCTATCCCCACGGCAATAACCGCGCCGAATACCGCCGAGAAGGTATGACGGGTACGCCTAGCCAGTCTGCCCAGCTCTCATGCTCCTTAGTCTCAGACCAACGTCTCGCCGACGTCAAATACGACCGCGTTAATCACTCAGGCATCCTATGGCTCAACACCAGGGTCATGGGATTCCGAGGTATTACTGGTCTCGTGTTCCGTTTCGGACTTTGAGTCTATTTTCCTCATGACGCGCCGTCCTTCCAGCGCAAGGCCCGTGCGGCGGCCGTCTGGGTACGGAGCGCGGCTGCGGCGCTGGCACGGACGAGCTGGGTGGCGGTCAGCCCGGCTCCGGATATGACCAGGCGTGATCTGGCGAGGTTCAGGCCCTGCCTGACGGAGAGGGGCTGGATGACGGAGAGGGGCTGGATGACGGAGAGGGGCTGGATGACGGAGAGGGGCTGGGTGACTGGAGACTCGGGATGGGTCGCACCTGGCTGCTTTGACTGTAGCTAGTGGATGGGCAGGCCATGTAGATTATGAGCTTGCGCCCAGCCTGCTCGAACAGGTCAAGAAGTGTAGCTTGTTCCAATTCATAGAGAGGCGGTGTGCATTGCTCGGTACGTAGAATGCTTTGAGAAGGGACATTAATTAGTCCTTCAGGCTTGGAAGTCAAAATAGAATACTCTCCGTTTGCCTGCGATAGCACATATCCGCTGAAAGGCTTTTGTCCTGCGAGATAAATGGCCTGGACAGGAAGCCACGGAGTCGGAGAAAGTAGGCTATAACCGAGGAGCGCGAAAAAGTAAATTGAAACATAAAGGAAGAGAAAAGATTTTCCGCTAGTAAGCGTTCTGATGGGGCCCCACACAAGTAGTGCTGGTAGCGCCGCACCTATACCAAGAAGTAGGCCAAGGACAGGAGACATATAAAGAGCTATGGTTAGCATGACCAACGAACCAGTCAACAACAGCTGAGTATTGATGGAGCCGAGTGGGCCAAGGTTGGCTTTTCTTAGCTCGCGGCTGGCGTTGGTTCCGTTGATTCCGAATATTACGAAAAATGGCAGCGCTAGCAAGCCCAGTGTGGAGACCAGCGTAGCAGTAAGAACGGTTCCAGTTCCCCCGGTCTGAAGGATTGCGTAGGCGATTTCTGGATCTCCTCGGGCGACAGCCAGCAATCTGAAGGCGACAACTGCCACCGAAACTACTCCAACAATAACAGTCGAATTGTTATTCCACCACGACCAGTCGTCGGGTTTGGCTGGATGCCCTTCGCCCGCCGCACCGTTGGCTGGATGTCCTTCGCCGGCCGCTCCGTTGTCATTCGCCATGACAAGAATCGTAGCGTTGCTGGCCCAGGGGGTCAGCCCGCCGAACCTTAAATCTTAAAGCGAGTACCAGTGCAGGGAGGCAGGGCGTAAGCCCTTGGCGGGATAGGATGCCCAAGAAGCGAATGCCTGGCGCGGAAGGGAACGATCTCAGGAACTCGGGGGGTTGTTGGATATTTATGATCAATCGGCCGGGACGCCACCTGGCCCGCGAAACTCCCAGGTCACAGGCAATAGCGCCTTAAGTCCCTCGTGTTGATCCTATAGCCGGCAAAACGGCTTCCGGTCATACGGCCAGCCGCACGCCGTGATGGGGTCTCGTTTCATCCGTCGACCGCAGTTCCGGGCGTTGAGCTGGCTCAACGCTGCGTATGGGCGTACAGGGTCAGGCGGTCCGGCGCAGTTCGTGCTCGACTGCCCGGCGGATCCACGCCGATAGCGACCGGTCGTCGGCATCGGCCGCGCGGCGGGCCTGCTCCAGCAGTTCCGGGGGGAACCGCACGGGCACCGGTGTGCCCAGCCGGGAGGCATGGCGTCGGCGGGCCGGTCCCTGCGGCTCCTGGTTTTCCGGCTGCGCGTAAAAATCGAATTCCTGGTCAGGTGTAATAGGCGTGTTCGTCATCGGTCTCTCCGGTACTGGGCGGCAAGCCTGTCCGCCGCCTCATAACAGCCGATCGGAGGGCATCTGTGCGGGTCACCGCTGCGCGCGGGAGCCAGCGGGACCACGAGCACCCGGCCGCCGGCCTCGGCGCACATGAGCCAGTGCGCTGGCGGCTTGGCCGGGTAGAAACAACGGGTCGCTGGCCCACACATCACTGATGTCATCGATTCCGAGGTGCGGATGCTTGAACAGGTGCGCGGCCTGGGTGTCGATTTCAAACGGGTCTTCCTCATCCAGCAGGTCTGGATCGAACCGCTCACCGCCCACCTGATGATCGTATTACAAACGACTACCGAATGGCCAGCGTACCTGGGGGCGCGAGCAAGCTGATGCATGATATGCAGTCATGAGGTACAAGCGCGCCGTCGAGAAGCTGCGGATCCTCGCCGAGACGTGTGAGCGCGTGAAGATGTTCTGGTTCGACACGGAGCCGTTCCTGAAGGCCGTGTATGCCTTCGGCGAGGTGGTGGACGGAGCCGACCCGCTGGATGCCGTTCAGGTCGCGGTCGCGATCAACCTGTCCCCGGAGGAAGTCCCGTGGGAATCCAGCCCCGAAGGCACCGACTGGCTGGCGAACGAGTTGCGGCTCAGCAAGGGCGGCTTCCTGTACTTCTGGCGGTCCTGCCTGGACCCGATCTGGAATCACCACATCGGCGGGCCGGTGCGCATCTGGTCTGTCGATGACGGTCCCGACGAGCGGGCGCTCTCGGCGCTAGAAGCCAGGGAGTTCGGGTCGCTGGAGCGGCTGATCCCGGAGCCGGCCGATGAGCGGCTGCAGCTCCGGGAAGACCTGGGCGCGGCGCTGTCTCATCTGCGCGAGGTCCGCGACAAGTACTGGGATCATGGGTGGCGGCGCGAGCACCGTGGCTACGGCCGCTACCCGGAGAACGAACTGTGGGATGCGGTCGAAGGCTATCTCGACCTGCTTGATGCCTCCCGGGCCAGCCATCCGGACGCCTGAGGTCTCGGTGCCCGGTGTCCGCGGGCGGGACAATTGGAGCATGCGGGCGCTCCCGGCCCGTAGCGAAAGCAAAATGAGCATGCGACCGCTGCAGGTCTTCGATCCGATACCTACCTCGTGCCCGTGACCTGCTGCTCAGGCGGGTTAAGGCCTGGGCCGGAGCGAACGGCCTGGTAGTGTCGCCCCCGCTGGCTGGAGCCCTGGATTCGCGGCACCTCAGCTCGGACGGGCGGCTGGGCTTCTGGACTCCGGCGCAGGTAAGCCGGGCGCTGCTGGAACGGAACCCATCTCCTGGCCCCGATTGAACGTTTTGTCGCGTCGGCCAGCCGGTGCGGGCGTTCTGGGTCACTGGCGTCGTTCACGGTTGTAACCGCAGGCAGCGCGGGCTGCGATGATGACCGGGTGCGTGCTGGGCATCGCCGCTCATGGCTTGCGGGTCAGTCACCTCCCTTATTCCCTCCGGCCCCACCACGTAGAACGCCCAAGGCGCGGTCTCCCGGCCGGCGGCTGCCTGGCGCACTAGGCTGAAGATGTGCGTATCCGCCTTGCTGAGCTCCGCCGGCCCCGGCCTGCATAGCACGATCATCGCCTTCTCGTCCTGATGGCATCGAGGTGGCCTGATAAGGATGCCTACCAGGTCGCACAGGCCAGTGATGTTCTCCTCGTCCGGCATGTCGAGCCTGTCATCGACGGGCAAGGTCGCGTGGGTCCAGACTCCCCATTCGCCAATAAAGATCACCCAGAGGCTGCGGCTGATCGGCGCGCCGGACCTGAACGGCAGGGCCCCGAGATCGTGTAGCAAGGCTGGCCGCAGCGCGGTCTGATCAGCCTCGCTTAGCGGAAGCTCGTAGTTGGTGTCCGATGTCTTGCTGACAGTGCCCATGACTCGCAGTGTCGCACCGGACACCGACAATATGACTGGCGTCGGAAGCCACCGCCCCGCCCCCGCAGCCCTAACAGGCGTTACCGGCGCACGCGGTCATAGTCTCATGACCCCGCACTCACGCTCTTATGATCGCTGTCTGTGAGCGATAATTCCAGGTCACGGACACAACTGCGAGTGCCTCGACAGTCCAAGGTGCAAACGATAATGACACACTTCAGCTCCGCGCTCATGCGACCCTGACCGTCTAGTCGCCGACCTGGGCTACGACGTCGACCGTCCCGCCGAGGGCCTCGACGTAGCCTCGGATGGCGTCCACCTCGGTGACCTTGCCGAGCTCGATCTGCGACACCCGTGCCTGCGATACGCACATCACGGTGGCAAGCTGCGCCTGGGGAAGCCCGGTGTTCTTCCGCAGCTGCGCGAACTGGTGGCCGTGCTGCTCAGCGCGCATCGCTGCGCGGCTCCGCTCGCGTGACGCAACCTGCTCCGGAGCGTCCCATTCCGGGTTCAGCTCCCGGACCTGCCGCCTGGTGTCCTCCAGCGGACCGCCTTCATTTTCCTCCTCGTCGGCTTCCCGCTGGTAAGCCGTGTAGCGTTCTTGCCTCGGGTTTGCGGCCAGCGGCGATGACCGCTGCCTTTAGGCTGCCGAAGATGCGGGCCGCCTCGGCGTCGAACGGCACCGGGTCAAATTCGCTTTCAGCGCGCCGTATCGGTGAGAGCAGGGGCTGGCGGGATCATGGGTTCTGCTGTGTGACTCCGTGTCGGATCAGTTCGGCTCGGGATCTAATGCCGAGCTTGCTGAAGACCTTGTGCAAGTGGTAATCGATGGTGCGCGGGCTCAGGAACAGCTGGGCAGCGATATCGCGGTTGGTCAGTCCTTCTGCCACGAGCCCGGCAATTTTGAGTTCCTGCGGGGTGAGCTGGCTGAGGGTGGGGATGGTGCGCTTGCGGGCAGTCTCGCCGGTGGCGTGTAGCTCTGCTTCGGCGCGTTGTGCCCAGGAGGGCGTGCCGAGCGCGTGGAACAGGTCAGCAGCCGCGCGCAGATGGAGGCGTGCCGGCATGCGTTTCCGCTCGCGGCGCAGCCACTCGCCGTAGAGCAGCTCGGTCCGGGCGCGTTCGAACGGTGCCAGTGCGTGGCCCAGTTCCAGCGCCTCGGTGAAGGCGGCGCCCGGCGGACGGGTGCCGAGCAGCGCCTCGCAGCGTGCTAGCACAGACTTGCGGGCGTCAGCTGGGAAATGTTCGGCCCAGGCACGGAGCTGGGCGAGCGGCGCGCTGGTGAGCTCGCGAGGCTGGCCCGCGCGCAGGATCGCTTCTATCGCATCCGCGTCGGGATTGGAGACGACAGCGACGCTGGGCGTCAGCTCCGGCCAGTCCCTGGCGGAAATCTCCAGCAAGATCCGGGCTGCGTCGGCGGGCCTGCCGACGGTCAGGGCGAGCAGCCCGGTGGCCGCCTTGGCGGCCATGGTGAGCAGGACGTCGCCGCGGGCATGCGCTAGCTCGAGCACCTGCCGGGCGTGCCGGCGTGCGTCTGCTTCGCGTCCCCAGACCGCCTCCACGCAGGCCATCGTGTTCAGATGCCAGCCCCAGCCGTGGCCCAGGTCGGTGGACAGCAGATATCCCTCTTCGGCCGCCGCGTAGGCCTGCGTGAAGCTGCTGTTGCGCAGCAGTTCCCGTGCCTGCTGGTTCAGCGCAGCCGGGAGCAGGCTGAGCAGCCCTTGCGCCCGGGCGAGAGCGGCGGCCCGGGCCGCGAACCGCAGGCTGGCCCCGATGTCGGCATCTAGCCACGCGGCGTTCACGGCCCATAGCTGCGCCATCGCGTCGTCATCGAATTGTGCGGTCAGGGTCAGCGCCTCGGCGAAGGCCGCGCGCCCGCTAGCAGGGTCGCCACCGAACAGGGCCGTGATCCCGGTGACCACGGCGCGGCTGAGCTGATCTCGCGTCGTGTGGTCCGGGGTGTTCGATAGCCGGGCGCTGATATCGGCCAACCTGGGCAGGTCGCGAGTGTCGGCGGCGCCTTCGGCGGCCTGGTGCAGCATCTCCAGGGTCAGCGAGGGGTCGTCGCTCAGGTCAGCGCCCTCAAGCTGCGTGATGACCGCGCGGGCCATGTTGCCGCAGCTCGCCTCGATGACTCCGCTCAGGTGCAGCAGCCGGGCGCGATCGTGCGGGCCGGCCAGCGGGTAGGCGCGGGCGATCAGCGTCCGGGCCCGCTCGGCCTGCCCGGCATCCCATGCTGCCTGGGCGGCAGCGGCCAGGCGAGGCACCACGCGGGACTGGTCGACCGTCAGGGCCGCGGCGCGCTCGAACCCGGTGGCCGCTGAGGCGTGGCCTGCGCGCTGCTGTGCCCGCCGGGCGGAGGCCTCCAGCGCCGCCGCGACCTCCTCGTCACCAGTGAGCGTGGCCATGGCCTGGTGCCAGATACAGCGATCGGCATCTTGGTCACCGCGCAGCGCTTCGGCCAGCGCGGCGTGGGCGCGCTGACGCTCGCGGAGGGGGGTCCCTTGGTACAGGACCGAGCGCACCAGCGGATGCCGGAAGGTGAGCACCCCGCCGACGGCGCGGATCAGGCCGGCGGTTTCCGCGGGGTCGAGCGCGTCGGCGGGAAGCTTCATCCGTTCGGCGGCGCCCAGCACCGCCGTGACGTCGCCGGTGTCGTCGGCCGCGGCCAGCAGCAGCGCAAGGCGCGTGGGTGCGGGCAGCGCCTCGATGCGGTCCCGGAAGATCCGTCGCAGGCGGGGCGTGAGCGGGATGGCCTCCGGTAGCGGCGCCCGCCCGCCGAGTTGCGCGGTCGTCAGTTCGCCGGGCAACTCGAGCAGCGCCAGCGGGTTCCCGCTGGCGTCGGCCAGCAACCGGTTGCGGACAGCGGGTGCGATGGCAGGCGCGGCGCAGTCCAGAAGCTGCCCGGCGGCGGCTTCGGGCAGACTGTCGAGAGACATTTCCGGCAGGTCCTGGGCCTGAAACTGGCGCGGCTCGCCCTCGCGGGCCGCGAACACGATCGCCACGCGCTCGGCGCGCAGCCGCCGGGCGGTGAACACCAGCGCACCAGCCGACGGGCTGTCTATCCACTGTGCGTCATCGACGAGGCACAGCACCGGACGATCTTCCGCGGCGGCGACGATGAGGCCAAGCACCGCCGCCGAGACGAAAAGACGGTCCGGACGCGACGACGGCGCCAGCCCGAGCGCCCCAGCCAGTGCCTGCCGCTGCGGTCCGGCCAGCTGGTCAAGCTTGCCCAAGATGGGTCGCAACAGGCTATGCAGCCCGGCGAAGGCAAGATCGGACTCGGCCTCCACGCCCCCGGCCCGCAGCACGGTCGTCACGGCCCCCGCTACCTGGGCGGCGTGCTCAAGCAATGCCGTCTTACCGATCCCCGGCTCGCCCAGCAACACCAGACAGCCGCCCTCGCCGTTGCGGGCGTTGCGGATCAACCGCTCGATCCGGCCGCAGTCGCGCTCACGGCCGATCAAAGCTGTATTTGGCTCCGTCACATCCAGCCCATCACACAGCAACGAAAGATCAGTGACACCATAGCCTGGGCCCCAGGCAGGTTACGCTGGGGACCACCACCACCATCCGTAAGCGTAGCGGCCACCTGCTGACGGCCCGGCCGCCCGCTTGTCCACCATCGATCTACCCGCAGCGGCGAACACTTGGATAGCCGACTGGTGATCTCGCAGATTCGAGCAGACTGCCGCCTGCGCCAGCATTGGCGGGTGACACCAACCGAAAACCCAAGGCGGAGGCAGAAATGAGAAAGCGAAGCGATGAGCCGACCGGCCGCACCGTGGTCGCCAACATCTCCCTGTCCCTCGACGGCCGGCTGAACGGCCCCGGCGGCGACTACGACATGAGCTGGATCGTTCCCCATGCCCTGACCAACGGCGCCCGCGAGCACATGGTGAACGTCACCGGCCCGGCCAGCACGGCGCTGCTGGGCCGCAAGAACTACCAGGGCTTCGCCTCCTACTGGCCCGCGGTGGCCGATAACCCCGACGCCGACCCCCGGGACCGCGCCTTCGCGCAATGGCTCAACGCGGTAGAAAAGGTTGTCTTCTCCACCACCCTGCAAGAGGCCGGCTGGCCCAACTCGCGCATCGTCGCCGACGACCCGGCCGCCGAGGTGCGCCGCCTGCGCAAACAGGGGGGAGGCGACATCATCGTCCTCGCCAGCGCCAGCATCATCCGCAACCTGCTGGCGGCCGGCGAAGTGGACCGGCTCAGCATCACGCTATGCCCGGCACTCGCCGGCGGCGGCGCCCGGCTGTTCGGCGATGACCTGCCCGGCTCGGCCTGGTCACTGGCAGAAACCACGCCCACCGACAGCGGCGCGATCTGCCTGCTCTATGACCGGAAGCGGCCCGCATAGCGGCGCCAGATCACCAGCTCGCGGAAAATGGCGGGAGCCGAGCACGACGGCACGGTTCCCGCCATTCCGCGATGGCCGCCTCGTTCGGTATCAGCTTCTGGAGGCTCCTATGCCCAGAATCTTGGTGCTCAACAGGATGCACCTTGATGAATGGCCATCGGATCAGGTAGCGGAGGTACTTAAAGGCCTGGCAGGCCATCCGGATATCGCTGGCTTCACCCGGGAAGCCCCGGGCCCGGGCAGGAGGCCGCGACGCGGGTACGATGCCAACATAACAGGTTGCTTTCCCGGCAGCCCAGACGGAAACCGGGAACAACGAGACGCCTGGCAGGTAACTCTGCTGGCAGAGAAAGCAGACCTGGTCCTCGATATACACGGAACCCAAAACCCGGCTGAGAATTTCCCTTTCTACGGCCCAGCGGGCCGCTACAGCCGACTGGTCCGCGGCACCGCCTCACTCTTGGGCTGCGAGCATGCAGTCGTCATCGAAGCCCCTCACCCGGCCGGCGTGCTGCACAACTATGTTGGATGGGACCTGAGCCCCGGCCACCCTCTCATCGAGGCACTACCTGGCTTGCTCGCGGCTCTCGCCACGGGCTGGATACCGCCCATCCGGCCGATGGCGGAATACCGAGCCGTGGACGGAATCCGGGAGATGGACGCCCTGCGGGTGGGACTGCAACGCGAATACCCGCCATTTACGCGTCTGCCCGATTGCGCCATGCGCGCCCTCGGCCTGCCGGTCCCTGCATACGCCTTCAGCTGGGATGCGGACCGCTACGCTCATACCGGGTACCGGGGAGAGGTAGCGGTACCGTACCGCGATCATTCTGAAGGCTGCCAACCAAACCGGGAACGCGCCTAAATAGCCCATCTGGGCGTGTCAATGGCTTCGTGCACCCGGCCTGTTACCAGCGCATAGTAAGCGATCCGCGCTGTTCTTCCAGGTCATGGGGGTATCTGCGAATGCATCGACTCGCCATCATGCAAGCCTTAATGACACAGGTGTGGTGGGCTCAGCGGAACGGATTGATGACCCGGATTCCGGCGTAGTCTTGGCCGTCGCTTAGATCTTCGGACAGTACTTCTGCGCAGCCCATCGCACGCGATGCCTCTATGATCGCGGCGTCCCAGTACGAGAGCTGGAACCGCTGGCGCGTGCCCAGGGCTGCCATCAAGATCGCGCTCGTGACATCCTGGACGGGGAAGCGACGGAATGACTCGATGAGCTGGACGGCCTGCTGGTGGGTGATGGGATCCGGTCGGCTTGCGCGGGTTGCCTGCACGTAGAACTCCTGCAACACCTGGACCGACAGCGCGAGGTCACGGTCGGCCAGGATGTCGTTGGCGCGCTTGGCCTTATCCTGCTCCGCGGGATCACGTGAGATCGCGTAGAGCAGGACGTTGGTGTCAATGAACCGCACGGTCGTGGACCTCGTCTCGGCCAAGCCTGTCGGCCGCGCGGAACTGGCCGATCTCTGTTTGCACTTCGTGCTGCAGCGCTTCCAGCCTTGCGAACTCTTCCCTCCATCCGGACAGCCGTTCGAGATACGCGACGACCAATGCGCTCAGCGAGGTATCGCGCTGCGCTGCGGCGACCCGGGCGTTGCGGTACACGTGATCGGGCACGGAGACCGTAATATTCTTCACAGTTTCACAGTAACACGGTTAATGTGGTCTACGCCTCATGCCGCCGGGCCCGACATAGGTGACGCTGCCGTTACCCGGAACGTCCGCGGTGAACGTCGCACCGGGCCTAGCCACCAGTCGCCCAGCCGCCGTGATGATGCCGGGCGACTGACGGGTTCCACCGGCGACAGAGCCGGCCATAGGCGGAAGTCGTCGCCCGAAATGTGCGTGTGACGACAGCCCACCGTGCAAACGATAATGACACACATTGTCCACCTGGCTCCTCGAAGCAGCCGGCATGCACGACTACGACGAGGACAACGACGGCAGGTTCCCCGACGAGAGCCCAGTCGAGGTGCGCTACCCCCGCAGCAAGCAGGAAGAGCAGGGCGACCGATCAGCGTGGCCATGGCTGCCTGGCTCGATTCTAGAGCAGTGCGGCCCGGACGAGTGGTACGTGTGCGTCGAGGTCCACGAGCTGGCCGTGCTGCGCGACGGCCGACGGGCACCGCGCGGGACCGCCAGCCGTAACCTCTACTATCCCTGCTGCTTCCGCGACAGCTCGGAGATCCGGCCGCGCACCACGTCCAGCAGCCCGGCTCCGGCGAGGCGACGCGAGGTGGGCCGGTGACCGGGGACCGGGTGATCCGCTTCGCGACGGCGGCCGTCTGCGCCGTGGCCGCCCTCGCGGCGGTGGTCAGCTACTCCCACATCTACGGCCTGGGCCGGACGCACGGCCAGGACGGCACCGCGGCCCGCCTTCTTCCGCTGAGCGTGGACGGGCTGATCCTGGCCGCCTCGCTCGTCTTGTTGCACGAGGCCAGTAACGACCGCGACGCACCACGGCTGGGCCGGCTGATGCTGCGGCTCGGCATCGGCGCGACGATCGGCGCGAACATCGCCTACTGGGCAGGATACGGGCTGCTGGGGGCGCTGATCTCGGCGTGGCCTGATCGGTTCGGTCGAAATCGCCATGCAGCTCGTGCGCCGCGCCCGCGGGCCACGGGTGGCCACCGCCGCGCCAGCAGCGCCACAGGTGCCGGGCGACGTGGACCAGGCGGTCCGCGCTGCGCACGCGGCGTCGGTCGCGGCGGGAGCGCCGCTGAGCCAGCGGGCCATGGCCGAGCGGTTCGGCCTGTCTCGCCGCAGGGTCAGCCAGCTCGTCGCCCAGGTCACCGTGTCCGGCAATGGCCACCTGCCCGAGAGCGAGGCGGCATGAGCATGAAGCCGTACGACGAGCTGCCGTAGTGGTGCCAGCTCCTGTGGCCCTGGTTCGGACCGCCGTGGTATGAGCAGGTCGAGGATCTGGGTGCCTACCTCGCCGCATTCAGGCGAGCATTGACCCTGCGGGCCGGTGAGCTGGCCGAGGAGCTGGCTGGCGGCGACCGGCCGGGCGAAGGATACCTGGCCAAGGCGGGACGGCTGACCGCCGCCCGCCACCAGGCCGAAGACATCGTTAGACACGAGTACATTCCGCTCACACCACAGGACGAGGACGAGGGCGACGAGCCGGTCCCAGACGAGGAACGGCCGGTGGTCTTGGACCGTGACCACCCTTCGTGGGCCGAGGTAGATGCCGAGCAGCGGGAAAGGATCGGCACTCCGTCCGGCGAGGACAGCCGGCCATGACAGCGCTGGCGAACAGTGCAGCGTTCTGGATCGGACTGCTGGCCGGACCAGCGGCTTTCAAGCTGGCCAGATCCGTGACAACCTGCGAGAGCCCGGGATTGCCTGGTGTGGCTTGTGGTCTTGAGGTTACGAAAGTACATTTTTGTTAGCTATGTTTCCGAATATGCTTATTGTCCTGCTCTGGGAAGATATGCTACGGTCTGGTTTATCGTTTGGGGCGGGCTCGAAAGGGAGCGATGCGGATGCGGGCTGGACTGGCTTGTGCAGGTCACCTCCGCAAGGGCACCTGTCGCATAACCCCTGACGGCCATCGCGGTCGCCTGGGCGCTGGAGGGCGACTCCCGGTCCGGAGTCAGTCGGGGAACTCATTCGACGGGCAGATGGCGCCGCACGGTCAGCCGCGCCGCCCGAGGACCGGGAAAGGTCCCGTCGCCTGTGCGCGCACACCGGGCGGAACGCCGAAGGATCGCCGGCGGTCACCATCGCCTCGCCGAGGCCCGGTTACTTCGACGCCGCCGTGTTCGGTTGCATCGGCTGCGGGTCGGCTGTTCGCGCCACCGGCGGCTGGACAGCCGTCTGCACATAACCCGGATAAGTAACTTACGCGAGAGGAGACACGAACCTATGAGGAAGATCCTGCTCGCGCTTGCGCTCGCTGCCGCGTTGCTGGCCGGCTCAGCAGGCTCGGCGGGCGCATCAACGGTCACGACCTTGAAACCGGCTCCGCTACCCGTCCTGTACGACCTGGGCGGAGGTCTTGGATCAGTCTGGAATAATCCCGAGATCAGGCCCGCGATCTTTTACATCTTCGCCGATGGCAGCGGCGCACGCCCTTCTACCGCATCGGCGACCTGGCGGCCCCGCTGAGCATGACCATCTCAGGGCCGCCCGGAGTTGAGGTTCTCGTCGGTGAGTGCCATTGCGCGTGATGACTCCGACCTCTTCCAGGAACGAGCAGTTACCTACCTGGGAAGTCAACACGATCGCCGCGCTGCCGGGGATTGTGCAGTACATGAACGCGCACCACCTCGGGAACACCATCCAGGTTCCCGCAGACGCGACCGGCGGAATCCTCGGGCCGCCTCCCTGGCCCTGGCTCCCGTAACCGAAAGGAAAATATCATGGGCGCAGTAATTCTCATCATCGGCCTCCTATTCCTCGGCGGAATCGGCTGGGTGGGCTATCTCATCTTCACGAGACTTACCCTCCCCGCAATCCGTGGAGTGGTACGGGCCGGGAAGAAGGGCGTGGTAATCGACCCTGCTTCCCGGCCGCAAACAACAGGTGATCGCATCGCGGAACTCGATAAGATGCTCGCCACCCAGCGCATCACGCAGGATGAGTACGCTGCGGCGCGGGCCAAGGCACTCGGGCTATAACATGAAACTTATCATCAAGCTTATCGTAATCGCCGGGCTTGGGTTCGGAGTAGCGGCATGCGGAAGTTCGACAACGACAACAACGCCTGCCAGTACGCCAGCTGCCGGTACGCCAGCGGCGGCGGCGGCGACACAGCCTGCCTCAGCAACGCCGAGTTCTAGTTCTGCGATAGCAGATACAGAACCAGCGGATGCGACTGCCTGCCAAAATCTCCTGCAGGCATACAATGCATTCACGGCGAATGAGAACACCACGACTTCAGATGCGCTTACTGCTGCCTCGATACCGAACGCGAGTATGACGCAGACGCTATTCAACGAATTCCAGGCGCTAAACGGCGATCTGGATGATACAACGCTAACCGGGTCGCCAGACGCAACAGCGCAGGCTGACGAGCAAGCGGTTGCGACTGGCTGTGCAGCCGCTGGCGTCCAATTCCCGGCAAGCTTTACCGGATCATGAAAAGGATCATTATCTCGGCCATTGTAATCGCCGCTGTAATAATCCTGATCGTGGTCGCATGCGGCGGCAGCGGATCAAAATTCGCTGCCACGCCAGCCGGAACCTGGAATTTTACTGTTAGCGCGGCTCCAAAGGACGTGCTCGGTCAGTATTCCATTACGCAATCGACCGCAGGAACGTACGTCATCACCGCGAAAACTGCAATCAAGGTACCGCCAGGTAATTGTTCTTTGCCGCCCGGTACAAAAGAGGGTACGCTTTCCAAAGCCGGCGGCCATTACTCAGGAAGCGAGAAAGGCTGGAATCCAAGCACGTGCGCATCCGTCAACACGACCGCGTTCACGGCTACGCTTTCCGGCGGCGGCAATGTAATGACAATCAAAGACGCGAGCCTTGAGCCGATATCAGTCATTCTCACAAGAGGATAAGTCAATGGACACGTCCACGATCAAGGCCGGTGATACCTTCTATCACCTCGCCCGGACGTACGGCATCACGGTCGGCGCGATCGAGGCCGCCAATCCCGGCGTCAACCCTAATGACCTGCAAATCGGGCAGGTAATCAATATCCCTGTCACGCCGCCTGCCCCGGTGTACCTGTTCGATGACGAATTCGACGGCGCAGCCGGGACGCCGCCGGACCCGGCCAGGTGGGTCTACGACCTCGGGTACGGCGACTGGGGCAACAACGAGCTGGAGACGTACAGGGACCCGTTGGGCGTCCAGTCCAGCCGGGTCACATGAAAGGCATCCCAGGAGCTTAAGTGTCAAGCCGCTATGGAAGATTGAGGGAGGTTTTGCCGGTGGGACCAGGCGGTTGCCTCGTCGTAGAGGGTGCGGGTTTTGAGGCATCCGTGCAGGATGCCGACGAGGCGGTTGGCGAGCCGTCTCAGGGCGTCGTTGTGCTCGATGCCGCGGGCGCGGAGGTCGTCGTAGAGGGCGCGGGCGCCGGGCGATGCCCTCAGAGCCGTGAATGCCTGGGCGTTGAGCGCGTCGACCAGGCGGTCGTTGTGGATGAACCGGGCGGCGACGACCTTCTTCTTGCCCGACGCGCGGGTGATCGGGCTGGTGGCGGCGTAGTTCCTGCGGGCCTTGCCGTCGGCGTAGCGGTGCGGGTCGTCGCCGGACTCTGCGAGCACCGGGCACCGAGGACGGCGCCCATGCCGGGCTGGGACCGGTAGATCTCAGCGTCCGGGTGCCGGCCAAAATTTTCCTCCACCTGCCCTTGCAGGATCTTGACCTGCTCGTTCAGGACAGTGATCACCGCGATCAGGGAACGCACGGTGGCGGCGTAGGCGGCGGTGACAGCCGCGGGCTGGCCCAGCTGCGGGCTGCGCAGCGCCGCCAGGATCGCCGTCGCCCTGTCCGTGATGTTGCGGCGGCCGGCGCGCTTGAGTGCCGCGCTGACCTGCGCGCGGGTCAGCTTCGCGGCCCGGGCCGGGTCCGGGGCCTTGCCCAGCAGCTCGAGGGTGTCGGGGGCGTCCAGGTCGTCGAAGGCCTCCAGCGCGGCCGGGTAGTACTCCCGCAGCTGGTGCCGCAGCCGCTGCACCGCCCGGGTCCGCTCCCAGATCAGCGTCTTGTGCGTGCG
>Ga0302324_100012556_pt1 | contig 17263 bp, 12 predicted proteins | sample Palsa_T0_1_FD_201949 | JGI IMG/M metagenome (GOLD analysis project Ga0302324, IMG submission 201949) | Peat permafrost microbial communities from Stordalen Mire near Abisko, Sweden - Palsa_T0_1 | ecosystem: Environmental > Terrestrial > Soil > Palsa > Peat permafrost | place: Sweden: Abisko...
GGCCCTTTTTGTTTGTGCGGTATTGGAGCAACTGCAAAGGTAAATGTGGGGGTTCTTCGCTCCGCTCAGAATGACACGCTATGTTGGTGAAAGCGAGTTGTTTTCGTGTTGCGCTGGTGCTGGTGAACTAAACTGAATATCTATGAGTGAGGAACAAAAGAATTCTTTGGCGCGGGCCGCGTCGGCGTATCTACGGTCTGCGATGCATCAACCGGTGAAGTGGCAGGAGTGGGGTGAAGAAGCATTCGCGCTGGCACAGGCGGAGGACAAGCCGATTCTGCTGGACATCGGCGCGGTGTGGTGCCACTGGTGTCATGTGATGGATCGCGAGTCGTATGAGAGTGCGGCGACGGCGAAGATTATCAATGACCACTTTGTTGCCGTGAAGGTGGATCGGGATGAGCGGCCGGATGTGGATACGCGGTATCAGGCAGCAGTATCGGCTATTAGTGGGCAGGGTGGATGGCCGTTGACGGCGTTTCTTACACCAGAGGGGAAGCCTTACTTTGGGGGGACTTATTTTCCGCCAGGGGATCAGCATGGACGTCCGGGTTTTCAGCGGGTACTGCTGACGATGGCGGAGGCTTTTCAGAATCGGCGAGCTGAGGTGAATGAGTCGGCGGGCAGCGTGATGGCGGCGATTGAACATAACGAGTCGTTCATGGGCAGGAGCGGAAATCCCGGGCCGGAGCTGGTGGCGAAGCTGGTGGCGGCGGCACTGAAGCAGTTCGATGCACGTTCGGGTGGGTTTGGATCGCAGCCGAAGTTTCCGCATTCGGGGGCGATCGACCTGTTGCTGGATGCAGCTTCGCGGGTGTCGGACACTGCTGGCGTGGAGGTGGGTGAAGCAGCGAAGACGGCGGCGATGGTGACGCTGCAGAAGATGGCGAGGGGTGGGATCTATGACCATCTTGCGGGAGGTTTTCATCGCTACTCGGTGGATGAACAGTGGGTGGTACCGCACTTCGAGAAGATGGCGTATGACAACAGCGAGCTGCTGAAGAACTACGTGCATGCGTACCAGACGTTCGTCGAGCCGGAGGCTGCGCGGGTGGCGCGCGAGATCATACGGTGGATCGACGAGTGGCTGAGCGACCGCGAGCGGGGAGGGTTTTATGCGTCGCAGGATGCGGATTTTTCGCTCGAGGACGATGGCGACTACTTTACCTGGACCTGGGACGAAGCTAGTGAGGTGTTGCCGGCAGAGGAGTTGGCGGTGGCAAGCGCCTTCTACGACATCGGCGAGATTGGCGACATGCACCACAACCCGGCGAAGAATGTACTGCATGTGCGCGGCACGCTGGATGGGGTGGCGAAGTCGAACAAGATTACGCTTGAGGTTGCGAGGGAGCGGATGGCTTCGGCCAAGGCGAAGTTGTATGCGGCGCGGTTGAAGCGGCCTACACCGTATGTGGATAAGACGATCTATGTGGCGTGGAACGGGATGATGATTTCGGCGTATCTGGAGGCCGGACGCGTGTTGGATATGCCGGAGGTGCGAGCGTTCGCGCTGCAGTCGTTGGACCGGGTGCTGGCTGAGGCGTGGGATGTGAAGGGCGGTATGGCCCATGTGGTGGCGTATGGCGAGTCTGGTGGTGAAGGAAAGCGCGTTGCCGGTGTGCTGGACGATTATGTGACGGTTGGCCATGCGGCACTGGATGCGTGGGAGATGACCGGCGAGTTGCGCTACTACGACGCTGCAGTGGAGATTGCCGAGGGTGCTGTCGCAAGGTTCTATGACAAGACGGGATGTGGGTTCTTCGATACGGAGGCTGTGGCCGATGGGGAACAGAGGCTGGGTGCTCTGGTGACGCGACGAAAGCCACTGCAGGATTCGCCTACGCCGGCGGGGAACTCGCTGGGTGCGGCGCTGCTGCTGCGCCTGGAGGTGCTGAATGGACGCGAAGACTATGGGGTGAAGGCGCTGGAGACGCTGGAGACATTTGCCGGCGTGGTGGAGCACTTTGGGCTGTATGCGGCGAGCTATGCGCTGGCGCTGCAGCGAATGGTGCTGCGACCGGTGCAGGTGTGCGTGATCGGGGATGATGCCGCGGCGCGAAAGTTGGAGGCAGTGGCGCTGGCTCGGTATGCCGTGAACAAGAGCGTGATCCGATTGCGAAAGAACCAGCTTGCGGCGCTGCCGCCGGCGTTGGCGGAGACGCTGCCGCATCTGCCGGGATTGGAGACAGACGGAAGCTTTGCGGTGGTTTGCAGTGCGCACGGTTGTCTGCCGCCGGTTTCGACCACAGTGGAGTTGATTGCGGCGATGAATCAATCGTTGTGAGGCAACGTGAGTCGCAAGACTGTGCGTGGTTGTGTTGGCAGACCGTCGCATTCGCGTGTAACAACTCTTGACCCAACTTCTGGTTAGCCTGTGATCCTCCCGTGATCGGTAGCCAGCTTCAACTACTCCCCATCGATTCAATCTGCACAGAGTAGTTACTTTGCGGAAAGAAACCGGATGATCTCACGCATCACGCGATCTCCCTGGTCGGTTTGGAAGAGATACTGAGCGTGTGCGGAGCCATCGAGAATTATCAGCTCCTTTGGTTCGGGAGCTTTCTCGTATTGCGCGCGAATCCCGGGGAGACGTGGGCCATCCGCGTTTGCATCGTCGCGGGCCACGATGAAGAGAGTGGATGATTTGAGCTTGTCAGCGGGGCCGTTCGGCGCAGAGCCGAGGAATACCACACGATCGATCTCCCCTGGACGGGAAGCGATTGACGCATCGCCGGCAGCTGCTCCTCCCATGCTGCCCCCGACTACAGACACGCTCTTCGCACCCGTCGTGCGTAAGTACCGGACAGCGGCCAGTACATCTAAGTGAAGCGGCGCACTCATAGGGGTGGACTGCCCTGGACCCCGCGACTTGCCGTAGCCTCGAAAGTCGAGGACTAGTACCCGAAATCCCCCCGCCGCGAGGGTATGGGCTTGCTTCTCCCAGCTCTCCTTGTTGAAAGGACCCCCGTGGGCCAGCACGATCGCCCTGTCACCTCCTCCATAAACATCGGCGTAAACTTCGCCTCCGTCCTCGGTTGGAAAGGACACGGTCTTTTGTGCAGCAGAGGTCATCGAAAGGAACAAAGCCACGATGATGGGAATGAGCCTCTGCACGCAGCAAATTTACCATCAATATGGTGACATTCCCATATGCGGTGTGCTGCCTTTGTACTTCTCCGGATCCGAGACGATCACGAACATAACCGGAGGTACCTTTCCACGTCAGCTATGAGATCGGCGATTTGGAGGGTAGACCTGGTTGAAATTGTGCGGCAAGACTTAACTGATGAGGGGTTGCTGGGTGGGTGGGGCGGTGGGGTTGGGTGCGCGGAGGATGAGCATGTTGGCGGGGTCGTTGCCTAGCGGGATGCCGTCTTTTTCGAAGGCGAGGATGATGCGGCGGCGAAGTTCGCGGAGGACACCGTCTCGCTGGTTGGCGCGGACGCGGATCTGGATAGGGTAGGTGACGGCGCGGCCTTCTATCTTGTCGACGCCGAGGATGACGGGGTCGGCGATGGCGACGTCCTTGAAGGCGGAGTCGTTGCGGACGTCGGCGGCGATTTTGCCGAGCAGGGCGATGACCTTGTCGGGATTGGCGCTGGCGTCGACGCTGACGTTGAGAGCAGCGATTGAGTAGTCACGGGAGAGATTGGAGACGGTGGCGATCTGGCTGTTGGGAATGATGTAGAGGGTTCCGTCGGCGTCGCGGAGGCTGGTGCGGCGGAGGGAGAGGTCTTCGACGGTTCCCTTGAGTCCGGCGAGCAGAACGACTTCGCCTACGTTGTACTGGTCTTCGACGAGGATGAAGATTCCGTTGAGCATGTCCTTGAAGATGGACTGCGCGCCGAGGCCGACGCCTACACCGACGATGCCTGCGGAGGCGAGGATGGGTTGGTAAGGGATGTCGAAGATATTGAGTAGCTGGATGAGGGCGATGAAACCGAGGACGCCGTAGGAGGTGGCGCGCAGGATGGAGGCCATCGTGCGGAGCTGGGCGGCGCGGTGGAAATTACCTACCTGATGGTCGGCGCGGGCGCGCATTTTTCTTACGAAGAAGAGAACTATGCGCTGGAGGAAGAAGATGACAAGGAGTACGGCCAGGATTTTAGGCAGCTTGTGTGCGGCAAAGGAGACGATATCGTCGTGCCAGTCGCGCTCGATGGTGGAGACGATTTGTTCATCTTGCGGGGCCATGGCCAGAAGGAGCATGATTACGGCGTCTCGCTTTCGTGAAGGGATGCTGTAAAACAGAATGCGTCACCTGCTTGTAAGATGCAATTCTGACAGGAATGCGAGCGCCGACGCCGAGCAGTGCGCGGATTGGGGGAAGTATGAAGATGCTTCGATTCACGGTAGTAGGGATGGCTTTACTGATAACGACGCTGCCGGGCACGTTGAGCGGGGGCCAACTGGCTCCACTGCAAAATCCAACTATGCCTTCGAAGGGACGCACTTCACCGCTCGACGAGGGACCGCCTTCGCCGCGGTTGGAAGAGCAGCAGGAGCTGGCCCGTAGTACGGAGCGGCAGAAGAAGTTGGTGGCCGACACCAACAAGCTGCTGGCGCTGGCGACAGAGCTGAAGACGGATGTAGATAAGACCAATAAAAACATCTTATCGATGGACGTAATTAAGAAAGCGGATGAGATAGAAAAGCTTGCGCATAGCGTGAAGGAACGGATGAAGGAATGAGGGTAAGTCTTTGGAATAAGGGCGCAAGGCTATAAAGAATGGGGACAGTGTGACGATCGACGCTACTGCGAGGATGGAGTCTGGGTGAGGGCGGTGGCGGCGTTGACCTGGGGGACTGGAAGTCCCGGTACTGAGACGGCTGAGTTGCGCATGGCGGAGACGACAGCTGCGGCGCTCCAGTCCGGGTGAGCGGCGCGGAGCAGGGCGGCTACGCCAGCGGCCAGAGGAGCGGAGGCACTGGTTCCGATTGCCTGAAGGTAGGGGGTGTGGCCGAGGTTGAAGCAACCGAAGCTGTGGTTTGAGTCGGAGGGCACTCCGTCGACGGTGTTGGGAATGCCCGAGCTGCAAGCGCCTCGGACCCAGCCACTGACCGCGTCATCTCCACCAAGGGGGTAGCTTCCGCCGGGAGCGGCAAGGGCGTTGAGCGGGGAGCCGAAGTTACTGTAATAGGCGAGGGAGATTGCGCCGGGAATACAGGTTGCTCCGGTGTCGGTGTTCTGGGCGCAGGCCGGGTTGGTGGAGGCGACGATGGAGACGACGTCGCGGGACTGGGCGGGGAGTTCGACGTAGCGCGGGTTGGAGAGGTTGAGGCCGTCGTTGCCAGCGGAGGCGACGAGGACGATGTCAGCCTGTGCGGCGGCGTAGGTGATCTGGTTGAATGCGGCGAGGAGGCCGGCGCCGTCTCCGGTGGTGAGGTCGGCGGTGGCTCCGATGGAGAGGCTGATGACATCGGCGTGGTTGGTGATGGCGTCCTCGATGCCTTGCATGACCCAGCTGAGGAGGCCGTTGGCCTGCCCGTCTTCGCATTGCTGGGCTGCGCTGTCGCCAGCGGTGCCGCTGGGCGTGCGTTGAAGGACTTTGATGTTGAGGATGGTGGCGGCGGGGGCAACTCCGATGACCAGGCCGGTGCCAGGGCCGAGGGCAGCGGCGGCGAGCGAGGCGGTCCAGGTGCCGTGGCCCTGCTGGTCCTGCGGGGTACCGTCGTCGCAGGCGCTGGGGAAGGCGCTCTGGTCGACCTCGGTGAGGTTGAGGGCGAGGTTGGGGCTGATATCGGGGTGGGTGGCGTCGACGCCGCTGTCCAGGATGGCGATGCGGACGCCTTTGCCCATGGTGGTGTTCCATGGACCCTGCGCAGGACCGCCGGGGACATTGTTCCCGTAGCCTCCGACCTGCTGGACGGCCCAGCTTTGAGGGGTGGTGTAGAAGGTGTCATACGGTGGCGGCGGCGGCGGTGGTGGTGGGGTGGGTGCTAGAGGGGGAGAGGGTGGATTGGGACCGAAGCGCTCGAGAAGCGGGCCATGGGTGGGCAGCCTGCCGATGGAGGTGGAGTTGCTGGGCGGATTGGGCCTGGCGACGGTGTAGGGCCCAAGCGGGATGGCGCGGGTGAGGAGCCGGTGAGCCGAGACGATGCGGTCGTGCAGGACATAGGCTACATTCGGTTGCGCGTAGAGGAGACGGATGGTAGTGGCGTCGTCCTGCGACAGGGGAGACTGAACGGTTGCGATGCCGAGATGTTCGTTGCGTTGGAGCAGACGTGCTCCGGCTGAGGAGAGGCGGCCGTCTGCGTCGCTGGGAATGGCAGCGTTGCGGTAGATGATGAGATAGCGATGGGGAGCGAAGCTGGTGGTGTCGATCTGTGCGACGGCGAGCGGAGCGATGGAGATGGCTACGAGGACTCGCACGAGTTTGCCCAGAGGGAAGTGGCGCAAACGAGATGTAGGAGGAATCGACTGGGGAAGGACGAAGTTGGGGAGAACGGACACGGCTGCACCTCAGTGTTGGGCTGAGGCTTGCATCGGCGGCGAGTGGAATAGTCATTAGAGTTGTCTCAGATTTGTGCTATTACTCTGATTTATCGTTTGAGTAGAAAGTGTGCGATTTTCGGCCTCAGGGTGCGCATTGACCCTGTTCGATTGCGCGTGCTCTAATTGCCGCTTTGTGAAGCTGAGTGTAGATTTCACGTTCCCAGGAGACCTTTGCATGCATGGTTTTTGGCTTTTAGCGGTGGCTTTTCAGGAGCAGGCTGCAGTTACGCCTGCCTATGCTGGAGATAACGATGGACGGATGTACCTGTGGGTCGCGCTTGGCGTAGGAGTGCTGGCACTGGTGGCGGCGCTGATGCTGGCGCGGGCCGTGATTGCCTCGGATACCGGAACGCCGGAGATGCGGGCGATCTCGGATGCGATTCGCGAAGGAGCAGAGGCGTTTTTGAAGCGGCAGTACCGGACGATCGGGGCGATCGCGTTGGTGCTGGCTCTGGTGGTGTTCTTTGGGTATCGGCTTTCGCCGCGGACCTCGCCGTATGCGCTGAAGACGGTGGTGAGTTTTCTGGTGGGTGCGGTGTGCTCGGCGCTAGCGGGTTATACCGGGATGTACTGCTCGATTCGGGCGAACATTCGGACGGCGTCGGCGGCGCGAACGAGTCTGAATAGAGCGTTGCAGATGGCGCTGCGGGGCGGGGCGGTGACGGGACTGGTGGTAGTTGCGCTGTCGCTGCTGGGCGTGGGCTCGCTGTTCCTGTTCTTTGGTGGGCTGGAGCACCCGCAGGCGGTTCCGTACCAGTTGGTAGGGTTTGGATTTGGGGCTTCGCTGGTGGCGTTGTTTGCGCAGCTGGGTGGAGGGATTTATACCAAGGCCGCGGACGTTGGCGCGGACCTGGTGGGTAAGGTGGAGGCGGGGATTCCTGAGGACGACCCACGAAACCCGGCGGTGATTGCCGACCTGGTGGGCGACAATGTTGGCGACTGTGCGGGACGTGGAGCGGACATCTTCGAGTCGACCGCAGCGGAGAATGTTGGCGCGATGATTCTGGGTGCGGCGCTCTACCCGGTGTTTGGAGTGAAGGGAATTTTGTTTCCGCTGATTGTGCTGGCGATCAATTTGATTGCCAGTATCGTGGGTGTCTTTGTGGTGAGCACACGCGAGGATGAAGATCCCATGCATGCACTGAACAAGGGGTTCTACGTTACTTCGGCGCTGGCGCTGGCAGGGTTTGCGGGGGCAGTGTATCTGATGTTGAACGGCCCGCAGGTGCAGTGGCTGTGGCTGCTGGGCTGCGGTGTGATTGGACTGATCACGTCGTTCCTGTTCGTTTGGATTACGGAGTATTACACGGAGTCGCGATACAGGCCGGTGCAGTCGATTGCCGAGGCTTCGCTGACGGGGCCGGCGACGAATATCATCAGCGGCCTGGCTGTTGGGATGGAGACGCCGGCGATGCCGGTGATCGCGATCTCGGCGGCTCTGCTGCTGAGCTACTACTTTGGCGTGCAGGGACTGGCTGGAGTGGCGGGGATCAGCGACTATGCCAAGGGTATCTACGGCACTGCGATTGCTACGATGGGGATGCTGAGTTGCGCGGCTTACATTCTGGCGATGGATACGTTCGGGCCGATTACGGACAACGCCGGCGGCATCATCGAGATGTCAAACCAGCCGGATTCGATTCGCGAGCGGACGGACAAGCTGGACTCAGCGGGGAATACGACGAAGGCGCTGACCAAAGGGTATGCGGTCGGGTCGGCTTCGCTGGCGGCGTTCCTGTTGTTCTCAGCTTACCTGGAAGAGATAAAGGTAATCGTAACGGCGAAGGTTGCGGCGGCTGGCGGATATATGCCGCCTGGATGGAGCTTCACCAACATTAACCTGGCGCAGGTTCCAGTGTTCGTTGGGGCGCTGCTGGGAGCGACGCTGACCTTTCTATTCAGCTCCATGGCGATCAAGGCGGTGGGGCGCACGGCGCAGATGGTGGTGCAGGATGTGCGGGATCAGTTCAAGGAGAATCCTGGCATCATGGCGGGCACGTCGAAGCCGGACTATGGGCGTTGCGTCCACATTGTGACGGGTGCGGCGCTGAAAGAGATGGTGTTGCCGGGTGCGCTGGTGGTCGGTCTGCCAGTGGTCGTCGGCCTGATCTTCCGGCATTTGAGTGCGAGCTATCAGGCAACTACAGCGATCTATGCTCCGGGTACGATTCTGCCGGTGCCGGCGATCGGTGGAGTGCCGGTGAATCTTGCTGGCGCTGAAGCTGTTGCAGGGTTGCTGATGGTCGGGACGATCGCAGGCGTGCTGCTGGCCATGCTGATGAACAACGGCGGCGGCGCGTGGGATAACGCGAAGAAGTTGATCGAAACAGGGCAGTATGGCGGGAAGAAATCAGAGGCGCATAAGGCCGCCGTTGTTGGCGATACGGTCGGCGACCCGTTCAAGGATACTGCGGGACCGAGTCTGCATGTGCTGATTAAACTACTGGCTACGATCACTCTGGTGTTGGCTCCTTTGTTTGTGTAGTGAAGAGGATGCAAGTGGATGTGCGGCTGATGTCGCACATCCTTTTTGCTTCGATCTGCGTTGAATCAGAGAGTCGAAGCGTTCGAAGGGAAGTGCGACGAGTCAAGTATGTTGGCTTCCCGGTACAATCTTGTTGAAGCTGCGATGGACTGCGGCGTCGTTTGTTGAGGATAGGTAGATGGCAAGACAGTCTGGAACTCGTATTGAAGAGGTTAGGAAGACGACGGCGGTCGGGAGCGCGTCTTTGTCGCATGAGCAGTTGGTGGAGTTCTACCGGCTGATGTATCTGTCGCGACGGACGGACGATCGCGAGATTGTGTTAAAGCGGCAACAGAAGATCTTCTTTCAGATCTCGTGCGCGGGACATGAGGCGTTGCTGGTCGCGGCTGGAATGGCGCTGAAGCCGGGGTATGACTGGTTCTTTCCGTATTATCGCGATCGGGCGATCTGTCTTGCGCTGGGCAATACGGTCGAAGAGCAGTTGCTGCAGGCGGTGGGAGCGGCGGACGATACGGCAAGTGGTGGGCGGCAGATGCCGTCGCATTGGTCCAGCAAGAGATTGAATATCGTGACACCCTCCTCTTCTACGGCGACGCAGTGCCTTCATGCGGTTGGGTGCGCCGAGGCGGGGAGATATTTTTCGAAGCATCCTGAGGCGGTGGCGAAGCATGAGGGCGACTATCGAGAGTTCAAAGATGTGAAGTTCCATGGGGACGAGGTGGTGTATGTCTCGATTGGTGAGGGCTCGACGAGCCAGGGAGAGTTCTGGGAGTCGCTGAACTCAGCCTCGAATGGGAAGCTGCCGGTGCTGTACGTGGTGGAAGACAACGGGTATGCAATCTCGACGCCGGTGGAGGTGAATACGCCGGGGGGAAATATCTCGCGGCTGGTGGCGAACTTTCCGAACTTCCACTTTGCGGAGGTTGATGGGACCGATCCGATTGCGAGCTATAAGGCGATGGTTGAGGCTGTAGCGTACTGCCGCTCGGGAAAGGGGCCGGCGCTGGTGCATGGGCATGTGATTCGACCGTACTCGCACTCGATGAGCGAGGATGAGCGGGACTATCGGTCCCGTGCGGAGATCGAGGCTGATGGGTTACGAGATCCGATCTCGAAGATGCAGGTGTGGCTGTTGCGCGAGGGGATTCTGGACGCGGAGCAGATCAACGCACTCGAACGGAAGGTGGACGATGAGGTACAGCGGGCTGCGGATCGCGCGGTGATGGCGGTGTTTCCGACGGTGGAGTCGATTACGAATCATGTTTACTCGGAGAATCTGAGCTCGCAGGATGCACGATTTAACACCAAGCCGATGGCTACCGCGGACACGACAGAGCGGACCATGGCGGACCTGATCAATGCATGCCTGAAAGACGAGATGCGGCGTGATGAGCGGGTCGTAGTGTTTGGCGAAGATGTTGCGGATGCGACGCGGAGTGAAGCTCTGAAGGACGGCAAGTTGAAGGGCAAGGGCGGGGTCTTCAAGTTGACTTCAGGCTTGCAACGAGAGTTTGGGAGCGACCGTTGCTGGAACTCGCCGCTGGCCGAGGCCAATATCACCGGCCGCGCGATAGGTATGGCTGTGCGTGGGATGAAGCCTGTGGTCGAGATTCAGTTCTTCGACTACATCTGGCCGGCGATGCACCAGATGAGGAACGAGCTTGCGCTGATGCGGTGGCGGTCGAATGGAGAGTTTAGCTGCCCGCTTGTGATGAGGGTTCCCATTGGCGGCTATTTGACGGGCGGCTCAATCTATCACTCGCAGTCGGGAGAGAGCATCTTTACGCATACGCCGGGGGTGCGGGTGGTGATGCCGTCGAATGCGCTGGATGCGCTGGGGCTGCTGCGGACGGCGATTCGCTGCGACGATCCGGTGCTGTTTCTTGAGCACAAGCGGCTGTACCGGGAGACGTTTGGACGTGCGGCCTATCCGGGGCCGGACTACTGCATTCCCTTCGGCAAGGCGAAGACTGTGAGGCCGGGGAAGGACCTGACGGTGCTGACGTATGGAGCCGTGGTGCCGCGAGCGCTCCAGGCGGCGCAGAGGCTGCATCGGGAGAAGGGGATCGATGTAGAGCTGATCGACCTGCGGAGTCTGACTCCGTATGACTGGGAGGCGATTGCGGAGAGTGTGAAGAAGACCAACCGTGTGATTGTGGCGCACGAGGACATGCTGAGCTGGGGCTACGGCGCGGAGATTGCGGCACGGATTGGCGACGAGCTATTTCATGATCTGGATGCACCGGTTAGGCGGGTGGCTGCGATGGATACGTTTGTGGCCTATCAGCCGATTCTGGAAGATGCGATTTTGCCGCAGCCGGAGGACTTGTACCGCGCTATGGCGGAGCTTGCGGCCTTCTAGTCGATGGGTAACCGGGTGCTTGCTTTAGGCTGTTGCACGCAACTCATGCGACGACTCCGTGTTTCTGATTCCAGTGCCTCTGATCTGCTTGAACTGCACGTTGGTTGATCGGTGAGTGCTGATCGGCATGGTGCAGGCAAAGCTGGAGCATAGGCGAAGGAGTTACGAATGATCTCTGCGCGGAGGGTTGCTGAATTGTGTAGGGGGTCGCTGCGGGCCGCGGTTGCTGGTTCGTTGTGCGTGCTGTTGGTGGGGCAACCGATGGTGGCGGCTGCCAAAGTAAAGCAGACCAAAGCAAAGCAGATACAGGGTGACGAGCGTGTGCTTCATGCATTGAACCGGTTTACCTTCGGGCCTCGGCCGGGCGATGTGTCTGCAGTGCAGACGATGGGGCTGCAGCGTTGGTTTGAACGACAGCTGAACCCGATGAGCATCGATGATTCTGCGCTGGAGGAGCAGCTGGCGATGTTCCCTGCCATGCAGATGCAGCAAGCGGAGTTGATGGAGCGATATCCCAGCCCGCAGCTTTTGCGCCAGATAGTTGCAAAGAATCTGCCGCTGCCGGCTGAGCCGGTCGAGCACGCCATCTATGCCGATCAGATTGCTTTTTACGAGGCGGCAAAGGCCAAGAAGGAGGCTGCGCAGGCTGATGCAGCCTCAGCTGGTAAGAACGTCGCTGGCGATGAGATGCAGGCATCGATGGCGAAGGGCGATCTCAACAAGAAGGACGACCGGAAGGGTAAAGCTGCTTTGCCCGGTGACAATGTGGACCCGTCGACTCCGTCCATGGCGACGCATGTGGATCAGCTTTACTCGGGGCTTGATGCGGTACGGATCATCAACCTGCCACCGGAGCAGCGGATGCAGAGGATCCTGGCGATGCCGCCCTCCGAGCTGGTTGCTTTTCGGAAGAGCCTGAGCCAGAGTGAGCTGGCCGAAGCGGCAGAGGATTTGACGCCGCTGCAGCGGGAGACGCTGGCGGCGTTGCAGGGCTCGACAAAGATGATTGACATGGAGCTGTCGGCCTCACGGATGCTGCGGGACCTCTACAGTGAACGCCAGTTGGAGGCGGTGATGACTGACTTCTGGCTGAATCACTTCAATGTGTACCTCAGGAAGAGTCAGGAGGAGTCGTATCTGTTGCCGGCGTACGAGCGCGAGGTGATTCGGCCGAATGCGCTGGGCAAGTTTGAGGACCTGTTGGTGGCCACGGCGCAGAGTCCGGCGATGCTGATGTATCTGGACAACTGGCAGAGCATCGGAGTGGATTCGCAGGCAGCGATGAACGGTGGCAAGGCTGCGAAGCAGGCGCAGAATCCGCAGGTAAAGAAAGCTGTGAATGACCGCGGGCTGAATGAGAACTATGCGCGTGAGTTGATGGAGCTGCATACGCTGGGGGTGCGGTGCGAGGTGAGTCAGGACCATCCGGTGAGCGCGCTGGAGAAGGATTGCGGCAAGGGATACACGCAACAGGACGTGACGCAGGTGGCGAATGTGCTGACGGGATGGACGATCGATCAGCCCAATCGCAACGGCTCGTACAAGTTTGAAGAGCGGCGGCATGAGCCCGGCGCGAAGAAGGTGCTGGGTAAGACGATCTCGGAGAACGGAGAGGCCGAGGGTTTGCAGGTTCTGCATATGCTGGCGACGAGTCCCGCTACCGCAAGGTTCATCTCGACCAAGCTGGCGGTGCGTTTTGTGAGCGATACGCCGCCGCCGGCGCTGGTGAACGTGATGACGAAGGCCTTTGTGAAGAGCGGTGGAGACATCAAGACGGTACTGCGGGCGATGTTCAACTCACCGGAGTTCTGGTCGCAGGATGTCTATCGCGCGAAGCTGAAGACGCCGGAAGAGTTTGTGGTGTCGGCGGTGCGGGCCAGCGATGCGGAGGTGATCAATGCTGTTCCTCTGACGCAGGCGCTGGCTAAGCTGGGGATGCCGCTGTACGAGATGCAGACGCCGAACGGCTATAGCTGGATGGCGACGCCGTGGTTGAATACAGGTGACCTGGTGAGCCGAATGAACTTCTCCTTGATTCTGAGCGGGGATCATCTTCCGGGGGTGCGGACGGATTGGACACGGCTGCTTGGACCGCCGGTGGCAATGGGGCAGACTGCGGCATTGCCTGTGACGATGTCTGGAGATATCGCTGGGGATGGCGTCGATTCTGCGATGGTGGTGAAGGAGAAGAGGCTGGAGATGTTGCTGCTAGGCCAGCCGGTGAGCGAGCTGACAAGGGCGACGGTGCTGCAGCAATTCCAAGCGCAGGGGACGCAGCAGGAGGCGCAGAAGAACTTTTCGATTCGTGCGAACGGTGCAGAGCCTATGGCTGCGGTGTTGAACCCAGCCGCGCAGCAGAAGAAGGCAACGCCACCGCAGGACCGGAAGGCTGCTGCAATGGCTGGTCTGCTGCTGGGCTCTCCGGAGTTTCAGCGACGATAAGGGCGATCCATCGTGCCACCGTTGTCAAATCTTGCCTAAAAATCAATGACTTAGCAGTAAATGCTGTGGGAATACTTTCAAAAAACTCCAGACAGTTGCTCACAGGAGACAACTTCCCGTTCATAAGCGCGTTTGTAAAACCAGACGATGCAGAGCTGACTTTGGGCGGATGCGAAGACTGGAGATCGATATGGTGGATCGGAAGAGCTTAGCGGACCAGAGCGATTGGGGATGCGATATTCATGGCCGGGACGCGACGCGTAGGGAGGTGACGCGGCGGGGATTTATGAAGGGCGGGGCTCTGGCTTTGATCGGCACCTCGACCATTCCTGCGTTTTTGTCGCGGAGCGTTCTGGCTGAGGTGACGACTGCGGCGGCAAACCACAGGAAGCTGGTTGTCTTGTTTCAGCGGGGTGCGGCGGATGGTCTAAATATCGTGGTGCCTTACAAAGAGAAAAACTATTATGCGATGCGGCCTTCGATTTCGATTCAGGAGAAGGATGTTCTGGATCTGAACGGTTTCTTTGGTCTGCATCCGGCGATGGCGGCGTTCAAGCCGCTGTATGACCAGGGGCATCTGGCGATCGTTCATGCAGCGGGTTCGCCGGATACGACGCGGTCGCACTTCGACGCGCAGGACTATATGGAGAGTGGCACGCCGGGTGTGAAGGTTACGACAGATGGCTGGCTGAATAGGGCACTGCAGGCCGAGACTGTGACGGGCAAGCCGTCTGCGTTTCGTGCGGTGGCTCTGGGAACGCAGGTTCCGCGGACACTGCAGGGAAGTATTCCGGCGATTGCAGTAAATAACCTGGCGGACTTTTCGGTCGGCGGGAAGGGGCCGCAGACCTCGCCCGTCAGCAATGCGTTTCAGGCGATGTACGACGAAAGCACGGATGCTGTGCTACATGGCACTGGGCAGGAGACCTTCGAAGCCGTGAAGATGCTGAAGGCGGCAGATCCTGCGCACTATCAGCCGGCGGCCGGAGTGGTCTATCCGAATACGCTGTTCGGAAGCAGCCTGAAGCAGATTGCGCAGTTGCTGAAGGCGAACCTCGGCGTCGAGGCGGCGTTCTCCGACATCGGCGGCTGGGACACACACCAGAACCAGGGGAATGTGAATGGCCAACTGGCAAACCGGCTGACGGAGTTTTCGGAGACGATTGCAGCGTTCTGGAAGGACATGGGCTCGGACGCGGAGAATGTGACGGTGGTGACAATGTCGGAGTTTGGACGGACCGCTCGGCAGAACGGAACTGGCGGCACCGACCATGGGCACGCGAATGTGATGTTTGTGCTCGGCGGGCAGGTGAAGGGTGGCAAAGTTTACGGCAGGTGGCCGGGGCTTGAGAACGAGCAGTTGAACGAAGGGCGGGATCTGACGGTGACGACGGATTTTCGTAGGGTGTTGGGCGAGGCTGCGTACAAGACGCTGGGTTCCAGGAATCTAGAGCTGGTGTTTCCGGGTGCGCAGGTTAATCCAGCTGAGTTTCTGAATTTAATCTAGAGCCGGGACTGCTGCGGTATGCGAGATGTCTCTGGTTTGTCATTTCTCCTATTTATAGGATGTTAAAAACCGAAATCTCCAGAATAGTGGAAAAAGCTGAGCAACTTTTCTTATTAGCGCGCGTCTTATTGGGTGTAGTTAGCAAGTGCCGGGCTATCAGTTCCCACAGTTCCGGCTTCCAATATCCGCAACAAAAGAACTCCCCACCACACATGTAAGGCCCCCACAGTATCGGGGGCCTTCTATCCTTTTGGACGGGTGATATTCGTGAAATGCGATTCCATCAGGCGAACCCGATTCTGCGATCAACGGCCATGGCTCCCGCACCTGTGAACAACAGCATGACCGCAATGGCGAAGAGTGCGAGGGAGTACTCCGAACCAGAGTAACCGTGATGCCGGTTGACCAGCAGAAGAGCAACGAGCATGTTGATGGCGATCATGAAGGCAGCGAAGCGGGTGAGCAGACCCAAGAGGATAAGGATCCCGCCTAAGAATTCGGTGAGGGCTGAGACGTAGCCCAGCCAATAGGGTAGACCGAGAGATGCGACGAAGTGGCTATGGTGCTCGAGAGCGGCGAAGCTGTTGCCATGAAGACCTCCGGCGGGTATGACCTTGCTGTATCCGTTGTAGACCATGGCGACGCCAAGAACCATTCGCAGGAGAAAAGCGCCCCAGGGTTGCATATTGCTCAGTGATTTAGACATAAGAACGAACTCCTCTTGGTGAGGGTATCGTGGCCACGGTGGGCTAGCGGGGGATTGTGGCGGAGGGTGTCGGGGAAGGCACGAGCCGGGGGAGCATGGTGGGCCGCTCCATCCTTGGCTTTACATCTTTGGCTCTTACACATTCGGCTTTACGTATTCATCGAGGAAGCGGGTGAGGCTTTGGTTGTAGAGGGCTTCGGAGGGGGTGGCGAGTTCGACGGTGAGCTTTGGATTGGCGGCTGTGCGGAAGGCTTGGTCTGGGAGGGTTGCTCGGGAGAGAAGGAGTTTGGGGGTATGCAGCGTGCTGAGCGGCTCGGCAAGGGGGAAGCGCTCGTGAAAGAGCAGGCGGACGGGAACGAGGTTGGAGCGATGGTCGCGGAGAGCTGTGTCGAGCAGGTCGGCGTGGGGAGAGTCAAGGATCAGGGCTGGGCTGTCGACGTAGCTTAGGGCGAGGTTCGTGGCCAGTGAGGCTCCGACGCCGGTGCCGTAGAGGACGATCTGCTGCGCGGGGATGGCGCGGGAGGTGTTCAGATACTGCCAGGCAGAGTCGGCGTCGTGCGTCATATTTTGCTGATTCGGATGGGTCGCTGCACTTTGGCCGTAGCCGCGATAGTCGAAGGCGAAGACGTTGATGCCGAGGTTGTGGAGGGTGGCAAGGGTGGGGATGGAATCCACTAGAGAGCCGTCGGAGCCGGGTAGAAAGAGCAGGGTGGTATTGGCGTAGCGGCCGCCGGGAGCTGAGGGAATCCACCAGCCGGTGAGCTGCGGGATGGCTGAGTCGTCCGGGCCGAAGTAGATGAGACTGTAGGGGATGCCAGCGATGGACTGCGGGCTGGCTGTGGTGCGGGTGGGGTGCAGAACAAGCTGCCACTGGCCCTGGTAGAAGAGAAGGCAGAAGGTGAGATAGCCGCAGAAGAGTGCCGCAAGGACGGTAAACGCCAGTGCCTTCACGAGCCACGCGGGATCGACAACTTCGACCTGTGCGGGCTGCTGCTTACGAATGTTGGGCTTAGGCGAAGGGCGCGACATGAATGAGGCTTCTGTATGAACTTTAGCACTTGCTCTGTTAATGGTGATTCTGTCCTGCCTGACGGGCCCACTGCGCGTGGAGCGGCCACTTCGTGGCTTGTGTGCCGGTCGGGGCAGGATAAGCGACATGGGTCCTCCCGCTGGTCGGGATCATCATCGTTTCCGACCAACGGGAGGACCACGATAGTTAGTCGTTGCGATAAAGGTATACATGCCACGAAGTGGCCGCTCCACGC
>Ga0302324_100012557_pt1 | contig 17261 bp, 15 predicted proteins | sample Palsa_T0_1_FD_201949 | JGI IMG/M metagenome (GOLD analysis project Ga0302324, IMG submission 201949) | Peat permafrost microbial communities from Stordalen Mire near Abisko, Sweden - Palsa_T0_1 | ecosystem: Environmental > Terrestrial > Soil > Palsa > Peat permafrost | place: Sweden: Abisko...
GATCGGGCGGAAAGCGCTGCGAAGACCTAAGTGATAGAAAAATAAACTAAATTGTTGGAGGCGCGGACCGGAGTCGAACCGGTGAATAAAGGTTTTGCAGACCTCTGCCTTACCACTTGGCTACCGCGCCTGATACATGTGAAGGCCTGGCGGGCTGGTTGGCTTCTCTTCGCACCATACCGCGCCAAGGTTGTCGAAGTCAATCCTACCGCGCCTGAAACATGAGGCCCTTCCCCTGGCTCAGCGGGGTTTTCTTGGCCGTGGCGCTGGGCGCAAATTCAGGCACTACCGGCAGCAGCACATGCGACGCATAAACGCGGCTGTGGTAGACAGTCTGTTGCGCTTTCTTCAACACTGTTTCGTCCGCTAGCGTGCGGCCGGTATTTGGATTCCGATCGAATCTTGGAAAGTTGCTGCTTGAAATCTCCACCCGGATGCGATGGCCTTCGAGGAACACGTTGCTGGTTACACCGGCGTCGATGGTAAGCGGATAAATCTCGCCCGGCCGGCTGAGCTCCGCCTTTTCCAGCCCATTGCGATAGCGCACCCGCAGCAGGCCATCAGTGAGATTGCGCGCCTCGCCGCTCGGAAACACATCGATCAGCTTTGCGGTGAAATCCGTATCCGGCGCCGACGAAGACGCGTACAGCACCACTTTCACCGGCCCGGTCACTTCCAGGTCCTGCTTCATAGGATCACTGGTGTAAACCAGAACGTCTTTGCGCTTCTCCACCGGCCGCTGGTCCATCGGCCCCCACGGAAAAACCTTCGGATCGCAGCAGACGGCTCCGCCCATGGTCGGTACCGGATCGCGCGGATCGTAAAGGAACTGGTCCGGCTTGGCCTTCTTGCCAAGCGTCCCCACCAATGCGCCGTCGCCCTTGCCTGTGTTCGCGTGACCTTTGCTGGTGAGGTAAAAGGCCGTATAGCGGGTGCGTGCCAGCGGCCATTCCTGCTCGTCGCGCCAGCGATTCACTCCCATGACGAAAATATGCACAGGAGCTTCATCCACTTCCGCGCGAGCAGTGTGCCAGCTAAAGGGCGTGTAGCGCAATGCTTCTTCGGGGGCGCCTTTCAGCCAATGATCGAACCAGGCAATCTGGTAGGCCCGAATGGGCGCGCCGGAATCGTTGCCGAACGCGACTCCTGCAAACGCGCTCGACATATTGTGCGGCCAGGGGCCGATCATGATGCGGTGCCTGCTATCGTGCTTGCCTGCTTTATGCAGCGCAGCAAACGCATCCAGATCGCTTTCCACATAGTTGTCGTACCAGCCGCCCACTGAGAAAACAGGCACGCGTACGCGATCGATTTTTTCCCGAACACTGAGCTCCTTCCAGAACGAATCGTAAGTGGGATGTTCAAGGACGGTCTGGTAAAGAGGCAGGGTCTCGGTGGTGGCGGCGCTATCGGCAGTCCGCAGCGGCAGATGGCCGATATAGCTGCCGAACTTCGGCTTGGCGATTCCCGAGGGCGTCATGTTTTGCGACAGCCAAAGCAGACGATGCCCCAGCTTCATGGCGCCGCCGGGCGAATAGAAACGGTCAACATAATCGTCCGAGCCCGAAACCACCGGAAAGATGGCCTTCAGGTGCGGATTATTCAACAGCGCCACTCGCCACTGCGCGATTCCCAGGTACGATCCGCCGATCATCCCAACTTTGCCGTCCGACCAGGGCTGTGCAGCGATCCAATTGAGCGTGTCGTATCCGTCCGGACCCTCCTGGTTCAACGCATCAAACACGCCTTCCGAACCGTAGCGCCCACGCACATCCTGCAGCACCACAGCGTAGCCGTGTTCGATGAATGAAGCATAACCGGGTGTAAAATCCGCCCCTTTTCCGTAAGGAGTTCGAACCAGTATGGATGGATAGCGGGCGCCGCCGGCCGGGTGAAAAACGTTGGCGTCCAGATGAATTCCATCGCGCATGGGCACGCGCACATGGAGCGCTTTCTCCACCGGGACCGGTGAAGCCGTGAGCAGCACCGCTCCGAACCAGAGTAATGCGGTGATTTTCACCGAAAACATATAGCGCCGTTACGAGGACGCTCTCCAATGTAAACTGATTGGTTTAATGATAACAGGCGCGAATGACCTGCCAGTACATAGCGGCTATGCGTTGGGGAGCGTGGAACTCGCGAATATGCGCGGCGGCGCGATCTCCAATAGCGCGCGCATCCTGCGGAAATCTCGCCAGCCAGACCATGAATTCCACCAGCAGGTCTTCCTCGGCCGGCCCCGTATCCACGCGAACGCAGCTGGCGTCAGGAAATCCGGCAGTCTCCAAAGCCGCGCTCATCAGGACAGGCTGGCCCAGCCCCATCAGCCGTATGCTGATGCCGGAAGTCTCCCCGGCCGCGGGATAACGCAAATTTATGCAAGCGTCCACAGCGGCGGCGTGCAGCCAGAAATCGCGATCGGGCGTGTACCCGATTCTGAAAATTCCATCCGAGGCGAGCACCGGTTCCAGAGCTCTCTCCAGGTCGCTGGATACGAAGTCGCCCGCCACCAGTAGTGCGATGTTGGCCGCGGCGCGTGCCCGATGGAAGGCGCGCAGCACCGCCGCCAGACGCTTCGATTCACGCAGATGTCCAAACACTCCGAACAGAAATGCGCCTTGCGCGATACCTAGCTTTCGGCGCAATTCAGCGATTTTGGAGCCGCAGGGAAGTGCGGGCAATTCCAGCAGGTGGGGGATTTCGTAGATCATTGCGGCTGGGGCCTGTTCTTTCACCATGGCCGCCGCCGCGGGATTGTGAACAATCAACGCCAAGGACCGTTCCGCCACGCGTTTGAGCATCGAGTACCGGAAGTATCGTGGATCGCCGGCCGAGCGCGCCCGGCCGCGCCATAGTTCCCGCGCCTGATCTTCGCCCCATTTGCCGTAATTGTAAACGAATTCGGCGATGTACTCCTGCTCTGAGAAACATCCCAGAAAAAAATGCTGCAGAACCGCATCGTGCAGTACGGTGACTCCTGGTTTTTCGAGCGCACGCTGGTAGATGTCACGATGGAGCTGGTTGTTGCCCAGGTGGTAAAGATTAATATCGCCTTCGCACAGTTCTACCGCGCCGGATGACCGAAGGGCCCGCAGTAGAGACGCGGAGTAATCGGCCACACCCGTGCGCGCGGGTGGAAGCGGCGAGAAGAATCCAACTTTCAAGCTTTAATTCGCGGACCGAATAATGCCGTGCCGATGCGCACCATGGTCGCGCCCTCCTCGATTGCAACTTCCAGGTCATGCGACATGCCCATCGACAAATGCTGCAAGCCGTTCGCCTCCGCCAGCGCGCGCAACTTGGAGAAATAAGGCCGTGATGGCTCGGCATCGTCCGACCAGGGAGGCATGGTCATCAGGCCCAGCAGCCGCAAGTTGGCGCAGCCCCGGATCACTTCCACCAGCGCCGGCACTTCTTCAGGCGCCGCTCCCGCCTTGGCATCCTCATCCGACAGCTTTACTTCAATCATCACGTCCAGTTGCTTTTGCTCCGCATCCAGACGACGAGCCAACTTTTGACTATCCACAGTCTGGATCACATGGAAGATCCCAGCAGCAATTTTAGCCTTGTTCGATTGCAGATGCCCGATGAGATGGAATCGCGCGCCGCTCAAATTCCCTAACTCAACGCGCTTGGCTTCGAATTCCTGCACGTAGTTCTCGCCGAATTCGCGGAGTCCTAGACTGTAAGCTTCTTGAATCAGCCCGGCGGGAAATTTCTTCGTGACCGCCAATAATGTAATATCCGCGCGCTTGCGTCCAGCGCGGGCGGCGGCATTCGCGATCCGGGTTTCTACCTGTTCCAGCTTTTCTTTGAGCACGGGATGATGGTATCGGAATAAAATAATAGGTTAGCGCAGGCCTTGTTTCAGGCTTGCTTCTTTCCGCTCCCGCCGAGCCGCGACCCCTTGTAGCGCACGCACTCTTAGGAGCGTGCGCCACGGAAGGAGCGAGCCCAACTGACCGACCTCCGCGAGGCCATCGAAAGTTTTCTCAAAAACAGCGCCGAGCCAATCCTGTGTGAACCCGGCGAAGAGTCCATGACCATTACCGCCGATAACTTTGTGCTGGAAACCCGGAACGGCTGCTTGAGCCTGCAAGCCTGGGACGATCGCCGTAATCTGGTGCGCCGCGTTACCGGAATAGAAAGCCAGACCCGCGCGAAGTTGATATTGCGAATCCAGCGTTTCGGTCAAAAATCCGGCACACTGTCTCTGATCGATCTGCGGCGCAGCGCCGGCGAGAACGTCGCTCTGCGCGCGGGACGGCTGGAGTTCCGGGAACAATTCCGGCGTTTTCTGCGGCGTCAATTTCCAGGCTATAAAATCGCCGATCTAACCACTGAGGCCGATCTGGAGCACAGTCTCTCGCCCGCTTATCCACGCGCTTTCCTTCGCCAGGGGGCTTCGGCGTGGGCGGCCATCGGCGCGCCGCCGGATGAGTTCCACTGCGACGGCGTCCTCACCTTCGGCCTTATCTGGCTGGATTACCTGCGTGTCAGAGAACCGGACGCGGTTGTTCACGGCCTGATCCTCTATCTTCCCGCCGGGCGCGAGAAGACTACCTGCCTCCGTCTGCTGTTCGTAAATCCAAAGCTGGCGCAGTATGCGGCGTTCGTGTACACCGAACAAAAACTCGAAGAACGCGTGGATGTCAGCGACTACGGGAATCTGGATACCCGGCTGGAGCCTTATCGCCGCCGGCTGCCTTCCGAACTGGACCGAATTCTTGCGCCCGTCCGCGAGGTGATTGATGTGGAAGCCATCCAGCGTTCCGATGGCGAACTGAGCTTGCGCGTGCGCGGCATGGAATTCGCCCGGACATCCGCGGAAGGATTGCGATTCGGATTGGCGCGCCGACGCACGGCCGGTTCCGGACAAGCCGGTGAGATCCGGCGGCTGGCCGAGGAACTCGCAAGGTTTCGCTCGCCCCACGCAGCCGACCGCCAAAATCCGCTGTACTTGCGCAATCCCGAAGCGTGGCTGGAATCGCAAGTCCGCAAGCAGATGGAAGCCGTGGACGCGTGCTTGCGCACCACACCGGTGTACGGACAAGTTCCGGCATTCGCCGCCGGCGATCGGGGCGTGCTGGACCTGCTCGCGGTGGACCACGCCGGACGGCTTGTGGTGCTGGAGCTGAAGGTCGCCGAAGATATCCACCTGCCGCTGCAGGCCCTGGATTACTGGATGCGAGTGAAGTGGCATCTGGACCGGCGGGAGTTCAGCCCACGCGGATATTTCCCGGGAATTGAATTGCGCGCTGAGCCGCCGCGTCTGCTGCTGGTCTCGCCCGCGCTCGATTTTCATCCCTCCAATGAGCGCGTGCTGCGTTACATTTCGCCGGCCGTGGAAGTGGAGAGGGTCGGCGTCAGTCTAGAATGGCAGAAGGAGCTCAAAGTGGTGTTCCGCTCCTGATCTGCCATGCCTGTACAATTTTTCAACAACATTAAGCAAGCCATCGGCAACCTGGACCCGGAAGAAGCGCGCAGGCATGCCGAGCGCCCGCTGCGGCTGTTCCTGTATGCCGATAGCGGCCAGGCGTATCGCGAGATGGAGGAATTTTTCGCGCCGCCAGAGCTCTCCGATGCCCGGCGCGCGCAACTCCAGCACCGCATCTATCGCGCGACAGAAGGATTTCTGCCGGCCGAGAGTCACGACCTGGAGATTTATTACGAGGATCCGCCGTACGATGTCCTCACGCCTACCAGCCAGGTGTTTGCGTTTCGTCCCGACCGTCCGATGGACACCATTCGACAAGTGCTGTATCATCGCCGCGATCTGGCGATTCCGCTGGCGGTGCACATCCAGCCCTTCCGCCAGGAAGTTTCGCAACGAATCATCAAAAAAGTTGCGAAGGAAAATGCCCTATTCGCGCTAGCCACCGCGCTGCCCGATATTGTTCCCTTTTTGTCCCTGCCGTGGGCCATTGGAGAATTCGCTACGGATACCGCACTCCTGACGGCGAACCAGTTCCGCATGGCGTTTTTGCTGGCCGCCGCAAATGACCGCGATATCGGATACAGCCAGCAAAGAGCCGAGGTAGTCTCCATCATGATGGGGGCTTTCGGATGGCGGGCGCTGGCGCGCGAACTCGCAGGCAAAATCCCGCTGGGCGGCGGCTTGATCCCTAAAGCGGCTATTGCTTACGCGGGCACTCGCGTGGTGGGGCTGTCGCTCGAACGGCTGTATCGCATCGGACACGCCTACACGCGCGAAGAGCGCCGACTGGCTTATGCAGAATCGCTGCAACGCGGAAAGAACTTCGCAGCCGCTCTCCTGGAAAGCATACGAAGAAAGAATCCAACCGCGAGAATTGAGTAGCCGGAATGGTCCTGCACGCGTCCAATATTTTGAAATTTCTTGTAAACTGTTTCAAAGGAGGCCCAATGTTCCTTCGGGTTTCAACTGTTTTAATTGCACTGGCGACCTTCGGCGCTGCTGACACACTCACGCTTCGCAGCGGCCAGGTGGTTCGCGGCGAATATCTGGGAGGCGACGCCCGCCACGTCAAAATGGCGGTAGGCGATCGCGTGGAAACTTATTCGGTGGACGATGTTTCCGACTTGGCGTTCGGCGGCGGGCAGCGCCAGTCGTCCGAGAACGACCGGCGGGATGATGCAGACCGCCGTAGCGACAACAACCTTCGGGATAACGGAGTCCGCGAGGCTCCTCAGCCCGGCCAACCGGCTGTAGTAAGCGGAATGATCATCCCGGTCGGCACCTCCATTACCGTCCGCATGATCGACGCGGTGAACTCGCAGCAAACCCGGCTGGGAGAAACCTTCCGCGCCAGCGTGGACGAGCCCGTTCTGGTGGATGGCCAGGTGGCGATTCCGCGCGGCGCCGATGCCGTGGTCAAACTGGTGGAAGATCAACAATCCGGCAAGATTGAAGGCAGAACGATGCTTACGCTGGTGCTGCAGCAGGTTTTGGCAAATGGCCGTATGGTGGATCTCACTTCGGGCGACGTATCGCAATCCAGCGGGTCGCGAGGCGCGCGCTCCGCGAAAGTAATTGGCGGTACGGCGGCGTTAGGCGCGATTATCGGCGCGCTGGCGGGCGGCGGACGGGGCGCGGCGATCGGCGCCGGCTCGGGCGCCGCGGTGGGTACCGGCGCCGAAGTGCTGACCAAAGGCCAAACCGTCAAGATCCCCTCAGAAACGCGCTTGACGTTCACGCTGCAACAGCCAGCCCAGCTATGAGGCGCCTGCTGGCGGCCACTTTCCTGACTTCTATGTCTGCTCACCCGGCGGTTCAACATTTGATTGAAGGCGCGGCGCAAAGCCCGGTGCGGGTGGTGATCTATGAAGATCTGCAATGCCCGGATTGCGCGGATTTCCGCGAGATGCTGGATAAGCAGCTGCTGCCGCGCTATGCCGCAACAGTCCGGTTCGAGCATCGCGATTTTCCACTCGCCAAACATGCCTGGGCGCGGAAGGCCGCAATCGCAGCGCGATTCTTCGAGGAGAATCAACCCAGCCTCGGCTTGGCGTACCGGAAATATTCCATGGCGAATCTGCGCGAGATCACGGCCGACAACTTCAACGACCGTCTTTCCCAATTCGCGAAGGAGCACGGCGTGGATCCCGCTAAGGCCGTGGCCTCGCTGGATGACGCGCGCCTGGCCGCACTGGTGGAGGAAGATTATCAAGACGGCGTCGCGCGGGGGATCGCCCACACCCCAACCGTTCTAGGGAACGGGCGGCCGTTCGTCGAGACTTTCCCCGTGGAAGATCTTGCCCAAGCCATAGACGCCGAACTTGCCGCAGCCAAATAAACCTGTCGCCCTGGTAACGGGCGCGAGCCGCGGAATAGGCCGCGCCATCGCCCGCGAGCTTGCGAAGTCGCACTCAGTGGTGGCGACCTACCGTGAGAATCAGGCCGCGGCCGAATCGCTCCGCCAGGAAACCGGCGCTGACATCATCCGCAGCGACATCAGTTCCGCCGCGGATCGCGAAACTCTGGTGGCGCGTTTGAAGTCCCAGCACATCCGCTTGGATTTGCTGGTGAACAATGCGGGCATTGCGCCGCGCGAACGCCGCGACATGCTGGATGCCACCGAATCCAGCTACGACGAATTACTCTCCACCAACCTGAAGGGTCCGCACTTCCTGACCCAGCAGATCGCTCGCTGGATGCTGGAACAGCGCAGCGGCCGGATCGTCTTCATTACCTCCATCTCCAGTTACACGGCTTCAACCAATCGCGCGGAGTATTGTATTTCGAAGGCCGGGCTCAGTATGAGTGTTGCGTTGTATGCACAGCGGCTGGCGGCTGACAACGTGCAGGTCTTCGAGATCCGCCCGGGCATCATTCGGACAGACATGGTGGCCGCGGTGGAAAAAAGCTACGAAGAAAAGATCGCGGCCGGTCTTTTACCGCAGCACCGCATGGGGGAACCGCAAGACGTGGCGCGAGCCGTGCGTGCGATCGCCGATGGATTGCTGGATTATTCTACAGGTCAGGTGATCGACGTAGATGGTGGCTTCCACTTGAGAGGGTTGTAGGTGGTGGGCGGTGGGAACCCCGGTTCCCGCAACCCACCCACCACCCTCCGTGCCACAATGTACCCAATGCCCCGCAAGTTCTTCGGCCGGTGGATCGCCGCTGCCACCTTCATCACGTTCGGCCTCTCGGTCGGCATCCCGTACTACAACATCGGTTTTTTTTACGATTATTTTCAGCGCGAGTTCCATTGGTCGCGTGCCGACATCACGCTCGGCTTTCCCCTCGCAGCGGCGCTGACCATCTGGTTCGGGCCGATCGTCATCCATCGGTTCAGTCCGCGCAAACTGATCCTGGCGGGAACCGTACTCACCATCGGAGCTTTGGCCGGTTTCGCGAATATGGGCAGCGCCCTCTCCATCTATTACGGATTCTGGGTGCTCTACACGCTGGGCTACATCCTCTCCGGACCTATCCCGCATCAGTTGATCGTCTCGCACTGGTTTCGGCTGAATCGCGGAAAAGCGATGGGCATTGTGTATGTCGGCGTGGGACTGATGGGATCGCTCGGCTCGTTTCTAGTGAAGCCGCTCACGGAAAACTACGGTTATCACGTGGCTCTGATGGTGCTGGCCGGTCTTATTTTATTGTCTTGGCCCATTGTCCTGTTCGTTCTGAAAGACAAGCCGTCGGACCTCGGGCAAAATCCTGACGGCGCCGCGGAGCCGCCGGCTGAAACCAAGATTCAGTCCCACACTTTTGGGCAGTTGTTGGGCAGCTGGCCATTTTGGCTGCTGCTCATCGGCAGCTTCTGCTCCATCGGATCCATCGGCGCGGTCAATTTTCACATGAAGTTTATATTTCTGGATGCCGGCTTTCAGAAAGGGCCCGTGGTGGATGGCGTCTGGCGTACCGCTTCGGTCCTGGTGCTGTGGTCCAGCATTGGAGGGCGTTTGCTGATCGGCGGCCTGGCGGACCGGTTTTCGAAAAAATGGGTCATGACGGGAACATACTTTCTGGTGGCGGGGACCATTCCTATCCTGCTGATGGTTCGACCATCCAACGGGACTTTCCTGTACGTGTTCGCAATTCTATTCGGATTCGGAATGGGCGCCGATTATATGCTGATCCCGCTGATGGCGGCCGAGCAATTCGGCGTGAACTCGCTGGCGCGCGCCATGGCCGTGATTCTGCCCGTGAATACGATTGGGCAGACCTGGTTTCCGTACTTTGTTTCCATCCTGCGGGACCAGGCGGGAAACTACACGATAGCCATGGGGACCGTGCTGGCTGTAGCGCTGGTTGGCGCGCTGGCTATCGCGATATTGCCGCGGCACAGAGAGCAACGCGTCAAGAACAGCGCCGACCCCCTCACCGCCGCAGCTCGGTAACGCGCTGCGCCGCATTCCGAACCGCGACCGCGAGGGAGCGACGGGTTTCGTGGTAGCGCTCCCTTGCGGTCGGATTCGGTAACCTCCTATTGCGAGAGTGTGAAGTTCACCTTCACCTGCGTCACTACTTCCACCGGATCGCCGTTCAGCAGCGTCGGCTTGTAGACCCACTTCTGCACCGCTTCTCTGGCGGCCTGCGCCAGCACCGGGTCTCCGGAGATCAACGTTATGTTCTGCACGGTACCGTCTTTGCCGATGAGCACGGTGAAGAGAACCACGCCTTGGATCCGCTGCGCTTTCGCTTCGGGAGGATAGATCGGTTGGACTTTCTGCAGGATGTTGTCAGCCTGAACATCGCCGCCGACTTTTATCCTCTTGGGCGCCTCGCTGCTGTCACCATCGTCAACGATTGCGGCAAGTTTATCCAGCCAGATTTTGATGGCGGAACCGGTTTTCTCTTTGTTCGGCAACACACTGGCGCGCAGATGTTCGTCCACGTCAAAGAGCGTGGCCACCAGATCGTTCAAAGCGGGTTGCGTAATGCGGTCGCCTGCGTGGAGCGTGATGCGGTTTTCCAGTTTCCGCTTGACCTCGGGTGGAACCAGAAGCCACACACTATCCAGCTTGGCCAGTTCCTCCGTTGGCGCCAGCAACGTTCCCGGCATAGCTTCCGCCGTGGGCAGCTTGAAATCAATGATTACCTGAGTCTTGGAGGGAAGCGGCGTATCGTGGGCAAAATGCCATTCCAGCGCGGATTCGAGCGCGGCCCTGCGCAGCTCGTCCGGCCCGCTCAACACGCGAGCGTCGGAAACGGTCCCGCTTTCGCTTAACGAGAGTTCCAGAACCACCGTACCTTCGATTCGTTTGGCACGCGCTTCCTTGGGATACTGCACGGCAGCGCGATGCAGAAACTGCAGCGATCCGGCATGGACCGTGATATTGGAAGAATCCGCTTCCTGCGGCGCGGCCCGCAACGGGAACGCGCGGACGCCCAACCAGGCGCTCATGGCTAGCACGGCCGTGAACGCGGCCAGCGACGAAGTCAATCGGAATTTAGACATCGAAATCTCCTTCAGCAATGCAGCTACTCGTTTTTGTAAATGACGCTTGCGCAGGAATGGCGAAGCGGGCGCGAGATCGAAACCGGCGCGTGATGAGGCCAAGGCCAGTAGCGACTCCAGATATTGATCGCGCGAATTCAGGAGCGCCACCACTTCGCGATCCACCGCTTCCTCCCGCGCCAGTTGAATCTCCGCAACCATCCACCACATGGCGGGGTGGAACCAGAACACCGACAAGATGCATTCTTCGACAACAGTGAACAGCCAGTCGCGCCGGCGCACGTGAACCAGCTCGTGACACGCAATGGATTCGTTGTCGAGACACGTTTCCGGCAGAAGAATCACTGGTCGCAGAAAACCGAACGTCACGGGACCCGAGACATCCGCCGAAACCTGCACGTCGGCGAAAACCCCAAGCCTACGCTGCAGATCGTTAAAAGCGCCAGGCACGAAAGTGGAATGCCGGCGATATCGCCGCAGCCGCCAAAGGCCTAATCCCAGAATCGAGAATCGAACCGCCGCGCCGGCTCCAATCAACAGAATAATGATTCCCATCGCGGGAAAAACCATGCCGCGTGAACCCTCGGCCGCGCCCGCCGCCACAGCCGGGCCCATGGAAATCCGGATGTTGGAGCTGGCTTTGGTGGTCAGCCACGGTTGTAGAGCGGGAAGCGCGAGACACACGGCAATCAGGCCCTGCCAGCAGATCAATCGGATGCCGGGAATCCGGATTTGCAGCAGACGCAGAAGCAGTGCGCCGGCCGCGGCTACCACGGCAATTTGCAGGCTGTAGAAGGCCAGGTTTTGGAGCCATAGGTTGGTCATCTCAGGCCTCCTTCCGGCGAATCATGCGCGTAATCTCTTCCAGTTCTTTCTTCGTGAGCCGCTGGTCTTCCATCAAATGCAGCAGAAGAGGCTCGGCCGAACCGTTGAACACGCGGTTCACGAACTCCCGAACCATGCCTTTGATCACCTGGTTCTTCGGCTTCGCCGGGCGGTAGATATAGGTCCGGTCTTCCTGGGTCTTGAGCAGATATTTCTTCTGTTCCAGGATTTTCATCATCGTCATGACGGTGGTGTAGGCGATCTTGCGGCGCTCCAGCAGCGCCTCATACACATCCCGCACCGTGCTCACATCGCGCGACCAGACGATCTTCATGATCTCCAGTTCCTGCTCGGTCAAGGTCGGGGTTTTGGGCCGCATACTAATTATTTAGTACTAAACGGGTCGCATGTCAAGCGAAAAGTGAATCGAGTATTCTGAATTCAATGAAAGCCGTCGCCGTCTTCCCTGGCAAACACGAAGTCAAGGTGATCGATCACCCCGAACCACAGCTTGCTTCGCCCACCCAGGCCAAGATCAAAATGCTGGATGTCGGTGTATGCGGGACCGACCGGGAAATCATTTCGTTCGAATACGGTACGCCGCCCGATGGCTTTGACTACCTGATTCTGGGTCACGAATCGTTGGGCCAAGTGGTGGAAGCCGGACCCGCGACCTCCAAAGTGAAGCCGGGCGATCTGGTGGTGCTGACCGTCCGGCGCCCCTGCCCGCATCCGGAGTGCGTCGCGTGCCGGGCAGGCCGCCAGGATTTCTGTTACACCGGCGATTTCACCGAACGCGGCATCAAGCAGCAGCATGGCTACATGACGGAATTTGTGATTGAGGAAGAGCGCTACCTGAACACCGTTCCGCGCGAATTGCGAGACGTGGGAGTTCTGGTGGAACCGCTAACGATTGCTGAAAAATCGCTCGAACAACTTTGGCTGATCCAGCAGCGATTGCCCTGGGCTTGTCCCGTGGAACCGGGCAAACTTCGCGAGCATTGTCATCGCGCAGTGGTGCTCGGCGCCGGACCGGTTGGGCTGCTGGGAGCGATGGCGCTGCGCATCGCCGGCTTCGACGTCACGGTTTATTCGCGATCGCGCACCCAGGATGAGAACAACGCAATTGTCAGCGCGATCGGCGCGCGTTACATCGCCGCCGAAACGCACACGGTGGAGGATTTGGCTAAAACCGCCGGGCCCATCGACGTTGTGTATGAAGCCGTGGGCGCTTCCGGCGTGGCCTTCGATGTCATCCAGTATCTGGGTCCCAACGGCGTTTTCATTTTTACCGGTGTTCCCGGCCGGAAAGGGCCCATCGAAGTGGATACGGATTACATCATGAAAGATGTGGTTTTGAAGAATCAGGTGATCCTGGGCAGCGTGAACGCTCCGCCACATTCTTTCCAGGCCGCTATTCGCGATCTGGGCACGTTCGTTCAGAAATGGCCGGACGCGGTTCGATCCCTCATTACCGCGCGCTTTCCCATTGAGCAAGCGCTACAGCCGCTTTCGAACGACGCCGGGGGCATCAAGAACGTTGTGGTGATTGCGTCATGAGTAGCGAATTCGTGGATGTTTCCATTCCGCTACGCGACGGCATGGTGCACTGGCCCGGCGACGCGCCGTTCAGCCGTTTGCAGACGCTGCATATCGCAAATGGCGATGATTGCAATCTCTCGCAAATTTCCACCAGCGCGCATATTGGCACCCACATGGACGCGCCGCGGCATTTTCTGGGTGACGGGAAGGGCATGGAGACTATGCCGATCGCGGCCGTCATTGGTCCGGCGCGCGTGATTGAGATTCAGGATCCGGATCGCATTCCAGTACACGAGTTGGAACCGCATCAATTGACCAAAGGCGAACGCGTGCTGTTCAAGACCCGGAACTCCGCGAACCACTGGAAGACCGATAACTTTCAGGAAAAATACGTCTTCATCCCGGAAGATACGGCCCAGTACCTGGCGAAATGCGCCGTTCAAACCGTCGGCGTGGACTATCTCTCGGTGGGCGGCTACGAAACCGGCAGCGCCGAAACGCATCGCGCGCTGCTCAGCGCCGGCATCTGGATCATCGAGGGCCTAAATCTGCAAAACGTCGAACCCGGCAATTACGAACTGATCTGCCTGCCGTTAAAAATCGTGGGAAGCGACGGCGCGCCGGCACGAGCCGTCCTGCGCCGCCTGCCAACCAAAAACTAGAAACGAGAAACCAGCAACATCTTCATTCCGTATTTGGTTCGAAGCGTGATCAGCGGCAGCGGTTCCACGCGTTGACCTTCCGCCAGCTTGAGCTTCCATTTCTGCGCCAGCGTGGTTAACAGGAGCACGCCTTCCATCCACGCGAATCGTTCGCCGATGCAAACACGGGCGCCGCCGCCGAACGGGAAATAGGAAAATTTGGGACGGGCATCCCGGGCCTCCGGCGTCCAACGTTCCGGATCGAAGCGTTCCGGTGACGGAAACCAGCGCGCGTCTCTTTGCATCACGTAGGGGCTCAGGATGCAGATGGATTTCGCTTCAATCTGCACGCCGCCGAGTTCGAACGGCTCTTTCGACATGCGGCCAATGGCCCACGCAGGCGGGTAAAGCCGCATGGCCTCCGCGAAAACCATTTCGGCGTAGCGTAGCTGCGGCAGGTCCGCCATTTGTGGAACACGGCCCTCCAGCACACAATCGATTTCCCGATGCAGCCGGGCTTCGCACTCGGGATTCTGCGCTAGAAGGTACCAGGTCCAAGTGAGTGCATTCGCCGTGGTCTCATGGCCGGCCAGAAACAGCGTAAGCGCTTCGTCGCGGACCTGCGTGTCCGTCATACCCGCGCCATCGGCTTCTTCGTCCTGAGACAACAAAAGCATGGAGAGCAGGTCGCCCGTGTCCTCGCCGTTCTTGCGGCGCTCGCGGATGAGACCGTAGATGGTCTGATCCAAACGGTCGCGCGCCTTTTCGAAGCGGCGAATGGAGGGGAGCGGCAGTTTCTCCAGATACTCGGAGAAGGGCAGCATCAGCATGCGGAACATCTTGAGCACGGTAGTCAGCGCCTGGCCGATTTCCGGCGCTTCGGATTCCACATCGGCGCTGAACAGCGTTTTGCCCACTACGCCGAGAGTCAGCCGCATCATTTCGTCCGCGATGTCGAGAGTGGCGCCGGGTTGCCAGCGCTCGCGCACCCGCACCGCATAATCACTCATCACCGCCGCATACCCCGCCAACCGTTCCCGATGAAATGCCGGCTGGACCAATCGGCGCTGCCGTAAATGGGACTTGCCTTCATTGGTCAGCAGTCCTTGACCGAGCAGCACCCGGGCGCGTTGTAACGCCCGGCTCTTGGTGAAATTGCCCTGATTCGTCACCAGGACATCGCGTACGAAATCGGGATGATTCACCAGGTAGGCGTGATACGGGCCCAGGCGGAAGTACGGAACATCGCCGTATTTCGCGGCTATCTCGCTGAGAAACTCGATCGGCCGGGCGCGGAAGGAAGCCAGATTGCCGATCAGCGGCAGATTCTTCGGCCCTCGTGGTTTCGGCGCTGTGAGCTGCAAAACCCAGTCTAACAGCCCCGACTTTTGCCAATGCGGCGCAGACACTCCTGTCCCCACCGATCCTTCAGTTGAGGTCACGCGACAGCATCAGTTTCAAAGTCACTTTGTCGGATGCGCTGGTCAGGCCGAACCCCACGCCGGCTTCGACGTTCACTATCTTGCTGATGTGATCCAGGACTGCCCATAGCTGATGCGATTGTTGGTGTGCCGGGTAGATGCGGCGAAGCGGCCCGTAGTCCGCGTACTCCTCAAGGGCCGTGGCCCACCCCTTCGAGAAATTGTAAGCAACTCGTACCGCGGGCGCTAAGTCGAGGCTCTTCAGGCCGCCGGCGTAGGAGGTGTCCACAATCGGATTGACGATGATGTCGACCGGCTGCAGATGCCATCCGATGATCGGCCGGACTTCGGATGTAAAGCGCCTGAGATCCCACTGTTTTTGGTTCACGCTGAATTCGAAGTTCACGCCGTAAAAAAACTTGCTATCCGCCGCATGCGGTTTTACGAACAGCTCGCGCAGTTTGAAGCCGTTGAACGTGGCGCCGTCGTTCTGCGAGTAACTGTAAAGCGGCAGGTAGAGCCCCTGCTCGAACCAATCGGTCACACCGTAAGCCCACTCGGCAACTCCCACCAACGCTCTATTGGACTCGACGCCGCCGGGAAATGCAGGCGTCTTCCGGCCATCGGGAGTGAAGTTATTGTGCAGCATGAGATTGAATTTACCCGTCTCAGCAATTTCCGCATCATAAACCTGGATCTCGTCAGTCTGAGCGAAGCCCACCGCAGGCGCCACAACCAGCGCGGCGGCCATGCACCACAAGGGTACGGCGTTGTCAAACACGCAGGCTTGTAACGTTGTTTTCAGCCCTGGCTGCCTCGGTGAAGGTCATGCGGATTCCGTGCTTCGGCCGCAGGATGACCATGGGGCGAGCTTCTATGGTCTGGCCGGGAGTCAGCCGGAGATCGTATTTCTTGAGCAGAACGCTCAGAATCATGAGGATTTGCAGCATGGCATAATTGCCGCCGATACAGCCCCGCGGCCCAGCTCCGAAGGGCAGATACGCGAAGGGCGTGTGAAGCCTCTCATTGGCTTTGCTGAAGCGCTCAGGGTGGAAACTCTCCGGGTTCTCCCAGTACTGCGGCGAATGGTGGGCACCGTAAATAAACACGACGACGGTGGACCCCCGGGGTATGTCGAGATCCCCCGCACGGTCGTCCGAGAGCGCCATCCGGTCCACCATCCAAAACGGCGGGTAAAGACGCAGCACCTCCTGGATAACCTGGGTAGCAAACTCGAACTTCGGAACATCGGAGTAACCGAGCGGCACTCCGCCCAGCACAGAATCGAACTCCTGGCGCAATTTTTCGAGACAGTCCGGACGCGAGCTTAGCAAATAGAGAAGCCAGGATAAAGCATTCGACGATGTTTCGTGGCCGGCCACCAACAGCTGCATGCTCTCGCTCACCACCAACTCATCGCTCATGCCTTCGCCGTCGCTATAACGAGCCTCCAGTAAGATCTGCAACAAATCGTGGCCGGGCGCCTCTTGACGCCGCCTGCGGATGTAGTCCAGCAGAATGCCAAAGGCCCGGGCGCGCATTTCTTCGTGCCTGCGCAGTTCCCCGGACACGCCAAACCAGGGATTCAGGTAGGGCTGAATGGTTTGACGAACCATAAATTCCTGGATGGTCGAGATGGTCCGGCTGATGAGTTCGATATCTTCTTCTTTCAGCTTGGCGCCAAAGAGAGACTTGGCGACCATGCCGAAGGTAATTCTCATGAGTTGGGGATAGATATCGATTGGACCGGCACCGGCTTGCATGTCGAAATGCCGCAGAGACTCGGCCAGCGAGTCCTGCATGGTCCCTGACAAAACGTCCAGTTGCTTGCGATCGAAACCTTTTTGGATGAGCCGCCGTTGCGTGCGCCAGACTTCCCCGTGGCTGGTGAGAAGACCCTTGCCCAGGAAGTGGCCCATCCGCTTCACCTGAATTTC
>Ga0302324_100012558_pt1 | contig 17260 bp, 10 predicted proteins | sample Palsa_T0_1_FD_201949 | JGI IMG/M metagenome (GOLD analysis project Ga0302324, IMG submission 201949) | Peat permafrost microbial communities from Stordalen Mire near Abisko, Sweden - Palsa_T0_1 | ecosystem: Environmental > Terrestrial > Soil > Palsa > Peat permafrost | place: Sweden: Abisko...
CCGGATCATCTGCGCCGCATTCGCTTCCACGACCCCGAGACGGGCAAGACACTGCTCTTTCTGACCAACAACACCACGCTGCCTGCCCTGACCATCGCCGCGCTTTACAAAAGCCGCTGGCAGATCGGCGTGTCCAGTCAAGGTCACATTAACCAGCCGGTGCAAGTCCGGCCAAGGCTAACAGACTCAAGCCTTGTAGCTTGGGAGGCGTCGTGGAACGAAAGTGATACGATGAGGCCCTCCGACAACATGCTCAGAAAGGAGTATGCGCAACTCACCAGGTTGCAACGTGCAGTGAACGTAGATGTAGCCTCGTTACACGAAAACCCGGAGGCTGAGACTGTCGATAACGTGCGAAAGCAGCAAGAGCTGACCGAAATGAGTCCGATGCGGCGGCTCTCTCCGGCGGGGTATCAGCGACGACATGGTGAGAAGGAGAATGTGGCAACTGGAGAAGCCCTCGGTGCCCGGCGAAGAAATCTCGTCGAGGAGGCGACTGCTATAACCGCGAGTGGGAAATGCAGGCGCAGGCGCCAGGGTGGCGGATCGGGTCGTACTACTGTTGATGGGCGTGCAGCAAAACGCGCCCGGAGGGAAGGGCCCGGACCGGTGAGTATTCCGTTCGACAAGGTGAGGCAGGGGTGAAATGACAAAACCACCTATCAGTCTGCAGGAGCTGCGGCGACGGATATATGGAAAGGCGAAGTTGGTCCATCGGATGGCGGCGATGGAGTAGCGATATGCGAAAGTGGCTGCCACCCGACACAACACATAACCCCTTCGATGAATCTCACTGGGCGAGCTGCTTGAGGGAAAACCTCACGAACAGTTCCTATGGGGAGGGGCTGGAAACGGATCGCGCTTGACGCAGGTACCGCGCCAGTCCCTTACCCGACAACTCTTTTTCAAGGCACTGAAACAAACAGCAAAAGTGAAGTCGTTCCTGGGCACCAGCGCCAATGCAGTCAAGACGCAGATATGGACGGCATTAATCGCCATGCTGATCCTGAAGTACCTGCAAATGAAATCCAGCTTCGGTTGGTCGCTTTCCAATCTGGCCGCTCTGCTACGCCAACAGCTGTTCATCTTCAGAGACTTGTGGGCATGGCTCAACACTCCTCTGGAAGGACCGCCAGCCGCAAGAGAACTCTGCGAACAGTTGCCGATGCCGCTGACGTGGTGAGTAAGAGTTGGACAGCAGCAAGACAAACAATAACCAGATAAACCAATCACTCAGTACTTACACGCCAGCTACTTGGACAGCAGGATACCGAACACATAGAAAGCCATCCAGCGCGAGTCATCGACCAAACCTGCCACTACCGGTCGGGAAGATGCTTATGTCCTATGAAATCAACTGTGCGGATCTAAAGAATCGCTGTCTTGGACAAGAGTGGGCACAAGGACAGAGGGCATTCCTGCGGCGGTTGCGGCCTGGATGCCGAGTGCAGTGTCCTCGAAGACCAGGCAGGTTGCGGGTTCTACGCCGAGGCGTTCGGCGGCAAGGAGGAAGCAGTCGGGCGCTGGCTTGCCGTGTACGTAGTCTTCGGCGCAGACGAGGGTGTCGAATTTGTCGAGGATGCCGAGCGCCGTGAGCGAACCGATCACCGAATCACGGCGGCTGCCGGAGACGACTGCGAGGGGAATGCGGCCGTGCTGCGCGAACACGTGCTCGAGTACGCAGGGGATGGCTTTGAGCTGGGGGAGCTGCTCGTGATAGAGGGCCTCTTTGCGGGCGGCGAGCGCTTCGACGGGCATTTGTAGGCCGTGCATCTCATTCAGGTCGGCGATGATTTTGCGGACCGGCTTGCCGCCCCATGAGTAGAAGAGCTTCTCGTCGTGATCGCAATTCCATTCGGAGAGGGCTTTCTTCCATGGATGTAATGGAGCGGCATGGAGTCGGCGACTGTGCCGTCGCAGTCGAAAAGGTAAGCGCGGAAAAATCCTGCGGGCAGTTCGAGCTTCATGCGAGCGATGGGACTCCTTGCGAGGCGGGTTTGAAAGAAAGCTAATTGGGTCAGAAGAGGAGTTGGCCGCTAATTCGGGCGTAAGGTCGTGAGGTACCAGGAACGATGGCTTCGGCAGGCCGGGGTCGATTTCACCGGGATGCGATAGTTTCGGGTTGCGCGGTCACGCATCCGCCCTCGCCGGCTTTTGTGGGCTCCATTTGCAAGGCGTTGTTGAAGCGGTTGAAGTAGTTGAAGAGACCGATGGCGCAAAGAAGCTCGACGATTTCGCCCTCAGAATAGAAACGGCGAAGCTCGGCAAATTGCTCGTCGGTTACGTCGTGTGCGTTGCGGGTGACGGTCTCCGCAAGGTGCAGGGCGGCTTTTTCGGCAGGAGTGAAGTCGTCGCGATGGGACCATTCGGAAAGATGGGTGAGCTGGTCGTCGGTCCAGCCAAGACCGCGGGCCAGGATGGTGTGGCTGGCGAGGCAGTAGGGCGTGTCGTTGACCTGACTGGTGCGGACGATGATGAGTTCTTTCAACTTTGTGGAGACAGTTCCCGTGTTAAGGACTGCGGCGAAATGGGCCTGCATGGTGGCGAAGATCTCAGGCCGATGCGCCATGACGCGGAACATGTTGGGGACGTTGCCGCGCTGGGCAAAAGCCTTGTCGAAGAGTGCTGCCAGATCAGAGGTCACTTCGCTACGATCAAGGCGGGATATGCGGGACATTGGGCCTCCGTTGGGCTGCATTTATGGTATCGCCTGCGGGCGAATCGGAGTACGGGAGGTTTTTGACGTGGGGTTGCGGGTCTGCTAACTTGTTAAGGGGCAATCCATCGCCAGACACTCCTCAGTAGCTCAATGGCAGAGCATTCGGCTGTTAACCGAAGGGTTGTAGGTTCGAGTCCTACCTGAGGAGCCAATCTATTTTTATAATCAATAATTTATATAGGGCATCAATTCGATATTCATCGACCTTCGCCGAACTTCGCCAAATTGAATTCACGAGATTAGAGAACAATCTTCGCCACGCGCGCGTCAACTTCTTTTCGTTGTTGAACCTTTCTTGAAGACAGATGACCGTTTTCGCGGCAGATCAGGATCTTGCCCGAAGGGCTGTAAGCGACCGGCCGCGCGAGGACAGACAACTGAACCTTGAATGGCGGGAGTTATAAAATGGCAAGGATAGTGGCTGCTTCCACGTCTTTGAGAATATTGAGGGGAAGAACCTCAGGTCTGGAAGCGCTGCTTACTGCAGTAGGACCCGGCCGGACCCGTGCTACCTCAAAGTCTCTGATATCGACAGTGGGCACATGGCCATGCATATCCACAAGGGCAACGGAAGCCGCGATCGCGATCCTTTATTGAGCCACACATTCTCTCTTCCCATCGAATACATATCCATTTTCAGGTGGTGCATGCTGTCTGCAGGGACGACCCTCAGGCGCCACTCCACCGGAATGAACCACGACCCATTGTCGATCTACCCTCAATTACACGCCAGAAAGGAAGAGAACGCGCGCACTCCTTTCACAACCGCCCTGTCAACCAAAATCGTCTCACTCCCATGAACCGCCCTGCCTTTTCCCGAGGATCTCGATCCACCACCCGTCCCAGGCAACTCAACACCATGCAGGTGGTAGATCTTCTGGCCAGAGTCTCTTAGACTAGCCGGCACCGATGATGCCTTGACGCAAGGCGACTGTCGCAGCCTCGGTTCGATCCGCGACTTGCAACTTGGCGCTTATGTGGTTGATATGATTCCGTACCGTGTAGTGACTGATTTGAAGAATTCGAGCAATCTCTTTATTTGTCAGCCCTCTTGAGACCATCTCGAGAATCTCGATTTCGCGGGCGCTCAAGCCGGATCGACCTTCCCGCTCCTCAATCCAATGAATGATCCGATCAGGAAAGTAGGTACCCCCGGCAGCCACCATTTCAATTGCAGCGAGGATCTCTTCGCGGGGTGCATTCTTGGAAAGATAGCCTCGTGCACCTGCTTTCACAGCCTGGTAAATCTCCTCTTCGTACTCGTAGCTCGAAAGGATAATTACCTTGGGCTGGCCGTCGTGGGCCTTCATAAGATTCAGCAGATCAATCCCACTAATACTTGGCATGCGCAAATCCAGAAGCAGCACATCGACAGCGCAGCGTTTAATTACTTCTATCGCCTCTTCACCAGAATGGGCCGCTCCAACGATTTTTATCCCCGGTTGCCTGCGAAGCAGTGACACCAATCCAGCGCGAACCACTGGATGGTCGTCAACGATCAGAATCCGAACAACTGTTTTAGCCCCTGACGCGTTCAACATGGGTCTTCCTCATTTGAATTAGCCACCGGCGCGAGAGCGCCTGCAGGAAAGTCGGCGGCAATGGAGCCAGCGCGTGAACTGCCGTCCCATGTCCCGGAGTGCTGTCAATTCTGCAATGAGCGGATATGCTGTCCGCTCGCTTATGCATCCCTCGAATGCCGAAACCGGCCGAATCGCTTGACACGACGAATCCCACTCCGTCGTCCTCGATAATCATCTCCACCGTCGATCTTCGATACACAAGTGAGATATTCAGTCGCGAACATTGAGAGTGGCGGATCGCATTCGCGATTGCCTCGTAGCCGATGCGCAGCAATGTGTCGGACACGCGCAGCGGGATGCTCTGTACGTTTCCTTCGCTCACTGTTTTGATTTCAATGGAAGAGCATTGAGAAATCATGCGGCGCGCGCACTCTTCGAGCGCAGACAACAACCCTACGGACTCCAGATGCTCCGGCCGTAACGCCGAAATGCTCCGCCGCGCCTCCTCGTGACTGGTACGAACCATGTCCTGCGCCTGTTCGAGCTGCGGCGTGATATCGAATCCGTCCTTGACGTCGTCACGAATGGCTTGGAGTTGAAAGCCGAGACCGGCAAAGCTCTGCGCCAGCGTGTCGTGCATTTCATGAGCGAGGCGTTGTCGTTCGTCAAGTACGGCCTGCATGCGCCATCGCTCCACGAAGAAGAATCCAGTCATGCCAGCAAAGGAGAAAAGAACTATGCAGAGTGCGAGCTCAAGAATGTGACTCGGACTCCACCATGGCGGACCCTCCAAAACTTCAATATCGCCTGAGGATGGCAGAAGTATCGCAAACGCGGTCAGGTCATGTGTGTACCTGGAATCGGTTACGCAAATTCCTCGCAACCGCAACTTGCTTTTTTCTTTGAGAGAATTGAGATGAGGCGAACGTCCAAGCCCATTTACCACGGCAATGAACGACTGGCTCTCATCCTCCAATGTCAGAGTGCCTGTTCCATTGCCGTCCTCGCGTTTCTCTGCAAGTCTCCCTTCGACCTCCACATACTGAGCATCAAGCGATCCAGTCGCGGCCTGCGAGGCAGCAACTGCAATTGGAGAGACCGGCGTGTGGGACCAGAGGAGGTGGATGTCTGCATTGCGAAGCTCCGAGCTGAAATCTCGCAGGTATGCATCACCCCTGACTTCAATGTTGTCCCCTATCTGCAAGGGGGCATGGGGATGACTGCTGGAAATCGCAAGTCCTCCCGTCGAGTCCTGTATGTAAAGCATCGGCGAGGTGAGCGTAACGACACCCTGGACTGTAACGGAGCTCGGCACATCCGGACTTAGGAGCCGGAGGCTGCTGATTGTCTGCGCATCCACCCCAGAACGGTGGGCTTGAAGATCGCGCTCAATGGGTTCCAGGAATCGGTCGGGCGGAGCTGGCTCCATTCCGGATGGGAATAGGTTCGGTACCGCCAATCGCGGCTGTATATCTCCGATCATGGAGCGTAAGTCAGTTTGTGTAGCCGGCCGCGTCTCGACATTTCTCCACTGCGCGCCGGTGTTATACGACTTGAGGCCGAATCGTCCAGACTTGATGCAGCCAGGATCGCGAATCGCGATAGTGGTTGTTTCACCTTTTTGAGAGGTAGCACTGACGGCAAAATCACAGTTAACGGCCATAAACTTGAGGTGATACCACTGCTGCGCAAACACGTGCGGCGACACTGCCATGGCCGCATATTCCCGCCACCCGTAATCGGCGCGCCCCATCATCAATGTATTGTCGAGGTCACGCAATCCGGCCATGTAGCCGTGATAAGCATCCACCCCTGTTTCTTCGTCACTGGCGCGGATAATCAACCCTGCATCGCCATATTGCCCTAGCAAAAGCACATCAGCTTCAACAGAGTAGTTGGTCCAATCATCGGGGCCTGTCATTAACTTAGCCCCGCGCTCGTCGGAGTTATTGGTCATCACGCCATCGGCGTACTGCCAGGTGCCGCCAAAAGCTTGCCAGTCATCTTGCCTCTCAAGCGAAATAGTCTGTTGCTGCATTGGTCCCCTGCGCACGATCGATCGGTACGCGAGTATCGTCATTGCGAGCATTCCCATCACTGCCACTCCGAGCAGAGCGAGAAGGCCGTACCGTTTCGCGACATCACGGCTCATTGAGGCGTCCACCACGACATGGTCTCAATCTGACGGATCTCAGCCGAATCAACGTTGTCGCGCGTCATGAGGACAGGCTCCGAAGTGAATTCTCTCGGCCCGGAAATATCGTGGATCTCATGGTTCATAAGCTCCATCGCAATTCGTCCCAGCACGAAGGTGTTCTGCACAACAACAGAATCAATACCTCCATCTCGAATTGGCGGGATCAGGTCCTGGTCGAACCCAACAAGCTTGATCGTTCGCGCCTTTCCAAATTCTGCCAGTGCATAATATGTGCCTCGAGTTGCGGCAAGCGACAGCGCCACAATTGCGTCGAGCGGCTCGCCCCCGGCCAGAAGTTCTTCCGCATTGTGCTGCTCCTGAGGCACGCTCGATAAGCCCAGTCTGCGAGCGACAATGCGTATCCCCGGGAATTCGCTGTTGAGCGTGGATTCAAAACTCCGCTCGCGCACGGTATTGCTATTGAGTTCAGGCTGTATTCCCACAATGGCAATACTCCCTTTCCCCTGTAGGATCAATCCCACTCTGCGCGCGGCGATCCGCCCTCCTGCAGGTTCGTCGTTTAACGCGTAACCAAGTTTGGGTCCGGATGGGATGCCGAGTTCGGTGTCGATCACGACCACCGGAATGCCTTTCGCTAGGACCCGGCGGATGGGCGTTCTCATGGGGAGGGTTTGGATGGGCGACACTATGATTCCAGCCATTCCTCGATCGACAGATTTCTCGATCAGAGAAATCTGCGTCTGCATATCGTCGTCCCGCATCGGTGCGTTCCAGTAGAGATTCAATCCGGCAGCGCGTGCGACTGCGGCGGCGCCTGCATGTTCTGGTTCCCAAAGGGCAGTCCCGCATGTGCGGGGAATAACAGCCACAGTCAGAGCGGTCCGCTTGCAGCCGAAATCGGCAAGCGCGAGAAGGGTCAACACGCACACAAACAACTTTGGAAGTGCGCAAACCAGAACGCGGCGATTCCAGCGATAATTCTTTCGCGTCATGATCACGGGACTTTCTCTTGCGCGGCGCTCGCCTCGATCAACGGCGATGGTCTTCCGACTGTGTGGGTCATCTGTCCCATAGGGAGGAAGACGAAAAAGCGCTAATGTGTTTCTGCGCCGCGAAGCAACTGCCGGGCAATTATACGGTGTGCTTAGGTTTGTAGGTTGTGAGTGCAACTCGTTCGATTCGGCAATGAGGTGAGTGAGGCTCACTCAGGAGCCTAAGCGATTGCATGTCAAACAACGGGATGCTATAGTCGCGAATCATCTGGGATGCAAGGTCCAGGGTGAACTTATTTCATCTATCTCTGCTGCGTGTCGTACGAGCGATTTCCGCGCACAAAAGATCGGTAAGACCAAAAGCACAGGCGACGTGGAGGATAGTTGTTGATGAAACCCCTGCGATATGGTTTGAACCGGGGATTGGCTCTCGTTAAAGGCAGAGAGGCGATGCGCATTACGAAAGCGTTCCTGGGCATTGGCTTGGCCGTGGCTCTCTCGTGGAGTGCCCTTCAATGCCGCTCAGGAAATGGCGGCTTCGTTTTCGCTCAAACTCACGCAAATCTCGCCGCCATTACTGTGGACTATCCGGAGAATGGTTCGATCTTTCCGCCGGAGATCACGCCACCAACGCTCATTTGGCATGACGAATCGAATGCTGCCACGTTGTGGACGATCGATGTGTCCTTCAGCGATGGCTCGCCGGCTATTCACTTCCAATCTCAAGGAGCGCGTCCTCGAATTGGTGAGATCGACCCCCGCTGCATCTCCCCGAGCAATGAACTCCCCGCGCTGACGCCACGGCAAGCCACTGCGCATACCTGGACTCCGACAGCGGAGGCTTGGCAGGCGATCAAGCTCCACTCAAAGGGACACGCAGCCACTTTTACGATCGCGGGGGTCCAGACCGAGCTTCCAGGTGCAGCAGTTTCTCGCGGCACCGTGACAACAGAAACCTCCAAGGATCCGGTGGGCGCGCCGATCTTCTATCGCGACGTGCCGTTGATTCCGTCAAAAGGTGAAAAGGGCGTGATCCAGCCGCTGGCCAAACAAGATCTGCCCCTTCTGGCTTGGCGCCTGCGCGATATCGGCCAGCCCGCCAGCCGTTTGCTGCTAACAGGCATGCACACCTGCGCCAATTGCCATTCGTTCTCACTCGATGGCAAGACATTCGGGATGGATATCGACGGCCCCGCAAACGACAAGGGGCTCTATGCACTCGCTTCGATCAAGCCGCAGATGGCTCTGCGCAATCAGGACGTCATCTCCTGGAGCGCCATCAAGGACAACACGGCTGCGCCATCCAGAATCGGCTTCATGTCCCAGGTATCCCCCGATGGAAGGTACGTAGTGACCATGTTGCGGGACCTGAGGGCGCAACTGGCGAAGAGCTACTACCTCGTCAACTTCCAGGACTATCGCTTCCTCCAGGTCTTTTATCCAACGCGCGGGATCTTAGCCTGGTACGACCGCGCAACGGGGAAAAAGCAGCCGTTGCCGGGTGCCGATGATGAACGCTTCGTGCAAACCAACGCGGTATGGAGCCCCGACGGCAAGTTTGTGGTCTTTGCTCGCGCTGAGGCACGTGCCCCCGAAGCGCCGGGCCAGAATGCGCCCAAGCATGCCAACGATCCGGAAGAAACGCAAATCAAGTACGACCTGTATCGAATCCCCTTCAACGGCGGAAAGGGCGGTGTCCCAGTACCGATTGAAGGGGCCTCAAACAACGGCATGAGCAACAGTTTTCCCAAGGTCTCTCCCGATGGCCGCTGGATCGTCTTCGTCCAAAGCCGCAATGCAGAGTTGATGCGCCCAGACAGCCAACTCTACATTGTTCCCTTCGAGGGCGGAGTAGCGCGTCGTCTCCAATGCAATACGCCTCTGATGAATTCATGGCATAGCTTCTCACCGAACGGCCATTGGTTGGTTTTTTCCTCCAAGAGCCGTTCGCCCTACACGCAGATGTTTTTGACGCACCTGGATAAGGACGGCAATGCGAGTCCCGCGATTTTGATCGACAACGCAACCGCAGCGAATCGAGCCGTCAACATTCCGGAGTTTGTGAATATACCTTCGGATGGATTGATGAAAATCGATGTGCCTGCAGCCGATTCCTACCGCCTTCTGGATCTTGCTTCTGGTTTTGCCGCGCAAGGAAAGATCGACGAGGCAATTGCGGAATGGGAAAAGGTCCTGGAAATGGACCCACGGAATGCCGCGGCACATAACAATCTCGGGGCCGCGCTCGTGATCAAGGGGAATACCGCCGAGGGAAGAAAACATCTGCAAGAGGCACAAGAGATCGATCCTCTTATCCCCAACCCGGAGGAAATGGAGATCACTTTCGAGTTGCAGTCGTATTATCGACAGCAATTCAGCGCCGCTCTCGCAAGTGCCGACTGCAAAGAGACGGTTGCTTACGGCCAGAAGCTCCTCGCTTCAAGTCCAGACAGTGAAGTCGACAGAGCGATGAAAGACTGTGCGTCTAAACCTACGCGCGAGCAACCGTAAGGGAGAGGTTCCGGGATCTGAATTAGGCGTCCAGGTTATCTGCATCGACCCCAGCGCGCTACACTACCCACCTTGGTGCAAATTCTTATGCGGTCCACACTCAGCTCGAGATGTCTTGTTGTACATGCAGGCAAAACAAAGGAGAGGTACGAAAGGCCATGAGTGCGAATTCTGTTTCATGCAGAATTCAATTGGCTCTGCTTCTTCTTTTCCTGCAATCGGGGATTTTCGCGCAAACGCCGAATGAGCGCGTGCAGTCGATTACTTCGGCTCTGCGAGACAGAGAGTTTGGCAAGGCTCTTGAGTCGGCGCAGTCTGCGCTCCAGGGCTCGCCCAACAATGCCCAGCTATGGACGCTGCAAGGTCTGGCATATGCGGGGAAGGGTGACTCGAAATCCGCACTTGCTTCGTACCAACATGCGCTGAAGATTTCTCCAGACTATCTTCCCGCTTTGGAAGGAGCGGCTCAGATCGAGTATGAAGCTGGAAGTACCGACGCGATTCCTCTTCTAGAGCACGTATTGAAGATTCGTCCGAACGATGTCACTTCTCACGCGATGATTGCCGTTTTGGCTCAGAAGAATGGCGACTGCACAACCGCTGTAAGCCACTTTTCGAAGAGCGGGCCCATGCTGGATTCTCAGCCTCAAGCACTCCAGGGCTATGGTGTCTGCCTGTTGAAGCTCAAGCAGAATGACGAGGCCATTCAGATTTTCCAACGACTAATGACATCGCAGCCGAACGATCCACGTTGCAGGAGAGCGCTTGTCGCCGTTCAACTCGCAGCGGACAAACCGCAGGATGCGCTTACAACTTTGCAACCTCTGCTGGCTTCGGACCCGGATGTCAGCACCATGCGCCTGGCAGCGGCTGTGTATGAAGCAAACAAGGACACCCCCAATGCGGTAAAGATCTTGAGAGACGCGATCGTAAAGGATCCGCTGCAGACTGCGTTGTATGCAGATTTTGCTGAGCTGGCCATGGATCACCAGTCGTTTCAAACGGGCGTTGAAATGATCGATGCTGGATTGAAACTGCAACCCAACGCGGCACAACTCTACGTGGCTCGAGGAGTGCTCTATGTGCAGCTTGCCGACTACGAAAAGGCAGGGGCTGATTTTGAAAAGGCAGAGGAGTTAGATCCGAAGGAGGGAATGAGCGCCGCTGCGGAAGGCATGCTTTCCGAGGAACAGAATCAGAGCGATCCGCAACGAGCGCTTGCGACTGTGCGAGCAAAACTCGTGAAGCAACCTCAAGAGGCGTTTCTTTGGTACCTGCAGGCCGCAATCCTGTCACAGACATCCGCACAACCCGGCACGATCGAGTTTAAGCAAGGTTTCGATTCCGCGAAGCGAGCGGTCGCTCTAAAGCCCTCGTTGACTGCGGCTCACAATGTGTTAGCAAAGTATTATCTCGACTCCGGCCAGAATGAACTCGCCGCCAAAGAGTGTCGGATGGTTCTGGAACAAAGTCCTTCCGACCAGAGCGCCTTGTATCACCTCGTGATGGCGCTTCGAAAAACAGACAACCAGGCAGAAATTCCAGATCTGCTGAAGCGATTGGCGAAGGCACGTCAGGATGCGACGCGAGTGGAGGGCGAACGAAATCGTTACAAATTGGTTGTGTCGTCTTCGGATTCTACAAAGTAGTCAGGCGGCAAAGTCGCTTTTGGTAAACCTTTACGCAAGCACTCTCAACCGCCATAATGGAAGCGACTTTCAATGACGATTAGCCGACGCTCCTTCGTTTTACTCTCCCTTGGTGCTTCCGCCCAGCGACTTGTCGGCCAGAACCAAGGACAAGACCAGGGAATCGCATCGCGCAACATCGTAGCGCAGCCTAAGCCCGCCCCGTCCGGCCGTCCGTTCAATGCGCGTTTCACAGACGTGGCGAACGAAGCAGGTCTGCACGCTCCGATCATTTACGGTGGAGTTGACTCGAAGAAATACATTTTGGAGGCCAACGGATGCGGTTGTGCCTTCATCGACTATGACAACGATGGTTGGATGGATATCTTCCTGCTCTCGGGCACGCGGCTTGAAGGCGACCCTCCCGAAGCGACCAATCGTCTGTACAAGAACAACCGCGACGGCACGTTTACTGATGTGACGGAGAAGGCGGGATTGAAAGCGGTTGGCTGGGCCAATGGTGTGTGTGTCGGCGACTACAACAACGACGGCTTCGACGATATCTTCTGCACCTACTTTGGTCAGAACCGCCTTTACCGCAATAACGGGAACGGTACCTTCACTGACGTGACGAAAGAGGCCGGACTCTTGGACTCAGGCCCCGCAAGATGGGGAGCGGGGTGTGCCTTTGTGGATTACAACCGCGATGGTCACCTCGATCTCTTTGTTTCGAACTACATTCGCTTTTCGTTCGAAAATGCACCTGTCCCTGGTGAGAAATCCACTTGCAATTGGAAAGGTGTCCCGGTGAACTGCGGGCCGCGCGGGCTGCCGACTGGACGACACTCGCTCTACCGCAACAATGGCAACGGTACTTTCACAGATGTTACGAAGCAGGCAGGAATTGACACCGCCACCGAGAGCTATGGAATGACCGTTGTTACTGCTGACTTTGATGAAGATGGCTGGCCCGATATCTTTGTCGCCTGCGATTCAACTCCCAGCTTGTTGTTTATGAACAATCATGACGGGACATTTCGTGAAGAAGGCGTCACGCGCGGCGTTGCTCTAAGTGACGATGGAATGGAACAGGCTGGGATGGGCGTCGGGATTGGAGACTATAACCTTGACGGACACTTGGACCTTTTCAAGACGCATTTTGTCAGCGACACGAGTGGTCTTTATCGGAATGACGGAAAGGGGAATTTCGATGAGGTGACTCGCGCCGCGAGGACCGGTGTAGAGACGCGCTTCACAAGCTGGGGCGCGGGAATGGTTGACCTGGATAACGACGGGTACCCGGATGTGTTCTTTGTGACAGGCAGCGTGTATCCCGAGGTTGAAAAGACGCTGCCGCAATATCCCTACAAGACTCCACGCGTTTTGTTTCGCAACCTGGGCAACGGCACTTTTGAGGAACTGGAGTCGCAGGCCGGCGAAGGTATCATGGCGGCTCATAGCAGCCGCGGCTGTGCATTTGGCGATTTCGACAACGACGGCGACCTGGATATTCTTATCGTGAACATGAATGAGCCGCCCTCTCTTCTGCGAAACGATCTTCAGGGCAAACAGAACTGGCTCAAGATAAAGCTTGAGGGAGTGAAGTCGAATCGAAGCGCCATTGGAGCTCGAGTGCTCGCGCATTACGGAGATAAAATCCAGGCACAAGCACTCGTCAGTCAATCCAGCTACTACTCCTGTAACGATCCACGGCTGCATTTTGGTTTAGGAGCTGCAACGGAAGCCGCTGTAGATATTTATTGGCCTAGCGGTCTGCATGAGCGAATTCAGCAGATTTCTGCGAATCAGCTGGTAACGATTAGAGAAAGCACAGGGATAGTGCCCAATAGAGGTTGGAAGCGATAGTCGTTCTTTCTTTTCTATTAACTTACGGCAATAGTACAAAGAACCCATTGACAGTACATTCAGTAATCCCCTACAAGCTTACTGACCCGGGAAACGTTTTCTGACAAGTATCGAAACGGAAATCCCGGCGGGGTCATTCAGGAGGAGTCAATGGCACAACGTAGAGCGGCTTTTGCCGAAAGCAATGAAAGCGCCCGCGATCATTTCCTGGTTGCCGGTCCGCTTTTGCTTCCAGCTATCAATTTCTTACGATTTACCGTCGCCGCGTTTGGCAGGATGCCATGCCAGGTCAATACCGTAGCGAAACGGCCAATTCAACTTGGCCTGTTGAGCGCCGCGTTGATCTGCTTGGCTCTTCCGTGCTTTGCGCAGTACAGCGCCAACATCCAAGGCACAGTCCTCGATCAGAACGGCGCCGCAGTCAATGGCGCGCATTTGCATCTCATCAATTCAAACACTGCCAAGGATCTATCTACGGTCTCCGATGCCACCGGCGGATACCGCTTTATCAGCCTCGCTCCAGGTGATTACCGGCTGGAAACGCAAGCCGCGGGATTCTCGAAGACTGTGGTATCGCTCACTCTCACCACCGATCAGACATTGGCCGTACCGGTCGCTCTTTCTGTCGCCTCGGCTAATGTAACTGTTTCAGTCACCGGTGCTCCGCCCGTTCTCGATACGGCTGAAACCCGCAACGAGATGACGCTCGAACAGTCTTCGGTCGACACCCTGCCACTGGCCGGCCGCGACTTGACCACTCTCGTGAACATGGCGCCAGGAGTAATCGGCCTCGGCCTAACCGCCGGCGGCACTCCCGGATCGGCTGCGGACAACTTCTCCACGGAGCAGCAGGTGGACTCGAGCGCCAACGGTCAGGGCGCCATGGGCAATATGTACATTGTGGACGGCCTGGACATTACCAGCGCCATCCGCCCCGGCGTGCTCAATTTGCAACCAAATCCTGACTCCGTTCAGGAAGTCAGCATTCAGGTCAACACCTACACCGTCGATTATGGCCGCGCCAGTTCAATGCAGATGGCGATAACCACTAAGGCTGGCGGCGACAGGTTTCACGGCAGCGTCAGCGACTACTTCAACAACCAGTCTCTGTGGACGAGCAGCGACTTTGTCAAGCAATCGGATTTTGCCAAGTATCACGGCAACAACATGTCGGGAACGGTCGGCGGTCCCATCCTCCCGCACCACCAGTTCTTCTTCTTCGCGTCCATTGAGCCGCTACGATCGGTCGGGGCTTCAAGTGGCACAGTCTCTTTTGAGGATCCGGCAGTTGTTGCCTGGGCGAAGACCGCTTATCCAAACACGATTGGAACGCAGATTCTCAGCTCCTATCCGGTAAAGGTCGCCAGTTCTTCACCTTCGCTGACCATGGCCCAGGCAGGAATGGGTGCGTATTGCGGTGGCGCAGGGGAACTGGCTTGCGACGCGACTGCTGTGGACTTCGGTAATTGGGCCGGCTCCGCCCCACGTAACGCCACGCAGTGGAATCTGCGCATCGACAAGGCCTACACCAACGACCGGATCTATGGAGACATCTACAAGGGAAACCTCCTCTCCGGCGATCCTGGAGCGCGTCCGGCATTTCAGTGGGACGCGAATACCTGGACCCTGGCATGGCAGGGAAATGAAACCCACACCTTCTCCTCGAATACCATCAACGAGGCGAGTGTTGCAGGCATGCGCGTAGAGGGAATTCAGGAAGAAAACGCCGAGTTCAAGGTTCCCGATATCAACGTGGCCTTTCTAACCGCCGGCAGCAATGGCAACGGCGCATTCGGCGAGGGCTTCGCAGAGGGCGACTTCATCCAGCACAACTACCACTGGCGCGATGTGCTGACTCACATCAAGGGCGCGCACACCTTCAGGCTCGGCTATGAGGGCTGGACGGGCGACGACGTCGAACTATTCTCAGGCCCCCATGACCTGCCTCAGTTCAGTTTCAACAATCTCGGGGACATGATTGCTACCGACACCACCAACCCCGCGGCCGTTCAGCCATTTACCGAAGGTGGCGTGGCCTACAATCCCCTGACCGGCGCGCAGGAGCAATGGAACTGGAATGCCGCCGCCATCACCGCTGGGGTCTTCTTTGAGGACTCCTGGAAGGCGCGCAAGAATCTCACCGTCAACTACGGCGTCCGTTGGGATGACATGGGCAATCCCTACTCACGCACCCCCGAGACCGTCTTTGGCAACTTCTATATGGGTCCTGGCCAGACCAGGACTGAGCAGATTGCCAACGGCTTTATTCTGCAAAAGAACCATGCGCTCAATCGCGCCATCACCGACATTTTCAGCCCGCGTGCCGGAGCGGCCTGGGATGTATTCGGAAACAGCAAGTGGATTATCCACGGCGGCGCCGGCATCTATCACAACTGGCCTACGCCAGCCAACGTGCAAGAGGAGTTTCGTGGCAACCCGCCGGGAGGCATCTACCCGACCTTCTATGGCTCCGATGCCAACCTGTCACACCGGCCAGTCTTCGGCTTGGGCACGGAAGAAAAACCGCCCTTCGGCTATACCTACCCAACGCTCTCAGCCCTCACGCTCAATACCCAGGGCGGATTCAACGGATTGGTGGTAGGAATCAGCGGCATCAATCCCAACCTGAAAACCCCGGTCACCTACATCGAATCCTTTCAACTCGAGCACCCGCTTTCACACAACTTTGTGGCCAGTGTCGGTTACTCTGGAGCGATCTCGCACGGACTGCTCTCTGGCGGCGGAAATCCTGGCAACGTCAGTTACGGCGCGGATATCAACGCCCCGCCGGACGACCCCGGCGTTCTGGCAGGAACCACTCCCGTTCGGTACAACTCGAGTTTTGGAACGATCTACTACACCGATAACGACCGTCATTCCGTGTTCAACGAATTCGTCGCCGATGTGCGTGGGCGCTTCGCTGGAACGGGATTCGTCGATGTTTCCTACACTCGCTCCTCGTCCAAGGACGACACTCAGGTCTATCCGGAAAACAGCAATCCGCAGCAGTATTACGGGCCATCCAACTGGGACGCACCCAATCGCCTTTCCTCCACTTTCAGCTATGAGTTCCACGGCTTAAATCAAGGAGAGGGAGTGGTGGGACGCGCAACCGGGGGCTGGGGCCTGAGCGGCACCGTGGTCGGACAATCCGGATATCCGTTTACGGTCACCAGCTTTGCAACTTACCAAGTCGCCGGTGAGGCCAGCGGTCTCTGCGGCGCGGGTCTCAGCGCAGAAGCAGCATGCGGTGACTACAATGCGGACGGCGACAACAACGACGATCCTAACGTGACGTCGTACACACAATTGCACGGAAGGAAGAACTTCCTGCCGCTGAACAGGGGCGGAACCGGAGGCATCTTCCCCAACGGGGCCACACAATTCACTCAACCCACAGTGGGGACCGAAGGCAACGAACTGGAAAACCGGTTCCGCGACTACGGATTCTTCGAGACGAATGTTTCCGCACACAAACTCACGGCCGTCCGCGAGGGTATCGGGCTGGAATTCCGCGCTGAAATATTCAACCTCTTCAACCATCCGAATCTACAGGGGCCGAATGTCGATCCAACTTCTGGCGCCGCCTTCGGCACAGCCGGCAGCCAAAACGAGCAACGCTGGATTCAACTCGGCGCCAACGTTAAATTCTAGGAGCTGAGAGACCCAAGTTTGACCTCAAATGCTCTTATTGAGTGTTGGAGCGGCTAGCTAGTTGGCCGCTCCAACTTGTTTTGCCTCCTGAGCGGTGGAGGGATCATTTAACGCGATACTCCACCAATTTTTCGGCGGTGAATAGAACCGACGTAATCCATAGGAAAAGGTTGCAAGTGGAGTGGTAACCGCTGCCAAGCTCTTTCCTT
>Ga0302324_100012559_pt1 | contig 17259 bp, 15 predicted proteins | sample Palsa_T0_1_FD_201949 | JGI IMG/M metagenome (GOLD analysis project Ga0302324, IMG submission 201949) | Peat permafrost microbial communities from Stordalen Mire near Abisko, Sweden - Palsa_T0_1 | ecosystem: Environmental > Terrestrial > Soil > Palsa > Peat permafrost | place: Sweden: Abisko...
AAATCGGCCTGGTCGAGGGTCTACGGATAACGATCGAGTCGCTGCGTAGCGATTTCACAGCAACGGATAACCTGAGCATTTTTTTGCTGCGCGAGGCGGGGCAGTTGCTGGCGTGCGTGCGTCTGGAGGGCGCAACGGCAATGAACGGTCAGCCGGCATGTCACATAGGCATGTTGGCCGTGCGGCCCGGCATGCAGGACCGCGGCCTGGGTCGGGTGCTGCTGGAGCATGCCGAAGCGGCAGGGCGTGCCGGGGGCGCTCAGATCGCGCGCATGACAGTGGTTGGTGTGCGCGTCAGCCTGATCGCCTGGTATGAGCGTCGCGGCTATCGGCGCACCGGTGAAACGCAACCTTTCCCCTATCAAGATGCCCGCTTTGGCCAACCTGCGCGGCCGGACCTGGATTTCGTCGTGCTCGAGAAAAGTCTGGGCGAGGTCCCTGGCCACTAGCGGGCCGCGCGCTCGGAGAAGCCGTTCCACTCCTTCACCACGGAGCTCCTATGGTTAAGGCGAAACCGGCGGTCGCGCAGCTGCGCGGGCTGTGGCGGCGTTCGATGTTCGCGCGGCCTGATGGCACCTGCGATACCACCACGACTGTGCGCTGGCTACAGGGCCTGCGAAGTTATGTCGATCTGCGCCAGCCGGCGCAGGGCCGGGATTTCTCAGCGGTACGCGCTCTGGCCGATCTTTCGCGCGACGACTGCTCGTGGCTGGCAACGCAGGAAGGGTTTGCGGGCTATTTTGGCTGCGATGGCGGCTGGTTTGAATGGCAGCGAGCGATCGACTTTCAGCCACGCACGCAATACCCCGATGTCGGCTCGTTGGAGTGGGACGGCGAAGAGTTGATAGAGAAGGGGCGCGATGTCGCCTATGTCGAGCACTGGCGCCGCGAGAGTGGCGCGGTGGCGCCGGCTGCTGCGCTGGTGCTGCGCCAGACCCATGGTCAGACGCGTGCGCTGCTATTGCGCGTGGGCGCGGTATTCATGTTTGCGCGCGAGCGCGTCGTGGCGCCTCAGATCCCGGGAACGCTCAGTGCCTGCGTCGCGGCCGCAGATTCTGTGCAGCTGGCGCAGCAGCTGGTGGACTGCGAAATATCGTTCGGCACAGTGTCTGCCGGCAGTTTTCAGATCACCGCCTCCAGCCTGCCTTACCGGATTGGCGATGTAATGCATCAGCGGCTCGCGAGCAGCCAGTCGCTGACGACCATGGACCGCGCCATCAACGGCGATGCCATCACGCGCCCTTGGGACATCGTCGATCGCGAAGGAGAAGTCGGCGTGTTGGATGCAACGGCTGGCTTATGATGTGCGTAGCGAGCGGCGAGGTGCCCTGATGCTGCCTGACTATGGAATCGATGAAGACATCTTTCGACTCTATCCGGGATATCGCCGCGGGCTGGTGCTCGGGCAGCGGCTGCGCAATGGTCCATCGGATGCCTCGCTGATTGCCGATCTGCGCAGTCAGGAATCGGCGTTGCGAACCATCGTTCAAGGCAATCCCGCGGAGCACCCGCCAATTGCAGCGTGGCGCGAGGCTTATCGCCGCTTCGGTGCCCGGCCCTCGGATTTTCGATCATCGGTGGAGGCGCTCACGCGGCGGGTTTTGCGCGGCGACTCGCTGCCCAGCATCAACGCGCTCGTGGATATAGGAAACCTGGTGTCGATGCGTTATGTGACTCCGGTCGGAGTGCATCCGATCCCAACCGCCAGCGCTAGGCTGCGTTTGCGTCTGAGTGCGCCAGGCGACAGTTTTCTTCCGCCCGATGGCGGACCGGCCGAGATCCCCGAGATCGGTGAGGTCGTGTTTGCACAAGAGCATTCGGTGTTGACTCGCCGCTGGACCTGGCGACAAGCCGCTTTGACCTTGACCCTGCCGGAAACCACGGCAGTATTCTTCAACATCGATGCGCTGCAGGGCTTATCGGACGATGCCGTGGCCGCTGCCGCGCGCGACCTGACCGAACTGGTAAGCAAGTACTGCGGCGGTGAGACTCAGACCGTGGTGCTCGATGCCGCCAATCCGGGCTGGAGTCTGAGTTCAATGTAGGGATGCTCAGGCTGCGAAGGACTTGGCCAGGATATCGGCATACCATCGCTCGGCATCGCGCGCGAACTGCGCCGACACTTCGGGCCTCAAGCCTTGCGCGTCGGTGGCTGGGGTTCCGGCGGCAACGATCTTGCCGTCCGCGACTTCAAAGTGACCGGGAAAAGCAAGCGCGCGAGTCGGCTCGAGCATGCTGTAGCAAACACTGTCGAACACCGGCTCGGGCGCATCGCGTCCCGAGAGCAGCGAGGCGATGGCGCCGGCGCATTGCTGCGCCTGACTGCAGGCTGCCGAGGCGGATTTGGGCATCGCGTCGGCGATGCAGGCATCGCCGATGACGTGCACGGCCGGTATGAGCGTCGATTCGAATGTTCCCGGCCTGATCGGACACCAACCGTGATCGGACGCCAGACCGGTCGCGGGCGCCAGTTCCCCCGGGGCCTGTGGTGGAATCACGTTAGCCACCGCAACCTTGTGCGCGCCGGCGGCGGTGTGCAGGGTCATCGCGGCGACATCGACACGCAGTACCGCGCCATCCTGCGTCATCGCAATCCACTCGATCATGCCCGGATACAAACTATTCCAGGCGTCGGTGAACTGCGCCTGCTTGGGAAAAGAATTGTTGGCGTCCAGTATCAACACTTTGGAGCGCGGCTTGTGCCGGCTCAAGTAGTGTGCAATCAGGCTGGCGCGTTCGTAGGGACCGGGGGGGCAACGCAGCAGCCCCGAAGGAACGCTGATGGCCACGACGCCGCCGTCCTGCATGCTGTGCAGTTGATTGGCCAGGCGTGTGGTCTGCGCACCTGCTTGCCAGGCATGCGGCATGGTTTGCGAGGCCTGCTCGTCGTAACCCTCGATCCTGTCCCATAGCAAGCGAATGCCGGGCGCGACCACCAGCCGCTCGAACGGCAACGCGCGGCCAGCGCTGAGTTGAACACGGCGCCGTGTTACATCGATGCCCAGCACGCGATCGCCGATGAAGCTGACACCCGCGCGTCGCAGACCCTGGCGCGATACCGTGATCGACGCCAGGTCGCGCAGTCCCGCGATCACTTCATTGCTCATCGGGCAGGTGGTGTAGCGTTCGACCGGATCGATCAGGCTGACGGCTATGCCGGGATCCAGGTACTTAAGTCGCAACGCGCAGGCGCAGCCCGCGAATCCGCCGCCGACGATCACCACCCGCGGCTTGGTTCGCCTGGCCGGCACCGCCCGCGCCGTTGCGGCCATGGCGCCGGCGGCTGCCAGCGCGGTCCACCGCAGGCAGTCACGCCGGTTCAATGTCGCTCACTGCCATTCCAGCTGCTGATACACGCGTGTGACATTGCGCGGATGGGTACTGTCCCAGAGCAGCCAATGCGGCCGCTCGGCCTCCGCGGCGTGCGCAATCGCATCCTGCATCGATGCGCCGAGCTCGATCTGCTGCCGCACATCATCGAGCAGCGCGCGCAAATAGCGGCGCTGCGGCAGCAAAGCTGCGGCGAGATCGGGTGCCAGCGGCCCATGCCCGGGCACCGCGCGCTGAACCTTGATCTGCGCCAACTCGTCCATGACGGCAAGCCAGCCGCCGACATCGCCATCTACCGCCGGCAGGCGATCCTGAAACAGCAGATCGCCGGTCCACAAGGTGCCCGTGTTCTCATCGAGCACGGTCAGGTCGCAATCGGTGTGCGCGGTCGGCCACGCGCGCAGGCTCAGCCGTCGGCCGCCCAGATCGAGTTCCAGCGTAGTCTGCACCAGACGATTCGGCGCCAGGATTTGTAGCGCCGACGGCGGCTGGTCCAGATCGGCGGCATAGTGCGTCATGAAGTAGAGCCGACTGCGCGCCATCGCCTCCGGCAGTGCCACGTGACCGACAAAGTCGGGGTGGTCCGCAGCGAAGGCAAGGTTTCCCAGCACATGGTCGACATGCACGTGAGTATTCACTACGTAGCAGATGGGGCGCTGCGTATGCTGGCGGATTGCCGCCCGTAAGGCGCGGCCAATGTGGGTCGAGCCTCCGGTATCGATGACCGCGACGCATTTTTTGCCGACCACGAAGCCGATGTTGGCGATGTCATCGTGACCCGGTGCATCCAGGGCCAGTGGCTGTCCGAAATGCACAAACACCCCGCTGGCGACTTCCTCAAGCGCGAATTCGCGCGCATCGGCGGCTTGCTGCTGTGCCTGTGCCGGCGTACCTGCGCCGGCGATGAGCACCAGGATTATCCAGGCCCGGAACGGCCCAATCATCGGCTACCGATGGGTGACGGCCGCATCGCTGATCGTCTCGCCTGCGCTTGCGGGGCCGCGCCAACTGGCGCTGAAGTGGGAGTCCTTGGAATCGACGACTTCGACGGTTACGGGCTCCGGCAATGGCGCGTCGGAGGCGATACGCAATGTCGGATTTTCGCTCAACGATATGCCGGCATCGACGTCCAGCAGAGTTTTGCCGTCGGCGCTGAAGCGAATGTGCGATACGTAGTGAGGCGGAATGGGGTTGCCGCTCAGCGGGTCGATCTGGAAGCCGGAATTGTTGGGATGCCGGATTCCAACCTGCAGGGACTTGCCGTCGGGGGTGTTGTGGAAACGGATGTCGCCGAGCGCACCTGCGGTGGCAGCGGTCGCAGCGGGCGGCGCCGAGCAGCCACCACTGGCATTGACCCAGCCACTGCGCATTTCCAATCTGCCGTCGGTGGTCTCGGCGATGGCGCGCACCGACGTCAGACGATCAATGCGTACGCGCATACCGATCTCTGCCACGCGCGCGCCAGCGGCGAAGTCGAAGCTCGACACCAGCGGCGACGGATTGTTGTCGATGATGACGCGCAGTTGCTTGATGTGTCCGATGGCGCTATCGCCGAAGCGCACGGTCAGCGGCGTTGCCGCCGGATCGGGCGTGTTGCCCGGCACCTCCAGGCTGATGAAAGCCTGATCGACCACGCCGATCTCACGGTCACCGTATAGCTGCGGGCGCAGAGTATCCCAGGCGCCGCTGTATGGGGTTTGAGAGTCGGCATGCGCGATCGCAGAACCGGTCAATGTGGCCAGCCACCACAGCGGCAATGCCGCAATCAGCACACGGTTGGCGCTGCGGTGTCGGCGGGCCGAAGGGTCGGGTTGCATGGCGATCGCTCCTTTCGGGCCCTATATTACGCTCAGGCCCTGCAACGACGATGTGGCATTGCGCTCGTCTGTAAAATCAGCCAGTTGCATCGAGCAGCAGGATCGCACAGCCGCAAATGAGTATCAGGGCCGCAGTCACGTCGGCCCTCAAGACGCCGCTACCCCCGGCGCTGCGCACCGCCGCGCGTGCCGCTCGCCAATAGCACAGAGCCCCCGCAACCACGAGCGCAAGTTCGGCAATGATGGCGGCGGCCGGCCATTGCCACAGACCGAAGCCCAGTTTGGGCAGGTGAGCGAGATTTGCCGGCAGAATCGGCATGTCGGCTCGGTGTACCACCAGATCGAGCAACCAGTGCGAGAATACGACCGCGCCGAGTACGATGCCGCAGCGCCGCCCCCAGGGCATTGCGGCGACGGCAGCGAATAGTGCGGACAGCAGCACGGCGCCGAGCAGGGAATGGGTGAAATCGGCATGGATTATTCCCTGGCCATAGCCGCCGTGTGAGCCGGGCACTGGCTCGATGGATTCAATGCCAGCCACGTACAGCGGTGCAAACACAATATCCAGCCACACGGTCGCGAGCATCAGCGCCCACAATGGAACCTGTGGTTCGCGCGCCTTGACGATCGCGGCGAAACCAAAATGGCCGGCGATCACGGCGCGCGCGGCCTCGAACGGGGCTTGGGCCAGGGCAGTTTGCTGTCAAGCAGCCCGATCACCACCACGAACAGGAACACGCCCAGGATGAATTGCACGCTGAGCGCCGAGATGGGCCGGCGCTACAGCCGCGCATCAAAGAAGGACTTGACTGCGCTCAGGCAGAACGGCGGCACCAGCGTGCTGTGATAGGCCGTCTCCACGGCGGCGTAGCCGTCGTCGGTGGCTCCCTGCGCGATCGCGTCGGCGGCGATGACAGCTTTCGCGGCTTCAAATTCGGTCTTCAATGTGGCGTAAGGGTCGCCGCTCGATGCCGCCGAGTCCAGGTCCAACAGGGTCGACGGCGCAGCGGCTGTTTGCTTTGTCCAATACGCTTGCTCGAGTTGGGCATTGAGCCAAAAAACTTCCGGATCCTGGTCGCCGCCACACAACAGCACCGGCGCTACCGGTGTCCAATTGCGCAGATCGTTCTGCTTCAAGGCCGCGCGCACGGGAAGAGCCGGCGCGGTAGCGGCCAGGTCCGTGGTCAGCGTCGGGAAGCCGCCATCAGGATTGGCCAGCGCGTCGGTCAGGTAAGCCAGGCGATAGCTATTGTTGATCAGGTTGCCGGTGCCAAAACCCAGCGCGAATACGGGCGCCAGATCGGCCGGGCTCGTGGCCGGCGTGATGTCGGCATAGGCGGGCGCCGGCGGTGTCAGACTGAACATCGCGTACTCGGGCAACTTACCTTGCGCATACAGCTCGCTGCGCGTCGAGGTCGTCGGCAGCAGGGAATCAATGCCGGTGGCGTATTGCGGCGCGAACACGTCAGCAGGGTCGGCGTAGATGTTGCCATAGGAGTTCTGATACGCCGTGAACAGCATCGTTGCCACCACTGGGGCGCCACCGTCGACCTCACCTTCAAACACCGCATCGACGAACGCGGCCAGCGCATACGGCCCCGACATGGGAGCGGCCGCGGTCACGGGCATGCCTGCGGCCTGCATGGCCTTATGCGTCGCCAGGGCCACATAGCCGCCCTGAGAATAACCGGTGATAAAGAGCTTTCCGCCGTCGGTGGTCGATGGGGCACCTGCCGCCGGCAACGCCGAGCGCGCGGCCGCGAGGGCATCGATCATATCGGCGGATTGCTGGGCGCCAACCAGAAAGGCGTCATATGGCAGGGTCGAGGTGTCATAGCCGACATAATTCGGCGCCACCACGATGTAGCCTTGAGAAGCGAAGACGGCGGCCAGGAACAGCCCTTCGGCATTCTCCTCATTGCTCAAGTCGGCAATGTTGAAGCCGCGATCGGTCGAGGTACCGTGGGCATACAGGACTATCGGACGCGGACCGGTACAACCAGATTTGCTGCCGCCGGGCACCATCAGCGCGCCCGAGGCCGTGGTGGCCTCTGCGGCGCCGCCGACGGTCTCGTATTCGATGTGGTACACCGATATATCGCACACCGGCGAGCCCAACAGAGTCAGTAGCTGCTGCAGCTGTGTAGTGGCAGCTCCGGTCAGTTGCACCAGCAAGTCTGCGGCCGTGATGCTCGACATGAGCTGCGGAGGATTCTGCAGCAAAGTGCCGGCCGTCGGGTTGGGATTACTGGTTTCGGTGCCCGTGTTGCCGCCACCACCACAGGCGGCCAGCATCGCCGCGGCGAGCATTGGCAGCCACTTCTTCCCTACACTTTGCATGAGCTACTGTACCGCACGCCCGGCGGATCTTTATGTAGTCCGCTCTGTGAGACCGCGTGTAGGAGGGAGACTGCGCTGACGCTTCAGCTCAGCGCTCCCCGATACAACACCAGCAGCTTGCTCCATGCGCGCTCGGCGTCCGGCTTGTTATAAATCGCATTACCGTTCTGCATGGGCATGTCCGGCACGCACCAGCCGTGCTGCGAGCGCGGGTAGACCTCGATATCCGCCGCTAATTTCGCCGCGGCAAACGCTTCTCGCAGCTGATCCTTGGCATCCGGCTGGCGCATGTCGTCGTTCGCCGCGATCGCGATATACAGTCGCGCCTTCATCTTCGGCGCCAGCAGATGCGGGCTGTCGGGCTTGTCGGTCACGAGGCCGCCTCCGTGGAACGTGGCGGCGGCTCCCACACGCTCGGGCACGCTGGCCGCGGTTTTGAACACCAGCGGGCCACCCGCGCAATAGCCCTGGGAGCCGATCTTTTTCGACTTGCTGACCTGGCTTTGCGCATCTAAAAACGCAATGTAGGCCTTGGCATCGCTTTCCGCCGCGCCGGCCGCGTTCAGCGGGCCTGTCAATGGCGGCAGCTTGGCCCTGTCGGCGTCGTTCTGGAAGTTGAACGAGGACACATCACTGAACACCGGCGCCTTGGCGGTACGATAGAAAGGGTTTGGCACCAATACCGAATAGCCTTCGGCCGCCAGACGCCGGCCGAAGTCGCGGAACGTGGGCCGCAATCCAAATATGTCGGTCCATATCACCACCCCGGCATGAGAACCCTTCGCCGGATAGAAGAACGCGGCGTCGCAGGCGCCATCGGCAGTTTTTATTTCGACGTCCTTCTCGACCACTTCCAGTGCCGCGGCGGATACCGAGCCGGTGGTCGCCGTAATCCCCACGGCTGCTGACAAGGCGACAAAATCACGGCGCGAGCGATCATCCGGCGGCGCAGCGTTTTGCTTACGACCTTTTTCGTCATTGGTCATTTCGATTCCCCTCTGGCGCTGGTACTCGCTCTAACCTTCACCGGTCGCAACCAGGCCGGCACTGACAGCCTACTACGGTGACACGCCGTCCGTCTTGCCTTCGGCAAGCAACGCTGCGCAGTCCGCGTCTTTGGCAAGGCGTGGATCGACGAACCCCAGCACCGCCGTGAGCGGCGCCAGCACAATGCCGAGGGCAACAGCCGCGCCGGTTTGAGGCAGTGCGCCGTGCGCGTCAATGCCGAAAGCGGGGTGCGCCAGAGTGCCGCGAATCATGACCGGTGCATGGAATCGCAGCAGTCGCAAGTGCTTGGGTTGGCCGCGGATTGCCAGCTCGAGAGCCTCGGACTCGAGATGAATCTGACCCGTGCCGGTGATCAGGACCGGATCGGAGTCGATAACCATGCTCTGTGTATTCATGGTGCCGTCATGAACCTCAAAACTTGCGATGCCGCAACGAATGCCGGTCTCTTGCTGGTCTTTGCGCATCATCAGGCCAAGTCCGCGGGTCAGATCCATGCCGGCAAGCTCCGCGAATGAGGCGCGAATGGCGCCGTGCGGCAGCACTGCGGTAACGGTGCCGTTGGAGCTGGCCGCAAACTGATGCAGCGAGCTGCCGTGGCCCTTGAGCATCAGGCGCGCCTGCAGCAGGCCGTCGAACGGCGGCTGACCGGCGCCCTTGCGATCGAATTGGCCGAGCCGCAGGTCGGCGATACTCAGATCAAGTTCCGCCGCGGGCAATTCGTGCGTGGCATCGAATCTGACGCGCCCGGTGCCCTTGCCTTCCGGGAAAGAGGCCGACAGCGGCGCCAGGATCAGTAAGCCGTGATCGATGGTCATGTGCGCGGCGAACGCGTGCAGGGTCATATGGCCCACAATCAGGCTTTGCGCATGCAGATCTACCACCGCGTCGGCACGGCGTATGCCGGCCAACGGCAGTGCGATATCGGAGAGCAGCAACGGCTTCGGCGCCTGCGCTGCGGCACGGCTCGCCGCGCGCGCGCCGAGATCCGCCAGACGCAGCGATTGCGAGTGCAGATCTGCTTCGAGCTTGGAGGCGCCGTGCAAGGTGTCGATCGAGACGGTACCGCGCATATCGCTCTGACCGGAACTTACCAGCAGATCGTTGTATTGGAAATGCCTGCCGCGGCGCGCGAACGTGCCCGAGAGCCGGAATGAACCGGTATTGGGCATGCTCAGACCGACCAGGTAGTACAGCTCCTTGAGATTCTCTCCCGTGGCCTCGAAAGTGGCGTCGACCTCGTGGAAGTCGAACGGCCGGGGCAGGGCGCCGCGACCGCTGAGTCGTGAACCGACTGAGCGCTCATCGTATGCGAAGCGGTAGGCCTGCTCGGCCCTGACAGTAGCGAGCGCATCGGCATTGAGCGCGAAGCTGACAGCCTTACCGTTCAGCTTACCCGCCCCATCGATATGCAAGGGCTTCACGTCCCCCGGGCCCGGCGCGTCCTGCGCGGAGACCGTACCGGTGAACTTCAGGTTTCGCCTGGCATCATCAAGTTCGAGGCGGGCGTCAGGCATCGACAGAGCGTGGATCAGCGGCGGCCCGCCGTCGGGAGCCGCGCTGCCCGGCTCATGCGCCTGCCAGTTTGCGCGGCCTTCGGCATTGCGCTGCAGGTGAAGCGCCGCGCCTTGCGCGTCGAGGCTGCGGATCACAAATGAATTTGCAAACAGCGGTAACAGATCAAACGACAATGACAGCTTGGCGATTTCGGCTGTGGGGCCCGGCGGCATCCACGGCGGATTGTCGATGGTCACGCGTTCGGCGATCAGCCGGGGCGTAAGCGACAACAGATGCGCCTCAAGAGCGCCCTCGATGCGGATCGGACGGCCGATGTGTCCGGCGACAAAACGTATGAACAGCGCACGGAAGTGATTGCTGTCCGCCAGAGCAGCGGCGCCGGCGAGCAACGCGACCGCCGCGAGCAGTACCGCTAACGACCCGACCGTCCATTTCAGCGCCCGGTGAGTCAGCAATGAGCCGTCCATGCGCTATTAACGCACGAAATCGGTCTTGTGTGAGCTGCGGCCCCCTCCGGCAGTGCTGATTGTGATGCTGCTTCCCGCGAGCAGCCTCCGCGCCCGGTATGCTCAACTACCCAATTCGCCTTAACTTCTTCGCATTTGAGCGTGTGATGTACGAACGGCTGGACCGTAGCTTCGAATTGCTCAAAGCCAGTAGCGCGATCTTGCTCAAAGACCGTGCGCTGCTTGTGTTCCCTCTCATTTCCCTGCTGGCACTTACCCTGATTGTGGCCTCATTCGCGCTGCCGCTGGGCGGGGTGCATGCGCTCAATGCGGTCAGCTACGGGCAGGTACCCATTTTTCGCCGGTGTATGACGCTCTTTCTGTTCTACCTATGCCAGTATTTCGTCATCTTTTTCTTCAATACCGCGCTGGTCGGAGCGGTCATGATGCAGCTCGATGGCGAAACGCCCACGGTCGGCGACGGTTTGCGCATCGCGGTGTCGAAGATCTACCCGATTCTCGGCTACGCAATCATCGCCGCCACGGTCGGGATGATATTGCGTGTGCTCCAGGAGCGTCTGGGCTTCGTCGGGCGGCTGATCGTCGGCATGCTTGGCGTGGGCTGGACACTGGCGACCTACCTCGTGGTGCCGGTGCTCGCCTGGCGGCAGTGCGGGCCGATCGAGGCCATCACCGAAAGCGCGGAGCTTTTCAAGCGCACCTGGGGCGAGAGTGCCATCGGCGAAGCGGGACTTGGATTCGCGTTCGCGTTTATAATTTTCGGCGTTCTCGGCTGCGGCGCAGCCCTGTTCGGACTGGCTCAGCACGTGCTGCATAGCGCATTGCTGATGATCGTGGTGGAGATTGTGGTGATTGGCGCTTTGGTGCTGACCGCATTGGTGCATGCGACGCTGTCGGGGATTTATAAAGTGGCCCTGTTTCGCTATGCCAGCGGCTTCGGCGACATGTCGGGATTCGAGTCGGATGTGCTCGCACGCGCTTTTCAGCGCGGGGACTGAAGGGTTTCGAGGCATCTCGACATAGACTGGATCGAATTCTTTGGAACGATCATTGAGCGAGCTGCCATGAGGTTCAGACTAAAGGCATTCGGACTGCATCTGCTCGCGAGCGTCGTTACCCTGACTTGCGTGCTCGGCATACTCTACTTGGGATGGTATCGCTGGCCCGGCTGGTATTTGGCCGATGCTCTGAAGGTCTTAATAGTTCTGGCCGGCGTTGACCTTGCAGTGGGTCCCCTGCTGACGTGCGCCGTCGCCAGTGCCGGCAAGCCATGGCCGGTACTCAAGCGCGACATTGCCATGATTGCAGCCGTCCAAATCTTCGCGCTGATTTACGGTACCGTCTCGCTTTGGAATGGACGGCCGCTGTATTACGCGTTCTCCGAGACCGTGCTGCAGCTTGTACAAGCGTACGATATCGATGCCCGTGAGGCGATGCTGGGTCGCGAAAGCAATGGGGAATTGGCGCCGCATTGGTACAGCTTGCCACGCTGGATTTGGGCGCCGCTGCCGGAGAATTCAGAAGAAAGCGATAGGATCATACGGTCGGCGATTACTGGCGGTGACGATGTGGTATCGATGCCGCGATATTTCAAGAATTGGCAGCAAGGCCTGCCCGCGCTTCGGGAGCAGCTGAAAAAGGTGGACGACCTTGGATACTTCTCGCGTCCCGACAAGACCGCGCTCAAGGAGCGCATGCGGGCGGCCGGGTTGTCCCCGGAGCAGCCAAATTCGCTGCCGTTTACCGGACGGGGGCCACCATTGCTCGCCGTGTTCGATCCAACGACTTTAAAGATTAAGGCGATCTTCAAGGCCGAGTAGGGGCGAGGTTCGCGGGGGCGATCGACCGCGCGCCGAGCGCATCCAGACCTTCGCTATTGTGTGGGCGAATCAGCATCAGCGTATTCTCGAAACGCAAAGGCTTTTCGCTGCGGTTGTCGCGGTCGCGTCTTTTAGCCGATTATATAGTCTATGAATTTTGAAGTAGAGGTGCCCGGGAGCAGGTGCCGGTATCAATGTTGCTGAGGCGTGTCGGCAACTGGTGGCGGTTTCGGCAGGCTGTGAACAGGGCCTCCCGCGCTGGCTTGGAGCCTTTTCGGGGCGATAAAGACATCGTGGTGCTGCCTTGCTGGCAGCGCCCGGAATTCCTCTGGCACTGCCTGGATAACCTGACGCGCGCCGAGGGTAGCGGCAGCGTTCATGTGCTTTTCAGACTGGATACCGGCTTCTCGCCTGATAATCTTGAAGTGATTCGAGCCTACGCCGACCGGCTAACGAGTTTCGAAGTTCAGTTGGCGCTACCTTGTCCCTTCCGCCGCACCAAACCGAGTGCCAACCTGCTATTGGGTTTACTGCACGCCGCTGCCGCCGCGAAACAATTGGTGTTCCTGATTGAGGAAGACATCATGGTGGCGCGTGACTACTTCACCTGGCATCGTGCGGTGCACGCAGCGTTGGGCCCGCTGTTTTGCTCTATTCCCGTCAAAAACCCCAATCGGAACCTGACGCTTCCCGAGGATCCGGACGGCTTCTATCTAAGCGATGGGGATTGCTGCTCCAATGGAATGTGCTTCGATAGGCACGTGCTGCAGAGCATGGTCGCGCCGCACGTGAACATGGCGTATCTTCGGCGACCTAAGAAATACATTCGCCGAATCTTTGCCGCGAGCAACATCGGTCTTGGATATGTCGAGCAGGCCGGACTGATACGGCGGATTCAGGAGCAATCGCAATATCCGATTGCGTGGCCGTGCGTGCCGCGTGCCTTTCACGCGGGCTTCTTCGGTGCTCGAGGCCGATGGCATAACTTCAAACGGCCTGACGGCGTCGGCGACTCGCTGCAAGAGCGCGTACAGACGTTGGCGGAGACCATCTATAGCGTCGATGCGATGCGCCGCGCGATAGATCGCCACGAATTCCTGGAGACCTGTATGCCATGCGATCTCGAGCCTCCAAAATGGCAGGTTCTGCGCCAGATCGAGGTCCCCAGGCCTGCGAGAATCGGCAGGGCGGAGTAAGTTGCCAACGCAAACAGCATCCGCGAACATGCTGAGCGACAAAAGGGGATGACGGCGTGGCAGAGACGGGTGGATTCGACAGAATTATCGGCCCGGAGAGCGAAGGCGCCGAGGTAGAGGCCGCTGTCGCGAATGCAGACGCCGTTGCGATGGCGATCGCGATTGATCAGGCGCGCCATGATCCGAAACTAAGCCGCAGGATTGGCGACTACGTCGAGAAGCAGTCACGGCTTGTCGATCTGCAGGCCAGGCACCTCGATGAGGAACGCTGCCTGGCGATCGCCGCAGCCAAACGCAAGCGCTATCTTGACCGGCTGCGGATTGCCGGCGCCACCGCCGTCACTGCGTTTGCAGTCGTGGCACTCGTTGCGTTCATCGGCATGATCTGGGACGCGAAGCACGATAGCGGCATCGTGCTGGATGCCGTCTCGACGCCCGCACCGTTGTCCGAGCGGGGACTCACCGGGGCGGTTCTCGCGAGCGACCTGATCAGCCAGCTGGATCGGATCCGCTCGATCGTCGCCAGACACTCACTGACCGTTTCGGACGAGGTGCGAAGGGACGGCGGCGAGGACATCAAAGTGGAGATCCCGGAGACCGGATTGTCTTTGCAGCAGCTGTCGCGATACTTCCACCGTACCCTGGGTAAACAGCGGCGCATGTCGGTTGATCTGGTCAGTGCTCCTTCCGGTCTGCTGAGTCTCAACGTGCATATCGACGGGTCGGCTGATCAAATCCAGGTCACGGGACCGGAGTCGGATCTCGACCAACTGATACGCGCGGCGAGTGAGCAAACGTTTCGAGTTCTGGACCCGGTCAATTTCGTCGTATACCTCGCGTATACCGAGGGTCGCGATGAGGACATGCTTACGCTCGCGCGGCAACTGGTTGCGACGGCAACGAGCCGCACGGATCGCTCAAACGTTATCGGTCTGCTGTCCGGACTCGAGCCGGACCGTGGGCTCGCCGAGCGCCAGGCAACCTTGGCCGAGGCGATTGCTCCTGAACTGGCCCCGACCGTGCTGATGCTCGCCCGGGCGGAGCGCGATCTTGGGCATGACGAACAGCTGCTGGCCGCGCTGCGCCGTTTTGTCGCGAAGCGCGCAGCGGATCAACTGGCAAATCAGCGCGAGAGTTTGCCGCGATTGCAGGCTACCGCCAGGGCGGAGATCGATGCGCTGCTCGGCGATCCGGCGCGATTCGCCGCGCTCGATTACATTGCCTCAAGCCCGCTGGCTACCCAGCTGGCAAGGCGCGCAGCGGCCGCGGCGCGCGTGCATGATCTGACATTGAGCCGGCAGCTACTCCAGCAGGCGTTCGACGTAGGCGATCCCGGCACCGAAGATGGAATGAGCGCGCGCTGGTACGCCGATGTCGAGGCCGGAGACTGGCAGTCTGCCCTCGGCGATGCGCGGGTGCTGTTGGCGTACCAGGAGCGGCTCAAGTCCCAAAAGCCAGCCCTGGCGCAGCGGTATGCTTTCGCAGAAGCGACCGTCACCAGCCCGTGGCTTGCGCTCGCTTATGCCAGAACTGGAAACCTGGCCGAAGCGCACACTCTGATTGATCCCACACCTACCGACTGTTACGCCTGTGTCCGTATCCGGGCCGAAATTGCGGAAATCGCGGGCGATCGCGCGCAGTCTGACCGTTGGTTCCAGGCGGCACTACGCCAAGGACCATCGCTCCCGTTTGCTGAAACGGAATATGGCATGAGACTTATCGCGCGCGGCGAGCGCGACCGCGCGATCGAACTGTTCAAAGCCGCGAACCATAAGGGCTCGCGCTTCCCAGACCCTCTCAAAGGTTGGGGAGATGCACTCGTACAGCAGGGCAAGACCCGAGAGGCGCTCGACAAATACGACGAGGCGCTCAAGTACAGCCCCAATTGGACGGCACTCAAAGAAGCTCGCGAAGCGCTGGCGAAGCAGAAATCGAAGATCTAGTGCATCAGGTTCGTCGAGCGAGAGATGGCTAGTGCGGCAGCCGCCGCAGAATCTCATCGCGCAGCGATTCGGCCGTCGAGGCCTTTAGGCCAGGGATGTGCTCGGGCTGTCCCATAGCATTCTGGATGGTTACGGTCGACAGGCCCAGCAGCCGCTCGAGCACGCTACGCCGGATCATGATGTCCTGGATCTTGGCGTAGATGAGGGTCTCATGTGAGCGGCTGAGGACTCCCATCTGCAGTGCAATACCCTGCGGCCCAAAGTCGATGCGATAAGCCCGCGTCCGCAGATAGCAGATGAAGCCATCCACCGCCAGCAGCAGGGCGAGGAAAGGCAGCATGCGCCAGAGCATCCCATAGAGGGGTGCCCACTGCATTCCTGGATGCGGGTGAGCCGTCGATGCGCCCGGGGCGAACATAAGCGCCAGCCAAGCTGCGGCGAACACCCACAAAAGCGCCCTCCGGAACATAAAATAAACCGTCGCCCTGGAATCCAGTTGCATGCTTATCTCGGGTTCGATGTGAGGCTGGGCTGGGCCGGGCGGTAGTGACTGCGCGCGTAGTCTTCCGCCGGCTGGGCCTCGTCAAAAACATTTCGGCTGCAGTCGATAGGCTGGTGCGATTGCGGAGTGCACCACTCGACACGCCACTGCGCATCCTGTGAGGAGAACTGCGTCCACACTCGCAGAGTCTTGGTGTACCGCCATGCGGTGTCGATCAGCGGCGACTTGAGCAGGAAACCGGAGTATCCGCGCACGCATTCGAGCCGGAAGGCCTCGAGCTTGTGCTGGTAGTCGGGGATGGTGGCGACGAAGCCTTCGAACTGCTTGGCGCGGCCGGCGCACTCGAGCGTCTTGTAGACGCGCGACATGCCCCAGACCTCGTAGTGGAAACCATGCTCGTCGAAGCGCTGCATCTGCAGTTCGGCAAGCGAGCGCGGATAGTAGGCGTGCGCGGCGTAGAAGGCAGCCAGTGCGTCGACCAGCGGCTGGCCGAGGCGCTTGTCCTGGTCGAAAGTCGGTGTCACGTTCGGGTCGGCGAGCACCGAGCGCTTGTTGATTGAGCACATTGTGAGGCCGCCGCCGACGATCAGAATCGTGAGTAAAAGACCAATCTTAGTGAAGATGCTTGTCATAGCCCTTTAGGCGCCTGCGCGCAAGCGCCCGCGGTCATCGGGGCCGCGCGGAAGCGGCACATCCGCACGCAGATACTGGGGTGCAGCATGCCACTGAGGGCGGGACATCTCCAACGACAGGGAATAGAAAATGTGGAGTCGGTTCGTCCAGTCCATAATAGGTGGCGCCAGGGAATCTAAAACAATACCAATCGCAGTAATCTGCACGGAGACCGAAATGCGAATCCTAACCGCACTTGTTGTCGCCATTCTCGCCTCGGCCAACGCGATGGCCGCTGACCAGGCCGCAGCCAAAACCGACAAGGCAGCGATACAAGCCCTCGAGGACACCTATAACGAGGGGTTCAATTCCAAAGACGTGGGCAAAGTCATGTCGCTCTACGCTCCTGGAAAGGAATTATTCGTTTTTGACGTCGTGCCCCCGCGCGAATACAGGGGCTGGGAAGCCTACAAGAAAGATTTCGAGGAACTGTTTGCAGCTTTTCCTGGTCCTGTGACGAACGCGATCTCGGAACAGACCATCCATGTCGTCGGTGCGCTCGCTTACGGACACAACATCCAGAGCGGCGAATTTACCGGGAAGGACGGAACGAAGGTGAAACTTAACGTCCGAACGACCGATATCTATCGCAAGATTAACGGTCAATGGCTGATCGTCGAGGAACATAATTCGGTGCCCGTCGCTCTGG
>Ga0302324_100012561_pt1 | contig 17257 bp, 13 predicted proteins | sample Palsa_T0_1_FD_201949 | JGI IMG/M metagenome (GOLD analysis project Ga0302324, IMG submission 201949) | Peat permafrost microbial communities from Stordalen Mire near Abisko, Sweden - Palsa_T0_1 | ecosystem: Environmental > Terrestrial > Soil > Palsa > Peat permafrost | place: Sweden: Abisko...
ACGATGGAAAATCCCGAGGAGCCGCCGGCCGTCGAGTTCTTGTCCGAGGGCTCGGATGGCAGGGCCTGGCGCTCGGCATAACGGAGGACAATGTCCTTGCCGATCAGCGATTCGGGATTGTCGGAGAGCTGACGCGCAAACTCCACTTGCAGGATGGCTTCATCCGCTGCCGGCCCCGAGAAATAGGTTCCCTTCATGCCGTCAAATGCCCCGCCCGATCGCGCCGACTCCTGAACGCCGGCGACTACGGTGGGGTAGGAATTGGCTTCGAAATGAATCTCAGTTGGGAAACGAATTTCCGGATAGACCTCGACGACGTTGGGCAGCGCCGCGATCTTGCTGCGGGCTTGGTCATCGAGCGGTTGCTGGGGCGCGGGAGGCAGCGAGTCGGGTCGCTGATTCCGCAACAAGCCGCGCAGGTTCACGCGCGGCGAAACGAATACCGCATTGAAGAGGCCCGAGTGAGCCAGACGGTCATTGGCCAGGTTCTGCAATCCCACGCCGAGTGAAAGCATGGCAACGAGTGAGGCCACACCGACGCCGATGCCTAAAGTGGTGAGAGAATTTCGCAGCATTGCTTCGCGGAGGTTGCGGGCGGCGAGTTCGGTAAGGTCGCCGAGCTTCAACGGGGGGCTCCGTCGGCGATAACCTTGCCGTCCTTCATGTAAATCAGGCGGCGGGCGAAACGCTCGGCGCGGTCCTGCTCGTGCGTGACCATGACGATGGTGACTCCGGAGGCGTTAATTTCGCGCAGGAGCTGCATGATTTCGTCGCCAGTTGCGCTGTCGAGATTGCCGGTAGGCTCATCCGCCAGGAGGATGGTCGGGCGATTGACCAACGCGCGAGCAAGGGCGGCACGCTGCTGCTCGCCGCCGGAGAGCTCGGCCGGCCGGTGAGTCAAGCGAGCGGTCAGGCGGACGCGGCCGATTGCTTCATGCACACGCGCGGCGCGGTCCGCGCGGTCTACCTCGGCCAGGCGAAGCGGAAGCTCGACATTTTCTTCAAGGGTCATGCGCGGGAGCAGATTGAAGGCTTGGAAAACGATGCCGATGGTGTGGCTTCGATGCCGCGCCAGCTCAGCCGAGTTCATGCCAGCAAGGTTGCGATCGTGGGCCAAAACCGCGCCTGAGGTTGGGCGGTCGAGACCCGCGAGCAAATTGAGCAGCGTGGATTTTCCCGAGCCGGAGCTGCCCAGAAGCGCGACGAACTCGCCTGCGGGAACGCTTAGCGTTACATCATCCACGGCGCGCACGGTTGCGGCGCCCATCTGGTAGTGCCGAGTAACCTTCTCGGTGCGCACAGCGATGTGGCCGTTTGACAATGTCATTACATCCTCAATACTACTACGCGCGCCCAGCCGGCGGCGTTTCAGGGCAGGGAACGCAATTTCTAATTCATGCGAGGATGGCTATAACCACCAGCCCTGTCGTGACGCGGGGGATCGTATACCGGGCTTGTTTCAGGCCAGTAAGACGCAGAGGAGACTCATGAAGATATTGGTGACCGGTGGCGCAGGCTATATCGGCAGTGTGACCGTGGAGGTGCTGCGAGCCAAAGGTCAGGAAGTCGTAGTTCTGGACGATTTGTTTCGCGGCCACCGCGCAGCCCTCGACCGGAGCGTCCCCTTCTATGAGGGAAAAATAGGGGATCGCTCACTTGTGGCGCGCATCGCGAAAGAGCACAAGATCGAGGCCTGCATTCATTTCGCGGCGCTCGCGTATGTGGGCGAGTCTGTATCCGAGCCGGCAAACTATTTTGAGAACAATGTCGAGCAGGGAGTTGCGTTTTTGGGGGCATTACGTGAGGCTCGAGTTCTGCGCGTAGTGCTGTCCTCGACTTGCGCCACCTATGGTGAGGTCGAGAAAGTGCCTATTTCGGAAGAGACACCGCAGTGGCCGAAGAATCCGTACGGCTGGTCGAAGTTGATGATGGAGCGCGTGTTGGATGCGTACGATCATGCCTACGGATTGAAATTTGCGGCGCTGAGATACTTTAATGCCGCCGGCGCGACAAAGAGCGTGGGGGAATGTCACGAGCCGGAGTCGCACCTTGTTCCCAACGTGCTGGCGGCGGCTGCGGGCGAAAAGAGCGAGGTGTCCGTTTTCGGAAATACGTATCCAACGCCGGATGGAACGGCGATCCGCGACTACGTGCACGTGACAGACTTGGCCGAGGCGCATGTGCTTGCCCTCGACCATCTGAACAAAAAGCGAGAATCAATTTTCATGAACTTGGGAACCGGGCACGGCTATTCGGTCCTCGAAGTGATCGAAACGGCGCGGCAGGTGACCGGCCGTCCGATTCGCGCGCGCACGGAAGCGCCACGGCCAGGGGATCCAGCCAAGCTTGTAGCCGATGCGACCCAGGCGCGAACCGTACTTGGGTGGAAGCCGGCGATGTCGGACCTGGCGACGATTCTACGGACGCAGTGGGAGTGGCGGCAGAGCCATCCCCGAGGCTACGCCGAATAAAAAGAACCCCCAGCCTAGGCTGAGGGTTCTTGTCTTCCTGGGATTGTTGCATCTGCCTACGAACGTGTCCGCCCGTTGTGCTTTTTAGCGTAGATCTGGTGCGACAGTCTGTTCTGCTGATGGTTAAGCTTGGCGCGGTCGGCGGCGGTCAAATGGCCGTCGTCTTCCGAGCGCATGGTGTGCTCTTCCTTGTTTAAGCCGGCTTCTTTGGTCTCCAGGTTGGCGGTTTCGCGAGGGGTCAATTGCCCGCTTTGGACGCCCTGGGCGATTCGATCCTGCTGATTATCCTTGCGCTGGGCGATGGATTGCGGGTCCGTGGGTGTCGTCGACGACTGTTGTGCAAAGACCGAAGGAACACAGACGGTAGAAAGGGCGGCGGCACTCAGGAGGAACATTCTCATCTTCATGATAGTTATCCTTTCGATTATGAATTTGCGATCGAATGCGTCCGGCCCCATGCTGAGTAGAAGCCGTACAATTGGTAAAACACGCCATTCTCGAACAAGTTGCGGGCGAGGCTGGTATTGGTTGGGGCGCTGTTTCCGCCGGCCGCATAAACGAGCGGTCGAAATATGTAGCACCGGGGGCATTTTCACGCCGAAAAACACCGGCCGAAAATGTTCTTGTGTATAATGCGCCGAAGTCTAATCTCCGCTGTCGGGATGCGGATGGAGAGAGATGACGAAAATCGAGGTGGTGATACAAACTGCGAAGCTCGACGCAGTGAAGGATGCGCTCCACGAGATCGGCGTCGAGGGCATGACGGTTCTGGAGGCTCGAGGCCACGGCCGACAAAAGGGCCATACGGAGTTCTACCGAGGCCGCGAGTACACTGTGGATTTGATCCCCAAGATCAAGATTGAAATGGTGCTGGTGGATGAAATGGTCGAGAAGGCTGTAGAGACCATCATGGCCGCCTCAAGAACGGGAAAAATCGGCGATGGCAAGATCTTCTTGAGCAAAGTCGACGACGCCATTCGCATCCGCAATGCCGAACGCGGCAACACCGCTCTATAAGGCCGGTCTGCGTGTACACTAGTGGGGAGAGCCGTGGGCGAGATTCGAGGCGCCATAAAAAAACTTTCGCATACGCATGTCCACCGAACCCGCATTGGGCAGTGAGCTACGCGACCTGTACACGCAGGAATCCGCACGCCTAGAGAGTGATTTTGCGGCGAGCGGCGACGGACGCGCAGCCATCCTCGGCCGCACCAAGCTGGTAGAAACCATAGCCCTTCGCGTTTGGAAGGAAGTCATATCGCCCGATCTGGCGGGGCCCAAGGACTTTGCCTTGGTGGCTTTGGGCGGTTTCGGACGGCAGTGGCTTTTCCCCTTTTCCGACGTCGATATCCTTTTCCTCCACTCCGGCGGCGGAGCGGATCGCGAGTTGAAGGATCGCATACGGAGCTTTTCTCAGGAGCTGTGGGATCTCAAACTAAAGTTGAGCCCGGCGCCCCGGACGCTTGCGGAATGCGAAAAATTTGACGCCAGCAATGTTGAGTTTACGATTTCTCTACTCGACTGCCGCTACTTGGCGGGTGACCGCGACCTGTACGCGAAACTGCACGATCGCGTGGTTCCCAAGCTGGTGACGCGAGAGTCGCGTTCGATCGTGCAGCGGCTTACAGACCTCACGCGCGCCCGCTACAACAAATTCGGGAACACGGTATTCCACCTAGAGCCCAACATCAAAGATGGCCCGGGGGGCCTGCGGGACTACAATCTGGCGCACTGGCTGGCGCTGATTGCCGCAATGGAAGAAAAAGGCGGATGGGCGGACGAAGCCGCGCTGCTGCCTTCATGGTTGCGGCCGAGATTCGATGCGGCCCTGGACTTTTTGATTTCGGTGCGCTGCTTCCTTCACCTCCGCCAAGGGCACGACGACAACACACTGTCGTGGGAGGCTCAGGAGGAAGCCGCAGCACGGCAGGTAGGCTCGCCGGCAGCCGAACCCCTCACTGCCGCGTCCTGGATGCGAATCTATTTTGCGCAGGCGCGGTTGATTCATCGCGTAGCGGTGCAGCTACTGGACGAATTTCCCGCTGCTCGGCCGTCGCTATACCGGCAATTCCAGAACTTGAGGTCCCGGCTCTCGAATACGGAGTTTAATGTGGTTGACGGGCGCATTTTTCTGCAGCGCGAGGAGTCGCTGAGAGATCCCCAATTGCCGTTGCGCATGTTCCGCTTCATGGCGCGCCATGGATTGAGCTTGAGTTCGGCCGCGGAGCATCAAATCGAGGAAGCTCTGCCGACACTGGGCGCGCCGCCGACGGGCGCTGAGACTTGGCACTACCTGCAGGAGATTCTACTGGCGCAGCATGCGGCCGAAGCCTTGCGTGCGATGCATTCGTTGCACCTGCTGACGCCGCTAATTCCAGCCTTTCAGGCCATCGATTCTTTGGTGATCCGCGACTACTCCCACCGTTTTACCGTGGACGAGCACACCTTCGTGGCAATCGAGAACCTTCACGCGCTGCGGAAATCCCAATCCAAATGGGATCAGCGCTACGCGGAGATTCTCGACGAACTGGAGCAGCCCGACATGCTCTACCTGGCCATACTTCTTCATGACACGGGGAAGGGCGTAAGTTCCGACAACCATGTCACCGCGGGTCTGGCAGCTGCCGAGCGCACCCTGGAGAGCCTCGATCTGGACGAAGCCGATCGCGACACGGTGCGATTTTTGATTGGCAACCATCTGGAATTGAGCAACGCCTTACGCCGCGACATTTTCGATCCTGATAATATCCGGCACTTTGCCGCGAAGATGGGCACGCCGGAGCGCCTGAAGATGCTCTGTCTGCTGACCTATGCGGACATCAAGGCCGTGAATCCCGAAGCGCTGACGCCATGGAAAGCGGAAAACATCTGGCAACTGTACATCGGCACGGCCAATCTGATGATGCACAGCGTCGATGAGAGGCTTGATGGCGACACGGACGCGGAGGTAATGGAACACCTGCGATCCATCGCACCGGCAGCCGGAAAGAAACTGGAAAGCTTTCTCGAAGGATTGCCGCGCCGCTATCTGCTCACGCAGACGGCCAGCGACGTGATCAATCACATGGAAATGGCCAGCCGGCTGAGTCAGGAGCCAGTGCAACTGGAATTGACGCGAGGCCGCCACTGGTACGAGCTTTCTCTTGTCACACAAGATCGCCCGTTTCTTTTCGCCCGCACGGCCGGGACGCTTTCCGCATGGGGGATGAACATCGTGAAGGCCGCGGCGTTTTCCAATAAAGCGGGCGTGGTTGTGGATACCTTTTTCTTCACCGACCGTTTTCAAACCTTGGAACTGAATTTGCCGGAATGGGAGCGCTTCAAGACCAGCATTCACGATGTGCTGATGGACCGCGCGGACTTGGAGCGCATGCTGAGCGACCGTTTGCGGGCGGACAAGAAGGCAGAGCCAAAAGTGAAGGTGGAGACCACGGTGGAAATCGATGACGCGTGCTCGGCGCACAGCACGCTGGTCGAGATAATCACCCAGGACCGCCCAGGCTTGTTGCATCGCATCGCTATGCCACTTTCTCGGCAGAACTGTAACATTGAGATCGCCATTATCGAGACCGAAGGCCAGACGGCCATTGACGTCTTTTACCTGACCTCGGCGGGCAAGAAATTGACTGCGAAGCAGCAGGAGAGTCTTCGGGCTGCCTTGCTTGCCGAATTAACGCGCGATTAGCACGGAAGACCTCGCCGTCAAAGCGCCCAGGTACCTCGGCGTGGCCAACTTAGGTAGCTCACTAAGGTGCTTCCCTAGGTCATGGGCGCAGTTTCATGCATCCAACCTGCTGTTTGCAGCGTTATTATAAGTGTACGGCTAGATCGAGGGGGCTTCTCTATGTTGATAAAAAAGGCGCCTGAACTGAGTTATTCGGACGTGACCCCCCGGGGTCTGTACATGGGGCGCCGCAATTTCCTTCTAGGGGTACTGGCGGCGGGTGGCGCGGTGGCTGGCTGGCGAAAGCTACCGAGCTTGCTCGCAGGGCCGTCGGGGCCGCCGACAGGTTCGGTGCCGGTCAAGCTCAACGGCGTTGTCCCAGGTCCCTATAGCACCAACGAGATGGCCACCGCAGAGAGCGCCGTCACAGCCTACAACAACTACTACGAATTCGGCACGGGCAAGTCCGACCCATCCAAGAATGCCCGAAATTTTCAGACCTCGCCGTGGAGCGTTTCCGTGGAAGGCGAAGTTGCCAAGCCGCGCACATTTACCATGGATGAAATTTTGAAGCTAGCGCCGCTCGAGGAGCGTATCTATCGGCACCGCTGCGTGGAGGCTTGGTCAATCGTGGTGCCGTGGATCGGATACTCGCTTAGCACGATCCTGAAACAAGTACAGCCGAACTCGAATGCCAAGTATGTGGCTTTTCAGAGTTATTACGACCGCAAGCAGATGCCGCTCGGTCCTGATGCGGGCATCCAACTGCCTTACGTCGAAGGCCTGCGCCTCGATGAAGCGATGCACCCATTGACGCTGCTATGCGTGGGCATGTATGGCGAAACGCTTCCCAATCAGGACGGCGCTCCCGTACGGCTCATCATTCCCTGGAAGTATGGCTTCAAGAGCATCAAGTCGATCGTCAAGATACGCTTCGTCAAGGATCAGCCGCCCTCAACTTGGAATATTGAAGCACCGAGCGAGTACGGGTTTTATTCCAATGTAAACCCCAATGTCGATCATCCCCGCTGGAGCCAGAAGAGCGAGCACCGCTTGGGGGCGGGTCTGTTCGCGCGACCCGTAGCCACACAGATGTTTAACGGGTACGGCGAACAAGTTGCCAGCCTCTACAACGGTATGGATCTTCGGAAATACTTCTAAGCCCTGAATGCGATTGATCCAGGCAATTCTGACGAGCAAGTGGACCAAGGTTCTCGTATTCGTTCTTTGTCTCGTGCCGCTGGGGCTGCTGATCTGGCAGGGATTTCAGAACGACCTGACGCTGAATCCCGTTCAATATGTCGAGCACACCACCGGAGACTGGGTGCTTCGATTTTTGGCCATCACTCTGGCGATCACGCCGCTGCGAAAGATGTTGCAGCTCCCCCAGCTGATCCGTTTTCGGCGCATGCTCGGGCTCTTTGCGTTTTTCTACGTATGCCTGCACTTCACGACGTGGGTCTGGCTTGACCGCTATTTTGATTGGCGGCAAATGCTGGACGATGTTGTAAAGCGCCCCTACATCACCGTTGGCTTTGCCGGATTCCTCCTGCTAATTCCTCTTGCCGTCACCTCCACGGCGGGATGGATCCGCCGCCTGGGTGGAAAGCGATGGCAACTCTTGCATCGCCTCATCTACATCTCGGCAATCCTGGGCGTGATTCACTATTATTGGCTGGTCAAATCGGACGTTCGCAAGCCCTTGGAATATGCCTTCATAATAGGGGCGTTGCTGCTATGGAGGATCGGCGCTTGGTTGATCGAACGACGCCGGCGACAGGTGCCGGGGAATCTAAACAACAAGGAGCGAGCCACTGCGGAAACTCTCTGAGATGAAATCTATCGCGACCACGATTGGTTGCGCTGCACTCTTGCTTAGTTTGGCGGCATGCGGATCGGGATCGTCATCGGAGGGAGGCGGTGGGAACGGGGGTGGCGGGGGCGGCGGCAATCCTCCCACTCCCAGTAACGTTCAGGTGCTTACGTACCACAACGACAATGGACGCTCCGGGCTCAATCCGGACGAAACGACGCTCACGACCGCGAATGTGAACTCGGCCAGCTTCGGACAGGTGGGATCGATGGCGGTGTCCGGCCTGGTGGATGCCGAGCCTCTCTACGTAGGCAGCCTGAACATGAATGGCGCGGTTCACAACGTGCTGTTTGTGGCGACGGAACGCGACATGGTTTACGCATTCGATGCCGACACTTTCGCGTTGCTCTGGCAGCAGTCTGTACTCGGTGCGAACGAATCGGCAAGCGACGACCGGTCGTGCACGCAGATCGATCCGAACATTGGGATCACCACGACACCTGTGATCGACCGAAGCGCCGGGCCCAATGGGACGATTTTCCTGGTGGCCATGTCGAAGGATTCCAACAGCAACTACCACCACCGGCTGCACGCGCTGGACCTGGTCACTCACGCGGAGCTCAACGGAGGCCCCACGGAAGTGCAAGCCAGCGTTCCAGGCACGGCCACTGGGGCGGTGGCGGGAGTGGTGACTTTCGATCCGGCGCAATACAAGGAACGTTCTTCGTTGTTGTTGGTTAAGGGTGCGATCTACACGGTGTGGTCTTCGCATTGCGACAACCCGAACTACACGGGCTGGGTAATCAGCTACAACGAGTCCACGCTGCAACGCCAGAGCATCCTCAACGTCACCGCAAACGGAACCACGCAAGCGGGAAGGGAAGGAGGCATGTGGATGGCTGGATCAGGCCCGGCGGCGGACACGGCCGACGCTATCTACTTCTCGGTTGGTAACGGAACGTTCGACACCACGTTGAATGGGAGCGGATTTCCTATCAACGGCGACTATGGAAACGGGTTTGTGAAGATGACCGTCTCGGGCAATAGCCTCAGCGTGGCCGATTACTTCGCGATGCACAACGCGTGTTGCACGCCTTCATCGGAATCGAATAACGATCAAGATCTCGGTTCAGGCGGGGTGATGCTGCTGCCGGACTTGCAGGACAATGCGAACCGCACATGGCATCTGGCCGTGGGGGCCGGCAAGGACGGGTTCATCTATGTCGTGAACCGCGATTCGATGGGGAAATTCAACGCGCTCAACGACAAAGCCATCTATCAAAAGGTCAACGATCCGAACGGAGACAGTTCAGGCACGGGGCCGCTGGGCGGAGGAATTTGGTCTGCGCCTGCCTATTTCAACAACACGGTCTATTACGGTCCGAACGGCAACAAACTGATGGCGTTTTCGATCTCCAACGCTCTGCTGGCTACCGCGCCCACTTCGATGACCACCACCAGCTTCGTTTACCCTGGGACTACGCCGAGTGTCTCGGCGAATGGCACCGCGAACGGAATTGTCTGGGCGCTCGAGAGGGTTGCAAATAATGGCAGCACCGGGACGTTGCACGCTTACGACGCGACGAACCTTACCAGCGAGATGTACAACAGCAACCAAGCGGGTTCGCGCGACAAGTTTTCGGATGATAAGCCGGATAAATTCGTCACGCCCATGGTCGCTAACGGGAGAGTCTATGTAGGGACGCCCAACGCCGTGGTCGTCTTTGGTTTGCTGAGTCCCTGATCGGCCACGGCAGCCGGATTAGTATTTGCGGAGAACCCCAACCACGCGGCCCTGTACCTTTACGTCCGCGGCGGCCACGATGATCGGTGCCATCTGAGAGTTGGCAGGCTGAAGGCGAATCTTGCCGCCCGCCTCGCGATAAAACCGTTTTACGGTTGCTTCGTCTTCGCCGACCAAAGCCACCACAATTTCGCCCGGATTGGCTACCTGGGTTTGTTCGACGACGATATAGTCGCCGTCAAGGATGTGGTCCTCGCGCATCGATTCACCCTTAACCTGCAGGACATAGGTGTTGTGGCCGCGCGCAAAATCGGCCAGCGAAATGGTTTCCTTTTCTTCCACCGCTTCAACCGGCCGTCCGGCGGCGATTCTTCCGGCCAAAGGTAGCTCCACGACGTGGCGGTCGAGAATCTCTTCGCGTACCGGCTTCGGTAGCTGGACTACTTCAATGGAGCGGCTCTGGTTGTAGCCGCGGCGGATAAAGCCCTTTTTTTCGAGCGTGGAGAGATGCTTGTGCACGGTCGCAAGCGAAGTGAGTTTCAGGGCGTGCGCGATCTCCTCAAAGCTGGGCGAGTAGCCGTTCTTGTCGAGGAAACCGACCAGATAATTGAGGACTTCTTTTTGCCGCTTCGTCAGTGCCATCGTTGTCCGCCTTGTACCTGGGGCGATCTTGCGAGCGGTTCATGCGGACCCCGCAGGCTAGGGCGAAATATAGGCGAACCAAAAGCGAAAGTCAATGGTACGGAAGGTCAACTGTACTTCCGCGTCCCCAAACGGCAATGTGGCCGCCAGTCCCGGGGCTGCAGCTAATTCTCCCAGCTTGCTTTCTAGCAGGGCTGCTGGTTACATTCCAAGACCCATGCCTCATCACAAAGGGCTAGCGCAGGGATTAGCTGTTCTCGGAAGCGTCATATTGTTTCTGTCGGCAGCGTTTCATGGGATCGCTGCGTTCCCGCAGATATCGGCAGCGCTACAGGCCAGCGGGCTTGCCACTCCTTTGGCTCGTGCTATGCGATCGATATGGGAAGTCGCCGCTTGACATTGGTTCGGTCTCGGGATCATTACACTGGTGGCATGCTTTGCGCGTAGCGGGCCGCGGCGCCTGATTTTGTTTTTGTGCGGAATAATGCCCTTGGGCGACGCCATTGGAGGGTACGCTGCGGTAGGTCCCTTCGTCGGCGACGAATTGCTGACGGCTGCCGGGATATCGATTCTCGCGGCTGCCGTACTGCTGCCTACCGATACCTGATCTGTGGCGCACACCCCTCGCCGCGTGTGTGCAAATGCGCACCAATTCTCATTTTCCTAGCACTCCGCGAAGTGCTAAACTCTGCAAAAGACGAGAGCCCTCGAGACCTCCTGCTCGTTTGGGTGTAGGACAGGTCCGGTATCTCGCCCGCGAAGTACGCCATCACATAGATGGGGATATAGAGAGGCCCATGTCTACGACCCTTGCTCGTCCACCGCAACGCAAGCGCGAGGTTATCGAGAAGGCTGTCATCCGGTTCTGCGGCGATTCCGGAGACGGGATGCAGATCACCGGAAGCCAGTTCACGAACACGGTGGCTCTGTACGGTAACGACCTCGCGACGCTCCCCGACTTTCCCGCTGAGATTCGCGCCCCTGCCGGCACGCTGCCTGGCGTCAGCGGATTTCAGGTGCACTTTTCTTCGAGCGATGTCTTTACGCCCGGCGACGTCGTAGACGTTCTGGTGGCCATGAATCCGGCGGCGCTGAAGATGAATATTGCCGACCTGAAGACCAACGGCATTCTGGTTGTTAATCTCGACGACTTTGGCGAGCAGGATCTGCGCAAAGCGCAGATGACGGTGAATCCCCTCGAGGACCATTCGCTCGACGGATACCGCTTGTTTGCCGTTGAGTTAACCAAGCTCACGCGCGCCGCACTCAAGGATTTGGGTCTCGACGCCAAGAGCATGGACCGCAGCAAGAACTTCTTTGCGCTGGGTATGTGCTATTGGCTCTACAACCGCTCGATGGACACCTCGCTGCGCTTCATCGAGGATAAATTCAAGAACAAGCCGGCGCTGGTGCAGGCGAATCGCCTGGCCATGCAGGCGGGCTACAGCTATTGCGAGGCTACCGAGGCGTTTCAAATCAGCTACGAAATTCCGCCGGCCAAACTCAAGCCTGGAACCTACCGCAACATCAGCGGAAATGCGGCTCTGGCTATGGGTTTTGTGGCCGCGTCGCAGAAGGCGGGAATCCCGCTTTTTCTGGGATCGTATCCGATTACTCCGGCTTCGGACATTCTTCATGAGCTGTCGGCTTACAAGGATTTCGGAGTGATTACGTTTCAGGCCGAGGATGAAATTGCGGCGATTACTTCGGCGATTGGCGCAGCGTACGGCGGCGCTTTGGGTTTGACAACTACTTCGGGCCCGGGCATGGCGCTCAAGACCGAGGCCTTGGGCCTTGCGGTGGCTGTCGAATTGCCGCTGGTGATTTGCGACATCCAGCGCGGCGGACCTTCCACCGGCTTACCAACGAAGACGGAGCAGGCGGACCTTTTGCAGGCACTCTTCGGCAGAAACTCCGAGGCGCCTATTCCAGTTCTCGCGCCGGCGACGCCGGGCGATTGCTTCTGGATCGCGATGGAGGCCAGCCGCATCGCCATCAAGTACATGGTACCGGTAATTATTCTTTCTGACGGCTACCTGGCAAACGGCGCCGAGCCGTGGCCGGTGCCAAACATTGAGGACTTGCCGGAGATTCCGGTGCACTTCGAAACCAATCCGGTGGACTTCCGTCCGTACCGGCGCAATCCGGAAACGCTGGCGCGGCCCTGGGCTGTTCCCGGTACGGCTGGCCTCGAGCACCGCATCGGTGGCCTGGAGAAGCAGGACGTCACCGGCAATGTGAACTACGAGCCGCTCAACCACGAGAGGATGATTCGCCTGCGCGCGGAGAAGGTAGCAGCCGTGGTGCAGGATATTCCGGATGTGGTTCCGGCGGGCGACCCTTCGGGCGATTTGCTGATCGTTTCGTGGGGATCGACGCATGGCCCGGTGACCGCGGCGTTGAACGCGCAACGCGGCAAAGGCCATACCATCGGACACGTTCACCTGCGCTACCTAAACCCGCTGCCGAAGAATCTCGGCGAGGTATTGGGGCGTTACGACAAAGTCTTGGTGCCGGAAATGAACATGGGACAACTGGTGATGGTGCTGCGTGCCAAGTATTTGGTGGATGCGCGCGGTTACAACAAGATTCAAGGCAAGCCTTTCAAGGTATCGGAACTCGAGCGCAAGATCGAAGAGATGCTTGTGGACGCGAGCTCTTAGGAGAATCCAATGGCCACGGCTACGCTGCCGCCTCTGACGAAGAAGGATTTTCAGACCGACCAGGAAATTCGCTGGTGCCCGGGCTGCGGCGATTATGCGATTCTTTCCGCGGTGCAGGCGATTTTTCCGGAACTCGGAATCCCGAAGGAGAAGTTTGTTGTGATTTCGGGCATCGGCTGCTCGAGCCGCTTCCCCTACTATGTGAATACGTTTGGCTTCCACACGATTCACGGCCGCGCGCCGGCTGTCGCCACGGGGCTGAAGATCGCGCGCCCCGACCTGGAAGTCTGGGTGGCTACTGGTGATGGAGATTCACTTTCCATCGGGGGCAACCACACCATTCACATGCTGCGGCGCAACGTCGGCCTGAAGGTGCTGCTCTTCAACAATCGCATCTATGGATTGACCAAGGGCCAATTTTCGCCGACCTCGGAAATCGGCAAGAAAACGAAGTCGACTCCTTTCGGCACGGCCGACCGGCCGTTCAATCCTCTCTCACTGGCCATAGGCGCGGAGGCCACATTCGTGGCGCGTTCCGTCGACGTCTTTCAGACTCACCTGAAGGACACGTTGCGAAAGGTTGCCGCCCACAAAGGCTCCGCATACCTCGAAATTCTGCAAAACTGCAACATCTTCAATGACGGCGCATGGGAGACGCTTACCGAAAAAGACGCGCGCAGCGAAAAGGTTGTGCAGCTCGAGCACGGCAAGCCTCTCATCTTCGGTAAGAACCGTGATAAGGGAATTCGCCTGAACGGCCTCGAACTGGAAGTCGTCCAGCTCGGAAACGGAATCACGGAAAGCGATCTCCTGGTTCACGACGAACACGATCCCCGCCCGACGTACGCTTTTATGCTCGCGCACATGGAGCAGCGGCCTGGCTTCCCGACGCCCATCGGCGTACTGCGTTCCTGGGGCGAGGTGCCGCGCTACGAGGACGTGATTAATGGACAGATAAAGGATGTTCAGGCCCGACGCGGAAAAGGCGACCTGGCAAAGCTCCTGCGAGCGGGCGATACGTGGGAAGTTAAAGCTTAGCGCCACAGCAATCTTTTTGAATCTGCAAAATAGCGTCCCGGATTTTCGGGGCGCTATTTTTTTCGGCCGGCCGGTTACTTTGCCAGCGCAGCGTACTTGTCGAGCGTTTTCAGGATTTCGTCGCGGCTTGCATCAGGGAGCGGCAGCACCGCACGATCAATGCCCTCATCGCGAAACTCGGCGAGAGCCGCCACATCGGCGGGCGCTCCGAAGGCGCTGATCGACAGCGAGGAATAGTCCCGTCCGGCTGCCGCCGCGGCTTTGCGCAACCGCTCGACAGCTTCCTTAGGATTAAAGCCGCCTCGCATGGCGATAGGAATCCAGCCGTCGCAGAACTCCACAACGCGCTTCAGGGTGTGGTCGCTCGATCCGCCGAGCAGGATCGGTGGATTCGGTTTGTGCGCCGGCTTGGGATACAACCACACGGGATCGAAGTTCACCATGTCACCGTGGAACGATGCCTCCGGCTGCGTCCACAGGGCTTTCATCGCCAGGATGCGCTCGCGCAACAGCTTGAACCGTGTTTCGTAGCGCGCCCCGTGATTTTCCATCTCGTCCACGTTCCAGCCGCCGCCAATGCCGAAAATAAACCGGCCGCCCGAGAGCTGATCGAGGCTCGACACGCACTTGGCAGTGACGATCGGGTCACGCTGCGGAATGAGGCAAACGCCGGTGCCCAACAGGAGTGTCTTGGTAACCGCCGCGGCGAAAGAAAGAGCGACGAACGGATCGTGCGTATGGGAATAGCTCTTCGGCAGCTCTCCGCCTCCCGGATAGGGCGTGCGCCGCGACACTGGGATGTGCGTATGCTCGGGCAGGAAAAGAGACTCGAACCCGCGCTCTTCCGCCGCGCGAGCGAGTTCACGAATATCGATGCCGTAGTCGACGGGAAAGTAAGCAAGTCCCACGCGCATTTCAAGCCTCCGAATGTTTTTGCAGCAGAATGATTGTCTCAGATTCGAGCTAACGCGTGTCAACCGGGGTTGGCGTCACATTCCGCGCGAGAGCGGGCTGCTGCGGCGAGGGCAGGGAAGGCATGAGCGCGAGAGCTTGGTCTCGCGCAGCGACGAAACTAGCCCAATCGTGCTTCGAAACGGCGTCGGCTGTCGGAAGTCCGAGCCGCTCGAAATTTAGGAACTGACCGCGAAGCTGAATCCGAAAATCCAGATGGGGTCCGGTAGCCAAGCCGGTCATGCCCACAAGGCCAATGCGATCGCCCTGCTCGACCCGCTGCCCGTCGCGCACCAAGATGCGCGAGAGATGCATGTAATAGGTGGTGAAACCCTTGGAGTGTTCGACTTTCACCAGGTTTCCGTCGCCCCCTTTTTCGCCGGCAAACACCACGCGGCCATCCCCGATGGTCTGCACGGGGGTTCCGGTCGGCGCGGCGTAATCAATCCCCATGTGCGGGCGGTACTCTTTCAGGATGGGATGGAAACGGTGCATGCTGAAATGCGAAGTGATCGGCGCGGCAAATTTGAGCGGCGAATGGAGAAATGCCTTCTTCATCGACTTGCCTTCCGGCGTGTAGTAGGCCTCATTGCCCGAAGGATCATGGAAAAGGACGGCGCGGAACGGGTGGCCCGCGTTGTTGTATTCGGCCATAAGGATGCGCCCGTAAGACACCACCTCGCCGTTCAGCAGCCTCTTTTTTTCGACGACGATGCGGAAGGTATCTCCCGGCCGGGGATCGGTGTAAAAATCCAGATCCCATCCGAAGATGGCCGCAAGACGCATGGCCAGCTCGGGCTTTTCGCCGGAGTCGATGACAGCCCGAAAAAGTGAACCGTCAATTTTGCCGGCGACGCCAACTGTATCTGTTTGCGACGGGATCGTTTCGATTGAGGAGTGGAAATCGTTCCCGCTCGGCGCGATGGAGAGCACGCGGTCGGAATCAATCCGATACCGCACCTCGCGCAAATCCCCCAGCACGGAGCGTCCTATGGAGAGCCGGTTTCCCGCGCGCAACTGGCGCAGATTAAACACAGGCTGCGCCGCTGCGACGAGACGTCCCGCCGTCGAAGCGTCGATGCCCATGCTCTCAAGTAATGCACCGAAAGACAGCTTCGCCGGCAACTTGCGCTCGGTGAATAGGACAACTTTGTGTTGAATTTCTTGGGCCTCGGCGCGCCCGGCTGCGGCTTCCGCGGAGAAGGCCTGCTCGGCGACGCTCCGGTGGCGATAGGACACCTCGAGGCAGGCCGCCGCAGCGGCCAGGAAAACTACCCAAAAAACGATTCGTCCAACTATTCGCATCCGCGTTCCATGCTCCGTTCAAAAAGTGCTCGCGTCGCAGAATATCGCAGACGTGAAAAGAAGGAAAAGCGAAAAACACGACGGTGCCCCACTTGCGGCAACATTCGCCGCGAGCTGCCGTCAACTTAGGGAGTGATCCGGCGGGCTTCAATTTCGCGGAGGTGCTCACGCAACCGGCTTAGTACCTCGTCGTTCGATCCATCACCCATCTCCCGCTCAACTTCTGTAAGGGCGAAATGCACGATGTCATGATGATGGATTTCTTTTCCCGGCAGGCGATCACTGAATTCCAGCCATACCTTGTGCAACAGATCGATCTCCTTGGGCGTCAATCGGGGGGCGTGGGGGCCCAAATAGAAGATCTGTTCCTGTCCGGAGGGTGCAAAAATTTCCAGGCTAACCTGCGGACGGGGTTCGGGCATCGTTTCCCATGCAGACCCGATCTCGCGCGCCTGCCCGGTGATTGAAGCGTTGGACGAGCTTCCGGCCACAATAGTGGCCGATTGTAGATTTACCGCGGTACGAAGAATGCCTTCCCAGAGATCGTTTGCGGCGACTACCGTGAGCCGCACGGGTTTGCCCTCCTTTTCGGCGAGCGAGAGAACCTTGGTGAACAACAGCTGCTCGATGGTGCTGAAGAGCTGATCTGGGGCCAGGTCATACTCGCCTGAAGCGGCGCGTCGCAACATCCGCACGTGCAGCACCACGATTTCCGCTTCTCTTTTTTTGGCACGCCGCAGAGCAGCTTCCAACGGATAAAGCGCGTAATGGGTGCTGACGGGAACCAAAATGTTGCCGGGCTTTACGCCCACATTTTCTTCGGTAAGCTCGGCGGCCTGCGCCAAGTTGAACTGGTCGAGTTCCACATGCCGCTCGCCGCGCTTTCGCTGGATCCTTTTCTCAGACAGTTCAAAGCCGACGAAGAGCAAGCCGGAGAAAATGATTCCCGAGACGGTGGCGGCCGGC
>Ga0302324_100012563_pt1 | contig 17257 bp, 13 predicted proteins | sample Palsa_T0_1_FD_201949 | JGI IMG/M metagenome (GOLD analysis project Ga0302324, IMG submission 201949) | Peat permafrost microbial communities from Stordalen Mire near Abisko, Sweden - Palsa_T0_1 | ecosystem: Environmental > Terrestrial > Soil > Palsa > Peat permafrost | place: Sweden: Abisko...
CCCGCTGTTTCAGTCGTTCGCGTCGTATGCCGGCAGTCCCTTCCACGAAAACGAATTCGACGTGCGGTTGGACTGGCTGATCAGTCCCAAACACAGCGCTTCGCTACGCTACTCCCACGACGGGAACAATGGCTACGCGCCGTCGGCCGGCGGCGATCTGCCATCGGATTGGGACGTCAACACGAACTGGGCCGATTCCGGCGTATTTGCGCTGACGAGCTCGCTGAGCCCCAGCCTGACCAACGAATTCCGCTACTCCTACACTTATTGGTCAAACACCAACAATCCACCCACGGCAGCCCAATGCCCGGCGCCCTGCATCGGTTTGGGAATGCCAAACCTCAGCATCTACGGCGTATCCAACTTCACCATCGGCAATGCCACCAATGCGCCGCAAAGCCGCGTGCTGCGGCGGAACATTTTCGCGGACAACATCAGCAAGATGCATGGCACGCACTCTATGAAATTCGGCGCTTACTGGGAGTACCAACAGGGCACCGGGACTTACGCTTATGCGGCCCCCGCGGCGGCCGAGTTGTTCTCGCCGGAGATCGTGCAAGGGTTCAATCAGGATCTGGCTGCGTACGGGCTCACGGCGCTGGAGATTCCGATTCCGTCTTCGTACAGCAACATCAACCAGATCCTTCAGCTTCCGGTGGCCGGATTTGAGATGGGGGTCGGCGATATCAACCAGCCGCCGTCCTATAACCATGGCAACGCCGACCACGATAACACATTCCATTTCTACTGGCAGGATGCCTGGCGCGTGAAGCCCAAGTTCGTCCTGAATTATGGGCTGGCGTGGACTTACGAAAGCAACGCCCTCAACTACGATATGACCAAGCCAGAGTACCTGGCGCCGCTCTACGGTCAGGGGGGGCTGGGAAATGAGCTGCACACGCCGCACAATTTCAGTCCCATGCTGGGCTTTGCCTGGAACGTAGGTAACGACAACAAGACCGTGATCCGCGGCGGCGCCGGCATCTACTATGACACCATCAACCTCGAAGAACGCCTGATCGAGCGCGCCATGATTGGGCCGAATGGCACCGGCCGGGTGCTGCTGGGCGACAGCGTCTTCTTCCCGACAATCGCTGAAATCAACGGCTTAGAGTCCCTGCCGCAGCTTCAGCCAACCTCCTGCGGCGAGCCGGTCTGCAGCCTCGCCCAGCAGCCGACTACGTTCTCCGGCGCGGAACTGGTCAGCCTCATCCCGAAATTCTACACTGGCGCGCAGGCCGAACTGGGACCTCCCAATAATACCAGCCTGGCGATCCGCAACATCAACGTCTTCAAGACCGGCGAAGAACTGCTGGCCCACAACTTCCGCGCGCCTTATTCCGAGCATGTGAGCATCGGCGTCCAGCACGAGTTGCGCACCGACCTCGTGGTCACCGCCGATTTCGTGTACCGGCTCTACCTGCACCAGATCATTCGCGATACGGATCTCAATCATTTTTACAGCACGCAAGGTCCCGTCATTCCGGACTGCACCAGCGCGGCCCAGGCGGCCGATCCGTTGGCGGAATGTTCGACGGGCGTGATTCAGGGCATCATCAGCGGCGCGCGCTCCAACTACAAGGGACTCCTGCTGAAAGCCAACAAGCGTTTTTCGCACCGCACCAGCGGGCAGTTATCGTACGCGTACTCGGACCAGAACGGGTACAACGGACTCGTAGACGACAGCAACTGGTTCGCTTCCGTGGGACCGCAGGCGGGCCATCAGATCCTGACCGGATCGATGACAGTGGACTTGCCTTGGGGCATCATCATTTCGGGTATCACCTCATTCCAAAGCGTGGGGCCGATCGAGCCTTTCGTATCGGGTGTGGACCTGAACGGAAACGGCGCGGTGGAAGCGGGAGAAACCGGCGGGTCGCCGCTGCCGGGTATCGGCTACAATCAGCTCGGCGTCAATGAGGGGAAGGCGGCGTTGATTGCGGCGGTGAATTCGTTCAACCAGAATTACGCCGGGAAGACCACTACCACGGGCGTGATTCCCACCATTGTGCTGCCGGCGAATTTTTCGTTCCCGCGCAGCTTCAACTCGCAGGATATCCGCGTGACCAAAGTAATCAACCTGGGGACCGAGCGCGCCAAGCTGTCGCTGATCGGCGAGTGTTTCAATGTATTCAACATCGCCAATCTGGGCGGGTACAATTACAACCTGCCTACGACCGCTGCGCAGGCCTCCGGATTCGGAGTGGCGACCAGCGCCGAATCGAATGTATTCGGTTCGGGCGGGCCGCGCGCGTTCCAGTTCGCGGCGAAGTTCAATTTCTAAGAACGGGCAGCAGAAGCCAGAAGACAGAAGTCAGAATGAGGAATTCTGGCTTCTGCCTTCTTTTGTCACTCCTGCCGCATAGCGCGAATCGACTTAATGCGGCGTACGTTGTTCAAGCAGCCGCCACACGCGGTCTGCGGACCCGTCCTCAATTCCCGTTTGGCGAGATGCAATACATATAACCGTCCCCGGAGCCGATGTAGATCCGACCGTTGGAGATTGCTGGGCTGCCCCAGATTTGCCCGCCCGTCGTGGCGATTTGCCAGGACTCCGTACCGGCCAGGTTGTAGGCGTGTATGTAGTTATCACCGCCGCCGTAAATCGCGAGGTCCACGCTGATTACAGGCGATGAATTGGCACCGTAGGTGGGGTTCTGGACCCAACTCTGCAGCAGCCCTCCTGTGCTGAAGATCTGTTCGACGTCGAAAAGAGGCGCCGAGGCCGAGATATTATTTGGCGCTACCGAGGGCATTATCAGATATTGGCTCTCCCGCGTAATATATTTCGCCGGGCCGGACGTACTGCATTGTGCGGTATAGACGCTGGCGGAAACTCCCGGAGATGCGATGAAAACGGAGCCCAGTCCACTAATCAGACCGATCGAGGTAGCGCTGCCCGAAACGAGCCCGCCGGCGCCCCGCTTCACGGCATAGAGGGTTCCGTTCTTGGGCGCTTCCAGGACGTAGTTCCCAATCACGTCAAGGGAGGTGCATTGATCGATGTCTTCGGTGGTGGTCAACACGGGTGACGAGCCGAAGTCAAGATCCGAGTTGTCGTTGGGATTGGCCTGATACGAGTTGAGTACCACGCCCGTTGAGAGCTTCACGGCGATGATGCTGTCGGCCAGGGGCACGGACGCAGGCGGGCTGCATGGAGACCCGGCGTTGCCGCTGCCAATGTAGAGTATGCCATTGGCGGTGTCGATCGCCGGCGAGGTCCAGACGCCCGCTCCTGTGTGCCGGCAGGCGCCGTCTGGATGTCCCAGACCTTCGCGCCGGTCGATGCATTTAGTGCGACGATATGCCCCGCCACGCAGTAATTCAGGTCATCCTGCGAGGCAATCCCAAAAATAGACCACGCCGTTATAAACAAAGGGCTCGGAGTACACTTCTGAATAGGCCTGCGGACTGGACGGGTAGCTCCAAAGGATTGCATGGGTGGTTGCGTTCATCGCGTAGAGCCGTCCGTCATTGGCGCCGATGTACAGTATGTTATTCGCAACCGCGGGCGATGAATACACTTCCGTGACCGACGATGGTAACTGCTGGTTCCAGATCACGGCGCCCGTGACGGCGTTGATGGCGTAGATGGCGCCGGTGTTCGTGGGTATGAATACCGTGCTGGTTCCGTTGACCGTCACCACGGCGGGCGTCGAGCCCGTTCCGCCAAAGTAGGTCTTCCATTTGACCTTCAGACTGGCAACGTTCGCCGAACTGATGGTGGTTTCTCCGCTTTTCCCGGTGTTCGACAGGTCGTGGCGGAACTGGACCCAGTCCTCGGCAGTGGCCCGTGTGGGGCACGTGCCTGTAAAAAATATGGCAGCCAACAAATAAGCTGGCACAATTAGTCTTTCTCGCATAGTGAGCTTCTGTGACATTAATTTGGTTCTCCTATTGGAGCCCGATGGCCGCTCCAATGCGGCGTGGCAGTCCGTGGTGGGAATTCCGGCGGAAGATGCCCGTCCGCCAACGGTGCAAGCTGTCGAAGCGCGATGGGTGGGTGGCAGTTCCGCCTGCGCTCCCGGCCGTCGATGACTTCTGCTCTGGACTGCTAGTGACAAGGTTAGCGGCGAATGTTGGTCTTGTCAAGCTAAACGATTGGGTAAATGTTACACGATTCTATAAACATATTACACATCTCATCGACATAAACCGAGTATGTACCTACCAATGCCATAAATGGCTGCGGACTAACTGAAATGGAAGGCTTGCTAGCCGTCGTCTCGAGCGGACGGAACCTGGCCGAACCCTCGCGGGGCTCTGGCAGGGAGCAGGCCCGCGTGGTGTTTAGTCCACGTCCCTTCGATGTGGGTATGGGCTAATTCCGGAAGCCGGTCGATTTCTTCGCCAGTAACTTGACTATGCCGATCCCGCATTTCGGAACATCGGCGCCTCGGACCGGGATGCTCCGCGCGACCGTGCCGTTCACTCCGACCGTATCGCCTGAATCGGGTCGATCCGCACCGCGCGTAGCGCCGGCAGCAGACTGCCTAGCACTGTCATCAACACACAAAGCCCGATGGCGCTCGCGAAGGTGAGCGCATCGCCCGGCTGCACGCCCGCCAGCAACCCTTCCATCGCGCGGCCCGCGGCGTAAGCCAGCGCCACGCCCGGCAGCACGCCCGCGGCCGCCAGCACCGCGCCTTGCCGCACGATCATCCCGACGATCCCACCCGGCCGCGCGCCCAACGCGATGCGTACGCCGATCTCCTGCGTCCGCCGCGACACTGCGAACGAGAGCAGTCCGTGAATGCCCACGCCCGCCAACAGAAACGCGATCGCCGCGAAAGCTCCCAGCACACGAACCTGCGCCGTGCGCGAGGCCGTCTGTTCCTCCACGATATCCGCCATGGTGCGCACATCCGAAATCGGCTGCTCGGCATCCGCGCTGCGAATAATCCGTCGCACGGCCGGCAGTAGCATCCCCGGCCCACTGGCGGAATGAATCACGAGCTCCTTCGGCGCGTAGAAGGCCAACCAACCGTCCTGCACCTGCCGGTACGGCAGATACACCTGCGGCTCGCTGATCCTTTCCAAGCCGCGCACCCGTATATCGCCCACTACGCCCACCACCGTCCGGTCGTCAAAAGCCATCTTGAAATGCCGGCCCAGCGGATCCCGATCCGGCCAATAGCGGCGCACAAACGATTCGCTGACCACCGCGGCGAATGGCGCCTTGATGGTATCCGATTCGGCGACGTCGCGTCCGCGCCTGAGCGGAATACCCATTGCCGCGAAGAATTCCGGCGTCACGTACCGCAGGCTGGCGGTATGCGATCCCGATCTTTCCACATCGATGGATTTGCCGTCCACCGCGATGGGCCAGATGCCGCCGCGCCAGACCATGGGCAGGCCACTGATATAAGCCGCGCTCGAAACTCCCGGCAAAGCCCGCACTGCGGAGAGCACTTCGGTGTAGAACCCCGCGCGGCGCGCGGTTGGATCGTACTTAGGCCGGGGCAGGGCCGTCTGTAGAGTCAGGACGCCGCTGGTGCGGAAGCCGGGGTCGGTCCCTTCAATCCGCAACAGCGCCCGCACCAGCAAACCCGCCGAGACGAGCAGAACCACCGAGGCCGCGACCTCGGCGACTACCAGCGCGGACCGCAGCCGCTCCTTGCGTCCACCGCCGGCGCGCGTGCCTTCCCGCAGCGCGCTGAAATCGGACTGGCGGCAGGCGCGCAATGCCGGCAGCACGCCAAACGCGATCCCGGTGAGGCCGGATATCAGGCCCGCGAAGACCAGCACGCGCAAATCGATAGATGGCGCCTGCGCGATGGGCAGCGACATGGGCACCAGCCTGGCGAGCAGAGGCACCGCGGCGGCGGCCACCAGCACGCCCAGCGCGCCTCCCGCTGCGGCCAGCACCAGGCTCTCGGTAATCAACTGGCGCACCAGGCGCTCGCGGCCCGCGCCCATGGCCGCCCGGACGGCCAACTCCCGCTGACGGGCGAGGCCACGCGCCATCAGCAGATTCGCCAGGTTCGCGCAGGCGATGAGGAGCACGCAAATCGCCGCGCCGCTGAGCGCCAGCAGCAACAGGCGCGACTGCTGCGGCATGTCGTCGCGCAGCAGATAGACCGACGCCGTCGTCTGCCGGTTCTCCTTCGGAAATTGCCTTTCCAGTTGGCCCGCCACTACGCCCATTTCGGCGGTGGCTTGCGCCACGGAAACGCCTGGTTTCAACCGCGCCACCACGTTCAGGTAGTTATTGTTGCGGTCCCGGAAATCGTCGCTATCCTCATGGAATCGCGTGGGCGTCCAGAGTTCGGCGTCGCGGCTGGGAAAATGGAAATCGCGCGGCATCACGCCGATCACCACGAACGGCTCGTTGTCCAGATTCACGTGCCGCCCGATCACGCCCGCGTCTCCGCCGAATACCGTGTGCCACAACTGGTAACTCAGCAGCACCGTGCCGGGCGCGCCGGCGCGGTCCTCGGCGGGCGTGAACAGACGTCCCATCAACGGCTGCACGCCGAGCAGCGGAAACAGGTCGGCGGTAATGGCCGAAGCTTCAATGTGCTCAGGATCGCCCTGGCCCACCAGGTTTACCGGGTTTTCATGATACGCGCCCATGCCATCGAAGGAATTGCTCATGTGTTTCCAATCCACATAGTTGGCGGGCGATAGTTCCATCGTGGAGTAGGCGGGCACCTTCTCCCAGAGCCGCACCAACCGGTCGGGATCGGGGAAGGGAAGTGGCCGGATCAGCACGAAATCGGTCACGGAGAACGCTGCGGTATTGGCACCCACCCCGAGCGCCAGCACCAGAATCGCGGTGAGCGCGAAGCCGGGAGAGCGGGCCAGGGTGCGTGCCGTGTAGCGCAGGTCCTGGCGGAGGATATCCCAGTGCACGGCCGCGGCATTCGCGATCGCCTCGCATACGGTCGCGATCCAAAGAGCGGCCACCGCCAACGGGCCGGACGCGTCGCGTCTGCGGCGCGCCCAAATCGCGCGCATCTCGGCGCCATACTCGGCGCGGAACGAGGCTGGATAGAGCTTCAGGAGAACGTTGTAAGTGCGCATATTAAACCCTCGCTAAGGCCGTGCTTTGGCCATCTCCCGCTCGATATCGGCCGGCGCGTAGGGCAGTGCGGGATTCAGAATCTCGTGGCCGGCGGGCGTAATCAGGATGGTATCCTCGACGAAATACATCTGGCCGGCAGCGATCAAGCTGGGTTCGTAGCACACTACGTGGCCCTCGCGAAATACTTTGGGAGCGCCCTCAGCCATGTCCACCCCCAATCCATGCAAAGGCTGCATGGGAGACTTGAGCGCGCCCGAAGCCGCCTCGCGCGCCAGGGGCGTTTGCAGGCCGCTTTGATGGGCCTCGATGTAGCTGCGGAAAGCCTGCCGCACTTGACCAGGGGTGGCGGCGGGCTTCATGGCCTCGACACCGGCCAGATAAGCGCCGTTCAAGAGTTCCATGATCTCGGTCTGGCCCTCGTCGAAACGACCGGACACCGGCAGCGTGCGTCCAAAATCCCCTTTGTACATCCGGAAGTCGCAACCGAGGTCGAGACGCACCACGTCGCCGGATTGCATGGTGCGATCCATGTTGCGGTAATCCGCGAATGCCTCGAACAGCGTCGCTTGCATGGTGAAGGGGCCCGAACGCACCCACGGCCAAAGCGACAGGCCGTCGGCGCCCGCGTTCAGGCAGCCGCGGATCACTTCGCCCTCCACCTGCCGTTGCGTTTTGCCGGGCGCGATGGCGCGCGCGCCGGCCCAGAAGCCCGCGGCGGTGACGGCCGCCGCCTTGCGCAGCAAGGCCAGTTCGGCGGGACTCTTTACCCAGCGCACCTCGTCCAGAATCGGAAAGGCGTCCTTGATTTCGACATCGTTCCATCGTTGATGAATGGCGTCCCGCCAGAGCTTGTGCGGGTTTTCAATGGCGGCGAACCCCGCGGGGTTGCTCACGCCTCCGGACATGTCTCCGGTTTGGCCGGCGCTGTCGAGATAGAGCACCAACTTCGGGTGGCTTTTGCGTTGCGCATCGATGTAGGAAGCGAATGTATCCCACGCCACGACATGATCGATTTGCAGAGCGGCTTCCGCGGCTGGACCGGGATCCACAAACACCGCGTCGAGCCCTTGCAGGTCGGCGTTGGCCCCCCCGGTGCGGGGCCGCACGAAGAGCCAAGACTGCTTGTCGGCGCCGTCGAGGGCCAGGATTGCACCGCGCGCGTTGGCCAAGCTTGTGAACGCGTAAAAACTGGCGTCCTGATGAAATCCCGACTTGTCCCAATGCTTCAGCCCGGAAACGGCGTGCAGAAGAACGATTCCATCCGGGATTTTGTCTATGACGGCCTGGCGGCGGGCGTGGTACTCCGCGGAGTCGATTGGAGGTTGGGCGAAAGCACAGGGCAAGAACAGCAGCGGAATCAGGGCATGGTAAGCGCGCATCAGGCCCTCCCCGCCGCGAAGCCGCGGTCGCGCGCCATGCGCACGAGTTGGGTGAGCCGGCGGGCCTCGGCCCGGGCCACCTCTGCGCCGAAAGGCGCGATGCGGTAATACCGGCGGCGTTCGTCGTCCAGTTCCGGAGCGGGACGGTCGCGGGTCTCGAAGATCAATCCTTGTTCGAGCATCCGCTGGATGGAGCGGTAGAGCGTCCCAGCGCTGAGTTTGAGCTCGCCGTTGGTGCGGGCGGCCACGTCCTGGATGATGGCGTAGCCGTGGCGGTCCTGTTCGGCGACCGCGAGAAGAATGTGGAAAGCTGCCGGTGGAAGGGGCAGCAGCGCGTCGGGCTGCGAATTGTTGGCCATGAGTTTATTATAGCCACACTGGATATATTGTCAATGGCTGTAGTTCAGCTAGTACCCTAAACGCCCGAATCTGTGATGGCGAAACCTGCGTCTCCCGCAAGCGATGTACAATCCCCCGATTACGCAATCGGAACCGCCCGGTGGGACGGCGCCATGCGCGGGTTCTCCAGAACCCGCTCCCCGGCGAGCGAAGTTCGCCTGCGCCACGGGGCTAACGCGGGTCGAAGTGTTGATCCACATACATCCACACTACCCGCGCAAACCGCGCCACCACGGGCACGCACGGCAGGTACGCTACAAACGCCGCGCCGATCGAGACGTCGAACGGCCACCCGCTGAGCTTCCGTATCAGCAGTATGAGCGCCAGTACCGGCGGGATCGACAATCCGTAGCTCACGTACATCGCGCCCAGAAAGTAGCCCTGCTCCCGCTCGAACTTTAGCCCGCAAACCGGGCACTCGTCCAACATTGCCAGCGGCGCGCGGTACACCGGAGCGCCGAATAGCCGCCCCTGCCGGCATCTTGGGCAGAGCTGCCGCCGGATTCCCGCCGCCGCCGAAACCGTCTCCGCCCGCGCCGCCACCTTCCGATACTATCCGGTTTTATGCAGTCCCCGGCTCAGCTCTAAAGTTGCGTGGCTTTCTCCCGATAAGCAACGCAGGACATCCGCCCAGTGAAGGCAACTGCCGCTGTGGGAAAATATTGAATGGCCGAGTGTGATAGACTCGGTGCTTTCCCCCGTCCCAACCGCGATGAAACCGGCCTTCAGCACCGAACGAGGAGCAGTGTACAAAGCGGACTGCATGGCCCTGTTTGCATCGATTCGCGACGGGTGTATCGACACGGTTTTTGCCGACCCGCCGTTCAACCTTGGAAAGGACTACGGCAACGGAGCGCACCAGGACGAGCTGGACACCACCGACTACCTGGATTGGTGCTTCGGTTGGATGGATGAGGCGGTGCGGGTACTCAAGCCTGGTGGCGCGATTTTTGTCTACAATCTGCCGCATTGGGCGTATCACCTCGCGGCGCATCTTGAAACCATGAAGATGACGTTCAGGCACTGGATCGCGGTCTCTATGAAGGGCACGTTTCCGCGCGGAAAGAAGCTCTATCCCGCGCACTATGCGCTTCTCTATTTCACCAAAGGCAGCCCGAAGACGTTCAACCGCGACGGCGTCCGCGTGCCGGTTCCGATCTGCCGCCACTGCAAGAGAGACGTCAAAGACTACGGCGGACACCGCAAGTACTTGAACCCGCTTGGACTGAACCTCACGGATATCTGGGATGACACCGCCCCCGCGCGCCACACCAAATTCAAGGCCCGCTGGGGCATCAATGAATTGAAGCCGCTCATTCCGCGCCGATGTATCGAACTGACGACGAACGAGGGCGAGGTGGTGCTCGATCCATTCGCCGGAGGCGGTTCCACGTTTGAGTCGGCCGAGAAGCTAAACCGGCTGTGGATTGGAACGGAAATCGTCGATTGCGACCTGATCCGCGAGCGGTTCCAGCGCAATGTGCCTGAAGCTCGGACCGCCGTCCCGCGCGCTCTTTCCAAACTATTGAAGGTGCCAAATTCCGAACTCCGGATCGATTCAACACCATGCCGCAAATCGTCGAAGAAGTCTACTACGACGGAGCCAAAGAACGGATTGCACGGCTCGGTCTCGCTCCACTCGTTGATGAAATCAAGTCCGCTTTGCCGGTTTTCGACTGCAGGTCAGGGAGGAGGTGGACGCGAACGGCGGTGCTGCCGTGCGAAGACTGATTGACGAGCAGTTCGACAAACTCGGGGGGTGGACCAAGAAAGTCTCCGGCGGTATCGACTGGACCAAGTGTAAGGTCGCAAACGGCACGCGGGTCTGCATCGGAGTTGAAGTGCAGGTTTCGGCCAGGAGCGACCTCCTGGTGATGGACATGATCCACTTGCATTCGGCCTTCCGCGAGGGGCGCATCGATGTGGGCCTGGTAATTGTTCCGAGCGATAAGTTAAGCCGGTTTCTCACGGACCGGGGCCCGTGCATGTCGGACGCGAAGAAGCATGCCAACGCGGCGCGCTTGGAGGACTCGTCGCTCGCCTTATTCGGCATCGAGCATGAAGGGACGGGGCCGCCGCTTGCCAAGCAGGCGAAGAAAACGCCGGGAACCTAGCGAAACCGTTTCCGTCCGCGCCGCCACCTTCTGATACTATCCGGTTTATGCAGAAATCGCTGTTCCTCGGACTGGCGTTGGTGACGTTGGCCGCGCCCCTTGCAGCCCAGTGGATCCCGCTGAACCCCGTCACCGGGGTTCAACAGCAACCCAACGGCGTGCTGCTGACCATGCAAACCGGCGTCATGCGGATCGACGTCGACACCGATTCCATCATCCACGTCGTGTATTCGCCGACCGCTTCGTTTCCGAAACAGACCGAGTATGTGGTCGTGAAGACCAACTGGCGGGCGCCGCAGTGGAAGATGGAATCCACCGGCGCCGCGATCGCACTGGTCACTCCGCGCTTGAAAGTGACGGTCACCCGCGCGGACGGCATGGTCTCGTACAGCGACGCATCCGGCAAAAAGCTCGTCGCCGAAGGTCCCAAGACTATGACTGCGGCCACGGTCAACGGCGAAAATACCTATCGCGCGGAAGACAACCTCTCCATATACGGCTCGGAGGAAGCCTTCTACGGCCTGGGCCAGCACCAGGCGGGCGTGTGGAATTATCGCGGCGAGTCGGTCGATGTATCGCAGGACAACACCAGCATTGCGGTGCCCTTGCTGGTCTCGAGCAACGGCTACGGCCTGTTTTGGAACAATGCGTCGCGCTGCCGGTTCAACAACCGTTTCGTGCATTCGTTGTATATCAGCTCGGAAGTGGCCGATACGATCGACTATTACTTCATCTATGGCCCGGACTTCGATAAAATCGTTGCCGGATACAGGGAACTGACCGGCGCGGCTCCGATGTTCGGCAAGTGGGCGTATGGTTTCTGGCAATGTAAGAACAAGTACCAGTCGCAACAGGAGCTGCTCGGCGTCGCGCATAAGTATCGCGACCTGCACATTCCCGTCGATAACATCGTGCAGGATTGGTTCTGGTGGACCACGAAGGGCGAATTTGTATTCAACAAAAAGTACCCCGATGCCAAGGGCATGATCGACGATCTGCATCGCAACAATTTCCATCTGATGATATCCGTATGGCCCTATTTCGATCCGGGAACCGCGACTTACGCCGACATGGACCGCCGCGGCTATTTCATCGACCGCACCAAGGTGCGCGCGTACCATCCGGCGGGCATGGCCGTTTACGACGCCACCAACCCCGCGGCGCGCGCCTACTATTGGAACCTGATGGATAAGGCGCTATTCCAAATCGGCGCGGACGCCTGGTGGCTGGATACCACGGAGCCGGAAACCGAAGGCCGCGAAGAAAATCTGATGCTCGACAACAAACTCTCGATTGGCAGCGGCGCGCGCTATGCGAATATCTTTCCGCTGATGACCACCACGGCGGTCTACGACGGCCAACGCAAGGCCAGCGACCGCAAGCGCGTGTTTATCCTTTCGCGCTCGGCCTTCGCGGGCGCGCAACGCAACGCTGTCACCGCATGGTCCGGCGATATCCTCTCCGACTTCGAAACCTACAAACGCCAAATACCCGCCGGGCTGAACTTCTCTTTGTCGGGCATTCCGTACTGGACCACGGATATCGGCGGCTTTTTCATCGGCAACCCGAACGATCCAGCTTATCGGGAGCTATTCGTGCGCTGGTTCCAATACGGCACGTTCTGTCCTATCTTCCGCGTCCACGGAACACGCACTACCGACCAGAACGAGTTATGGTCTTATGGACCGGAAGCGCAGGCGATCCTGACTAAGTTCGACCGCCTTCGGTATGAACTGATGCCATACATCTATTCCGTCGCCTGGATGACGACCAACGAGAGCTACACGCCCATGCGCCCGCTAGTGATGGATTTCCGTTCGGATGTGCGCGCGCAGAATATCGGCGACCAATTTCTCTATGGACCGGCGATACTGGTGAATCCGGTCACCGAACCGGGGGCGACTACCCGCCACTTATACCTGCCGAAGACCAAATGGGTCGACTTCTGGACCGGCCGCGCGGCCGATGGCGGGAAGTCCATTGACGCGCCGGCCGCTCTCGACAGCTTGCCGTTGTACATTCGCGCCGGATCTATCGTCCCGATGGGACCGGACGTCGAGTACACTACTGAAAAGCCGGCGGACCCCATCGAACTGCGCGTGTATCGCGGCGCCGACGGCAGCTTCACGCTTTATGAAGACGAAAACGACAACTACGATTACGAAAAGTGGGTATACGCCACCATCCCCATCCATTGGGACGATGCCGCGGGCAGCCTGACTATTGGCCAGAGGGCGGGGCAGTTCCCAGGTATGTTGGAGAACCGCACATTTCGAGTGGTGTTTGTAAGTGTGGGTCACGGCGCGGGGATTGGCCAGACTGCGTCGCCGGACAAAGTCGTCGAATATTTTGGAAAGCCGGTTACAGTGACACGATAGCGCCACCAAGTGTTCACACCAGTGCGAGCGCTACCGCGGCGGCAAGCCCGCATTGAAGCTGAATACCGTGCCGTCGGCGAAAGAGCCTTTAGGGGCTTTCCCGCGCCCCTGGGTGACGCCCCAGAACGTACCGTCGCTTGCCTGTATCAGTGCCGCCGGATAGGCTCCTGCAGCATCGGTCCCGGTGAAGTCGGTAGGGGTCCCCAGCAGCGCGCCGTCCCAGGGCGACAGCCGCACAATGTCTCCATAGCCGCTAGTGCCGTTGTCGTATTCGGCCACCCAGAAGTTGCCATCGCTGGCTAATAGCAGACTACCGGAATTGCCCCTATCCGCGGTGTACTGCGCGAAGAGTTGCAAATTGCCGCCGTCCAGCCTCACTTCGAAAACGCCACTCCCTAACTGCGGATAGATAGTGTACACACCGTAGAGATTTCCATTGGGCCCGACAGTTAATCCGCTGGTAGGGACGCTGGGAAGCCGGTTCTCCAACGGGAACGGCAGCAGAGCCTCCCGGAAGTCTCCAGTAGACGGATTGAAATTGAACAATGCTTCGCCCTGTAGTCCGTACAGAGTGCCGTCCGGACCGAGAGTGGCCGCGGTGGATAGGTGAGGCTAAAGGTATCGCTGAAATCGACCAAAACGTCGTACGCGCCGGTTGACGGAGTGATGCGAAGAATGGTGCCGTAGCCGTTCGCCCCTCCAGGCGACGTTCCATAAATATTGCCATCCCGGCCCGATACCAGAAACCCGGGACCCGCGCCGTCGGCGCAGTTTGCGGACGAACAGAATTCATGCAGGATTTTGAAGCCGGAGCCGTCCTTAGCGATGCGGAACAGCACTCCGCCATTTGGGGCGCCACCGCCAGCCGTTGAGCCGTACAAGTTGCCGTCGGGTCCCTCGATAAGATCGGCTGGATTATAGCCGCCGGGATAGTTGCCGTTCGATCCCGGTGAAAATTTGTGCAAGAGGGTAAACGTCCCGCCGGGAGTGAGAGAAAAAATCGTTCCGCCCTGCGGTTGCGAGCTTCCTTCTTGTGAGTCCCAGGCCGCACCATAGAAGTTCCCGTCCGACCCCTGTACGATCCAGTCGGGCCTGCCGCCGTCCGCGCAATGCGCCCCACTGCATGTGAAAGTGTAGGCCGGGATTGGCTGTGGTTTTGCCGCGTGGGCGACCGATTCCAAGAGCAGTCCGAAAAGAACTACGAAGCAGACGTTCCGTTTCATCCGAGCCTCCTGGCCCCGGTTTTCAGCCGGGGACGTGCGCAGCCCCATTTGTATCCTGGCGCGCCGCTGGAGTTGTCGCACATCTCGTAAAAACCGCATTGCCGGTTATTCGCGCGCCTTCGGTAATTCCTTGCGCGGCATCCGGTCCGGGCTATTCGCCGTCTGATACACCACCGCCGCAATCACCGCCGAAGCCTCCATCAAATCCGACGGCACCGCGTGATCGTAAGTATCCATGCTGGAGTGGTGCGTGACGCTGCCGTAATCGAGCGGATCCTGGATGAACTGGAATCCCGGCAGCCCCACGGCGTCGAACGACTGATGGTCGGTGCCGCCGGTGTCCTTGATAGTGATGGTGGTCGCACCCTCGTCGCGGAACGGCGCGAGCCAGGTTTCAAACAGCGGGCGCATGGCATCGTTCCCCTGCAGGTAGACGCCGCGAATCCTGCCGCTGCCGTTATCCAGGTTGAAATAGCCGGATAGCTTGGCGTGATCCGGCAGCAGCTTCATGGTTTTGGCGTCGCCGAAATGCTGCTGGACGTAGGCCTCGGAGCCATACAGGCCTTCTTCCTCGCCGCTCCATAACCCGATGCGCACGGTGCGGTCCATGCTCAAGTTCAGGGTTTTCAAAATCCGCATCGCTTCGATCATCACCGCGCTGCCCGCGCCATTGTCGGTCGCGCCCGTTCCCGCATGCCAGGAATCGAAGTGCGCTCCGACCATCACCACCTCGTCCTTTTTGGCGACGCCGGGAATTTCCCCCATGATGTTGGCGGAGTCCACGTCGGTCTCAGAAGCCCGCACCTTCAGCGACATCCGCACCCGCACGGGCGTCTTCATCTCCATCACGCGGGCCATGCGGTTGTACTGTTCCGCAGTGATCACGAACGTGGGAGGCGCCAGCGGATCGGCGCTTTTGTGAGATCCGGCCTGTTCGGCATTGGTGGTGCCGTCGTGCGACCGGTCGTCGCGCATCAGTATGCCCAATACGCCCTCGTCCAGGAAAAATTTGTTCCTCGCGGTGGCCACGTCGATGGCCGCATAGAATAACTCGTCGAACACGGAGTCCGGCAGGCTGGCGAAGAATTTGCCGAGCTCGTCCGGATCGTCCGGCCATTTCAAATCCGCCAGCTTCGCGTCGATCTTGGCGGTGTGTTCGGCCGCTTTGGCGATATCCGCCAGCTCGGCATCCGTGTAGCGCCGGAACTGCGGCTTGCTCTGCTCGGCGGGAATCTTGGGATCCCGCAGCATCACGAACTTGCCGCGCAGTTTGCCGGTCCACTCTTTGCGATAGGCCGCGAACTCCTCGCGCGCCTTCTTCGGATCGCGGGTGCGCGGCAGCGGCGCCAGGATGGTTTCGCCGAGGAGGGGGCCATTGGTGCCGGCCGTCCAGGCCAGTGGCGTGGCGTTCAACACAGCGTAGCGCGGCTCCACCATTTCGAGCGAGAACTGCTCGGCCGACCAAGCCCGGCCAAACGGTCCCCAGGTTTCCAGATGCACGTTGGCGAGGCCGAAATCGCGCAGCCGTCCGGCGGCCCAAGCCGCGGCCTGGAAGAACTCGGGCGAGGCGGTCAGCCGCGGGCCGTAAACGTCGCTCAGCCAGGAGAGATGATCCATGACTTTCGAGTGGTCGTAGGCTTCGGTCTTGATGCGCGAGACGACGCCGAGGTCCAGTTTGGGCTGGGCCCAGGCCGCCGGCAGTAGAGACGTAAGCAACAGGATATGTTTGCGGAATCCGGATGTAAGCATGTTTGCCCTTGGTTTGTAGCGTGCGCCACGGATTCCACGATACCCTATTTCCGCGGCAAATAGGGAGGCCGGGTCTCGCTTCCAAGGACATGGGTGCTCAGGCGGAGTATTCCGCGCCATACTACCTCCGCGACAGGCAAATTCGGCACCAGGATGCAGATTCTGCATCCGGTGTGGGTATCTTTGGGGGCCGGGTCCTCCGACCGCGCCTCGTCAATTGACCATAGGCGGTCGCCCGTTACATGATTCTGCGCCCTTGCCGGCGAATCGGCTCAACAAAATCGACGTTGGCGCGGCTCGTGCAGTAGGTTTGGCTGTCGCCCGACGCCCTTATGGCTTAACGGGTCGACGGAAGAGGCTAAATAAATGCGAATGATCCTAACGGCTACTCTGGCGATTGCGCCCTTGGCGATTGCGCCCCTGTGGGCAAAAGACAACGATTCCGTAAAGCGGCTCAATGCAACGGCCGTGGTGTTCTCCGAGATCATGGCGACCCCGGATAAAGGCATCCCGGAAGATCTGCTGGCGCGTGCACACTGCATCGTAATCGTCCCCAGCGAGAAGAGCGCGGCTTTTCTGGTTGGCGCGAAGTACGGAAAAGGTTACGTGTCGTGCCGGCATGAGGGCGGTTGGTCCGCGCCGGGCACGGTCATCATCGAAGGCGGCAGTTTCGGCTTCCAGATAGGCGGCTCCACGACGGATATTATCATGCTGGTGATGAACCGGGGCGGAGAGGACAAGCTGCTTTCGAGCAAGTTCACTCTGGGCGCGGACGCATCGCTGGCGGCCGGGCCGGTAGGGCGTACAGCCGAAGCCCAAACCGATCTCCAACTGCACGCCGAGATTCTCGCATGGTCGCGGTCCCAGGGCCTGTTTGCGGGCGTTGCGCTCGAAGGCGCCACCCTGCGGCAGGATCTGGACGCGAATGCCCAGATCTACGGCCGGAAACTCGATAACCGGGAGATTCTGACTACGTCCGTGCCTCCGA
>Ga0302324_100012568_pt1 | contig 17252 bp, 13 predicted proteins | sample Palsa_T0_1_FD_201949 | JGI IMG/M metagenome (GOLD analysis project Ga0302324, IMG submission 201949) | Peat permafrost microbial communities from Stordalen Mire near Abisko, Sweden - Palsa_T0_1 | ecosystem: Environmental > Terrestrial > Soil > Palsa > Peat permafrost | place: Sweden: Abisko...
TGCAGGGCGAATCTCGCTGCCCGGTTTGCCGTGAGCCCTTCAATCCTGGGTGTCGAAACCATTATCACTTTTATTTCGAAATGCGATCCTCATAAGCTCCCGATCCGAATCGCGCCAACCACCAAACCGAGACTAAGGCACGCAATCAAGTTTTCCCCGAGAGCGCCTACAACGAGCGGGCGCAAGCCTGCTTCGACATTTCGCGAAAGTTCCTACCCAGGCCGACACCGGCGAAGGTCAACAGGCAAGCCCACCAAGGGCGACGATGCTTTCATCGACGAGCTAGCCGCGCAAGGCATAGCGTATGTTCCGTTTTTCTGCCAGGTTTCCATTACTGTCGTCGGCGCATGACGAAGCCGCAGCGTCGTTCGTGGCCAGGAAGCATCGAACACTGAAGATTCTTACGAAGATGCTCAAGAAGCCAGGGAACCGCAACAAATTCCCTCTGAAGGGATAGCCGGATCTCGATGCAATCGGCGGAAATGCGTGAAATGCGAGGCGAATGATCCACAAAGAGGATCGTGAGAGAAGCCCGGCGAAGGCCCCGCCACCCTGCAGGACGCTATCACACGGGATTAAGATATGTCAGTAAGTAATTGATAATACACGTGATATTACTTAAGGCGGCGAAGTTAAGCAGAAACCACAGCGAGCGAAGTATCCCATCGACTCGACGCGCTGCAATCGAGAAAAAGCGCCCATGTTCCTCGATACTGCAAGCCACCGGCTTGCCATTTTCCTCACTCGCTTGCCCTCTCGTAACCTCTGCTTTGCCCATCAGCCGACCAGAATCGATGCCGAATGGGAGATCAGTTCTCACGAGCCGATTTGCGGCCTGGGATCTTTTGCGGCTTATGATCACGCGTCCGCGTCTAATCTGGAGGCCGCCTTGTGCCTTGCCTCAGCTAGACCAGCGACCGAGGCGGCTTTCGAAATCAGCTCTTAATGGTTGTCTTTGAACTTGACTCAACAGCCACAATTAGGCTCAGAGAAGTCTCTCTTGGCGCGGCACGAGGCCCTTTTTCGTGTGTCCCGCGCCATCAATGTTTACCGCGATCCTAGGGAATTGTTTAAGGTTCTTGCGCTTGAACTGCGGGACATCGTGGACTTCGACTTCGTAGCTCTATTTCTCTACGACCGGACGACCAATAAGATTCAGAACGCCGTTCTCGAGACGCTGGAAGGACCAGGATTGGTAATCCCCCCCGACTTTCCTGCCGAGGAGACGATCACCTGGTGGGTGTACCAGCATCAGGAGCCAGTACTCGTATTATCGCGGGCCGAAGAAGTGCGGTTTCCCAGGATGATGGAAGTGCATAAGGGCTACGGCGTGGAGTCCTCGTGCGTCCTGCCGTTAACAACAGCCTATCGACGTCTGGGAAGTCTGAGTTTCGGCGCCCGACACCCCGGCGCGTATGCGCACGACGAAATTCGTTTCCTCTCGCTGGTTGCGGAACAAGTTGCTCTCGCAGTGGACAATGCGCTGCGTGAAGAGGAACTGCACAAGCAAAAAGCTCATTTTGAAAGACTGTTTGAATTGGCGCCGCAAGCGATTGTTTTGCGGGATCTCGAGAACCGCGTCTTGAGGGCGAATCGGGAATTCACAGAGCTGTTTGGCTACACGGTTGAGGAGGCGCTTGGACGCAACATCAACGACTTGATCCTCCCCGAAGGATCGTTAGAAGAGTCAGAAGCGCTGCGCCTCGCGCTGAAATGCGGCGAACGCGTAGATGCAGAACTCATCCGCAAACGAAAAGATGGATCCCATCTTGATGTGTCTTTCGTGGCGGCCCCGGTCTGCGTGGATGGAGGTATGCCGGAGATCTACGGAATCTACCGCGACATAACGGAGCGTAAGCGGGCAGAAGAAAACTTGAAACGAAGCGAGGCTTATCTATCCGAGGGGCAACGACTCAGCCACACGGGAAGCTGGGCACGAAGCGTTTCGACCGGGGATGTTTACTTCAGCCAGGAGAGTTTCCGCATTTTCGGGTTGGATCCGGCAACGAAAGTGACCCTCGACACGATACTGAGCAGAGTGCATCCCGAAGATCGATCTTCATTTTCGGAAAAGGTTCAGAAGGCGATTCGCGACGCCAGCGACTATGAGGACGATTACCGCATCATTCGGGAGGATGGAACCATCCGGCACATTCATGTGCTAGCGCATCCCGTGAAGAATGCGGCGGGCAATCTCGTCGAGTTCGTCGGAACCCACATGGACGTGACCGAGCAGCAGCTTTCGCGCAAGGCGCTGGAGGATGCCCTGGCGGAAATCAACTCGCTGAAAGAGCAGTTGTTCCATGAAAATGTCGCGCTGCGGCAGGAGATTGAAGAAGCCTCGATGTTTGAAGAGATCGTCGGCAAGAGCGACGCGTTACAGAAAGTTCTGAAGGAGCTTGAGACCGTGGGCCCGACGGATTCCACGGTTCTTATTTATGGAGATACCGGCACCGGTAAGGAATTGATTGCGCGTGCGATTCACAATCTGAGTTCGCGGCGAGCGAACGCCTTCGTCAAGGTGAATTGTGCCGCGATTCCAACGGGATTGCTGGAGAGCGAGCTTTTCGGTCATGAGAGAGGCGCGTTTACGGGGGCGATCTCGCAGCGCATCGGGCGTTTTGAACTGGCGCATCATGGAACAGTATTTCTGGATGAGATCGGCGAGGTTCCCCTCGAATTGCAGCCGAAACTGTTGCGCGTGCTTCAAGAGAGAGAATTCGAACGGCTCGGAAACTCGCGCACGCAAAGCACGGACGCACGCTTGATAGCGGCAACGAACCGGGATCTTTCGGAAATGGTGGCGGAGCAGAAATTTCGCTCTGATCTTTTCTATCGCTTGAATGTTTTTCCTCTTCATGTTCCGGCTCTGCGCGAGCGTCCTGAGGATGTCCCCTTGCTGGTGCGTCACTTTGCCGAACTCTTCAGCCGGCGCATCGGCAAAGCGATTCATACGATTCCTCAGGAAACGATGAACGCGCTGATGCGGTACGATTGGCCAGGAAATGTTCGCGAGCTTCAGAACGTAATCGAGCGCGCCGTGATTCTGTCGACGCGAGGCGTGCTGCGCGTCTCGATTGCGGAACTGAATGCCAAGGGAAATGCGGTTCCGAGAAGCAAAGAACCGGTGGCGCAGACCCGTAAGCGGATCCGGGTGAGTGTTCCTCCTCTGAACCGAGACCAGGTTTTACAAGCCCTCCAAGAATCAGGTGGACGCGTCGGCGGAGCCGAGGGCGCAGCCGCGCGGCTCGGTTTGAAACGAACTACACTTATCGCGCATTTGAAGAAGCTTGCCATCGACCCCCACGCTGTCATAAGCGAGTCGTAACTGTTGTGACAGTGTCATAGCGGCCGTGACAGTGTGACAGCAATTTGCAATTCCATTCGCTCTGTTCCCTCCAAATCTTCCTGATTCAACCAGATGCGGTGATTTCCGAAAGCGCTTCTTCGTTTGGCGAGCGCATTGCCTTTTCGATTGACGAATGGAGGGGCGCGCCGTCGGCTGAGACGCGCAACTGCAAAGACGAAAGGATGGGTAAAAAAGTGTTAAAGACATTGGCTTTGATAGCACTACTTACTGTCACCGGTATGTTCCTGATAGCGCCAGTGATGGCGCAGGATACAGAGTGGCGCATTGACTCTGAGCACTCTACAGCGCGCCTTTTTCTGGCTTCGTCAAAGAATCCGGACGCGGGGAACAACGTCGGAGTCGCACGCACCAGCGGTGTGATCGACCACGAGGCTGGCGATCCCAGCCGCTCTGACTTTGATTTCACCATCTATCCGGCGGACAAGACCGCAGACAAGAGCGGGAACAATCCGGATTACACGGTCATTCGCTTTAAGTCAACGCATGTTGTTCCCGTGAACCAAGAGACGTTTCGCGTAACGGGCGATCTGACGCTGAGCTACGTCGAACGATCCGTGACCGCCGACCCGAACGAAGCCTATTCCGGCCCCCTGTACGGTCCACCGGTCCATCATTCCGTGACCCAAGAAGCGGTTTTCGAGTTCCACAAGGTGAGTCCTGCCAGGACTCAGAAAGCAACCGACAACAAAGCGGAATGGCTGGCGTCGAGCACAACCATTGGGGAGGACTTTCCTCAACTCCTCAATGTAGTTTCCACTACGAACTGGCCAACCTTCGTAGCCGATGAGCGATGCGTAGTGCCGTCGGTTGGTGAGGACTTTTCAGGCCCCTCATGCACCGGCGAAACAGTCGAACGTATCGCTCGTGCGGATCTCCGATGTGAGGTGCCATCGATCGGCGAAGACTACTCAGGCCAGATTTGCACGGAAACGTCACCGGTTCAAGTCGCCAATGAAGTGCAGATGCAGCTCGACCTGCATTTAACCAAAACAGCCCCGGCAACGGCAGCAATCCCCGGTCAGTAACTACGAATACGCGAAGGATCGCGAGGGAATCGCCATGCTGAGGACCATGATCACTGACACGCCGTTTGAACAGAAATGGGTCTTGCAGGGCCGGCTGTGCAAGCAGTGGGCTGCCGACCTGAAGGAAAGATGGGAAAGCACGCGCAGTACGAGAGAAGGCCGGAAGTGCACCATCGATCTCGAAGATGTGATTTCGGTGGACGGAGTTGGCGAAGATGTGCTGCGGGAGATGGCTGCTGAAGGAACAGTGCTCTTCGCCACCCGGGCTTACATGAAACACATATTGCAATCGTTGCACGCACCGGTGAATTCGGCCCCGAGGGGCGAGTAGTCAATTGCTCGGCCGCACGCCTGCGGCCTCCCAGGAGAATTTCCATGTGGATCGTTCGGGTTGCGCTAGATCGTCCGTATACGTTCATCGTCTTGGCTCTGCTGATCCTTATCTTGAGTCCAATCGTAATTTTGCGGACGCCGACGGACATCTTTCCGAACATCAACATCCCCGTCATCGCCGTCGCTTGGCAGTACACGGGGCTGAACCCGGAAGAGCTGGAGGGCAGACTCACGAGCGTCTATGAGCGCGTCCTGACAACGACAGTCGACAACATCGAACACATCGAATCCACGACCGTGAACGGCCAGGCTATCGTCAAGATTTTTCTGCAACCTGGTGCGAGCCTGGAGACCGCGAACGCCCAGGTCACAGCAATCTCCCAGAACATTCTGCGTCAACTGCCACCCGGAACCCTGCCCCCGTTGATCATTAATTACAGCGCTTCGAGCGTGCCTATTTTGCAGCTGGGGCTCAGTGGCCAGGGACTCTCGGAGCAGCAGTTAAACGATATGGGCCAGAACTTCGTCAGACCGCAACTGGTGACGGTTCCAGGCGCCGTCATTCCGTGGCCGTATGGAGGAAAACAGCGTCAAGTGATGATCGACCTGAACCAGAACCTGCTTCAGTCTAAGGGCCTTTCTCCGCAAGATGTCCTCAATGCGCTGACGGATCAGAATCTGGTTTTGCCCGGAGGCACGGCGAAGATCGATGAGTTCGAGTATGACGTACGCATGAATTCCAGCCCCAGGACGGTAGCCGAGCTCAACGAGCTTCCGATCAAGCAAGTGGGCAATTCAACCGTGTATTTGCGTGACGTCGCCAACATACGCGACGGTTTTGCTCCCCAGACCAACATTGTGCGGCAGGACGGACATCGCGGAGTGCTGCTGAGCATAATGAAAGCGGGGACGGCTTCGACCATCAGTGTGGTGAGTGGGATTCGGCAGCTTCTGCCGCGCGTTGCTCAGACTCTTCCTCCGCAGCTGAAAATTCAGCCGCTCGCCGATCAGTCGATCTTTGTCCGCGCAGCAGTGAGCGGAGTCATCCGCGAAGCCATCATTGCAGCTTGTTTGACCGCCTTGATGATCTTGCTGTTTCTCGGAAGCTGGCGCAGCACTCTTATCATCGCCGTTTCGATTCCCTTGTCGATTTTGTCGTCGGTGATTGTGCTCAGCCTGTTGGGACAAACCATAAATATTATGACGCTGGGCGGGCTCGCCCTTGCGGTCGGCATTCTCGTGGACGATGCTACGGTTACGATCGAGAACATTGAGCGTTATTTTGAAGAAGGGCATCCGCAGCGCGTAGCAATTCTTGAAGGCGCCGCTCAAATCGCCGTTCCCGCCATGGTTTCCACACTGTGCATCTGCATCGTTTTTCTTCCAATGTTTTTTCTAACCGGCGTTTCGAAGTTTTTATTTGTACCGCTGGCCGAGGCAGTGGTGTTTGCAATGCTGGCGTCCTACATCCTTTCCCGGACGCTGGTTCCGACTCTGGCGATGTATCTGCTCAAAGCAAAACAACAGAGTAATGGCAAGCCTGGTGTTTTTACTCGCTTTCAGCGCGGATTCGAAAAAGGTTTTGAGAGGCTCAGGCTGTCTTACCAGTTGTTTCTGACCACTGTCGTGCATCGGAGAGTCATTTTTATTCCTGCCTTTCTAGGTGTCTGCCTGTCGGTGTTCCTGCTGGTGCCGTGGCTTGGCCAGAATTTCTTCCCGGCCAGCGACAACGGGCAACTCATCCTGCATATGCGGGTGAAGAGCGGTACGCGTATCGAAGAGACCGCCAGGGTCGCCGATCTGGTCGAGGCGTCCATCCGTCAGCAAATTCCAGCGCGAGAGATGGACAACATCCTCGACAACATTGGCCTCCCTTACAGCACAATCAACTACATGCACTCTACCTCTGGATTAATCGGAGCCGGGGACGTAGACATCATGGTATCTCTCAAAGAAAACCATCATCCCACGGCAGACTACGTTCGCGCCCTGCGGGGCACATTGCCGCGCGCCTTTCCCGGCGTTACCTTTTATTTTCTTCCGGCGGACATGGTGACGCAGGTCTTGAACTTCGGATTGCCGGCCCCGATTGATATTCAGATTGACGGGAATGATATCAATGGCAATCGCCAAGTCGCAGAGAAGATGCTGGCTCAACTTCAGCGAGTTCCAGGACTCACGGATTTACGCATCCAGCAGCCGTTCGATTATCCGACCTACGACATCAATGTCGATCGCACCAAGGCGGCTCAGGGCGGCCTCACCGAACGCAATGTTGCCACCAGCGTCTTGAACTCGCTGAGTGGAAGTTTTCAGATTACGCCGATGTTCTTTCTCAACTGGAAGAATGGAGTGAATTACAACCTGGTCGCCCAAACTCCGCAATACCGGGTCGAGTCCCTGCACGATCTCGAGAACACGCCCGTCACGGCACCTTCGACATCGCGGCCCGGAATCCTGGCCGACGTGGCTTCGATCAGGCGCTCTACCGAAATGGAGGCCGTGAGCCACTACAACATTCGCCGCATTGTAGAAATCTACGGCGCGGTTCAGGATCGCGATCTGGGTTCGGCCGGACGTGACATTAACCGGATCGTCGATGCCAATCGAAAATCGTTGCCGCGGGGAAGCTTCGTCACAATCCGAGGACAGCTCGAGACCATGCGGAGTTCCTACATCGGACTGTTAGGAGGCCTGGTGTTCTCGGTCGTGCTCGTTTACCTCCTGATCGTGGTGAATTTTCAATCATGGCTGGATCCCTTCGTCATTATTACGGCGCTGCCCGCTGCGTTGGCAGGCATTGTCCTTTTCCTGTTCGTAACCCATACGACGCTGAGTGTGCCGGCATTGATGGGCGCGATCATGTGCATGGGGGTGGCCACGGCGAACAGCATTCTCGTGATCACTTTCGCCAAGGAACGCCTGCTGCACCACGGCGATCCGATCCAAGCGGCCATTGAGGCGGGATATACGCGCTTTCGGCCAGTCCTGATGACGGCTCTGGCCATGATTATCGGCATGGTACCCATGGCGCTCGGCCTCGGCGATGGAGGGGAGCAGAACGCGCCGCTGGGGCGGGCGGTGATCGGAGGCCTGCTCTGTGCCACGGTTGCCACACTAGTCTTTGTTCCCGCAGTGTTCAGCCTGTTGCATAAAAAGCGCTCAGAAACCGACACGAGCACCGTAGAGGCCGAGACGGAAGGAGAACCTACTCATGCTTAACCAAGGTGATATCGCAATGGAATCAAATCAGAGCAAGGCGACTGTGAGCGACGCAACCGAGGTAGCCGGAACGAGTCCAGCGGAGATCTCCGAAACGAAGCCTCCGCAAGGGAAGTTTCCGAGAGGTGGCCTCTTTGTTCTCGGCGCGACAGCACTCGTGGTCGCGATTGTAGTTGTCTTTGGCATTCATTCTCGAGTCGCAGCTGAGACTCGGCTGCAACAGGCTACCTTTCGAGCCGCGGTTCCGAGCGTGAACGTCATACATCCACAACTTGGAGATCGCGCCCAAGAACTAGTGTTGCCGGGCAATACACAGGCCTTCATCGATTCACCGATTTACGCCAGGACGAACGGCTATCTCAAGCGGTGGTACGTCGACATCGGCGCCCGGGTCAGTAAGGGGCAGTTGTTGGCGGAAATCGAAACTCCGGAACTCGATCAGCAGCTGCAGCAAGCACGGGGTGATCTGGGCACTGCGGAAGCCAATCTCAACCTGTCGCAAATCACCGCGGCGCGGGACGAGAATCTGCTGAAGACACACTCGGTCTCTACGCAGGAGCGGGACAATGCGGTGAACGGGAACGCCGCCAACAAGGCAACCGTTCAGTCAAACCAGGCCAATGTCGCGCGGCTCGAACAACTGCAGTCCTACGAAAAGGTCTACGCGCCGTTCGATGGAATCATCACGGCCCGTGAGACGGACATTGGAGCGCTCATCGACGCTGGCGCCAACGCACCCAAAGAGTTGTTCCATATCGCTTCCATCACCAAACTGCGGGTCTATGTCGCAGTCCCAGAGGTCTACTCGGTCGCCGCGCAGTCGGGCGCACCGGCAGATTTGACGCTCGATGAATATCCCGGAGAGACCTTCCACGGTAGTTTGGTTCGCAACTCGGACTCGATCGATCCGGCCTCGCGAACCTTGCTGGTCGAAGTGGATGTGGAGAACGCGGGTGGCCGACTGAAACCGGGCGCATATGTTCAGGTTCATTTGAAAATGCCGGAGGGCGCGCGTTCGCTGGTGGTTCCTGCCAATGCACTGCTTTTCCGCAGAGAAGGTTTGCAGGTCGGTGTAGTGCGCGACGGAAAAGCAGAGTTGGTCCGGGTAAGGCCGGGCCACGACTATGGCGACAGCATGGAGATAGTTTCCGGCCTCGAACCAACCGACGATGTAATTCTCAGTCCCTCGGACTCGCTGACCAGTGGCACACCCGTCCAAATCAGCGGTTCGAAGATGGGAGGAGTTGACGAATGAAACGCTTCACGCTTATTCTCGGCGCATTCTCTATGATGTTGCTGGCGGGCTGTACCGTAGGTCCCAAGTATGCGCGGCCCAATGTAGCGACCGCGCCGGTCGACGCGTTCAAAGAAACGGACGGCTGGAAACCGGCGCAACCGAGCGATCAACTACTGCGGGGGAAGTGGTGGGAGATTTTCGGCGACCCGCAGTTGAACGCGCTGGAGAATGAACTCACCGTATCGAACCAGGACTTGAAGGTGGCCAACGCTCGATTCGTGGAAGCGCGGGCGATGGTTCACTTCAATCGGGCGGCGCAGTTTCCGACTATTTCCACGTCGCCTGGCATCGAATCCCTTCGTGATTCGGCCAACACACCTTACCTCGCGGCGACTGGCACCACGGGCGATTTTGTGCTGCCTTTCGATGTTTCTTACGAACTGGACGTTTGGGGGCGCGTGCGCCGAACTGTATCTGCATCGCGGGAACAAGCCCAGGCGACTGCGGGAGATCTCGCCACGGTCAACCTGAGTCTGCATGCCGAACTGGCCTACGACTATTTCGAATTGCGCAGCGCCGACGCTCAGAAAAAGCTTCTCGACGACACCGTGAAAACCTATCAGGATGCTCTGCAGCTCACGGTGAGTCGCTTCGAGGGCGGCGCCGCTCCGAAGTCCGATGTAGCACAGGCGCAAACCCAACTGCAAGCCACCATGGTGCAGGATACGGATGTTGCCGTGCAGCGAGCGCAGTTCGAGCATGCGATTGCCGTTTTGATCGGCAAGCCGCCGGCGGCGTTCAGCCTGCTTGCATCGCCGCTCAATTTGGTGCCTCCGGATGTCTCCGCTGGGTTGCCTTCACAACTTCTGGAGCGGCGACCGGACATCGCCGCGGCTGAGCGTCGAGTCGCCGGAGCCAATGACCAGATCGGAATTGCTCGCGCCGCATATTTCCCAACCGTCCTATTGAGCGCGTCTGCCGGACTCTTAGGTGACTCCATCACTAACTGGTTTACATGGCCGAGCCGGTTTTGGGCCGTGGGACCGTCGCTGGCGGAAACTCTCTTTGATGGAGGCCGCCGCCGTGCGACTTCAACCGCCGCACGCGCCAACTATGACGCCACCGTCGCCAACTATCGCGAGAGCGCACTCACGGCTTTTCAGCAAGTCGAGGATAATCTGGCTGCCCTTCGGATCCTCAGTCAGGAAGCGCAGGAACAGAAGGAAGCGACGGCCTCCGCCGAAGAATCACTGCAGATCTTCACCGATCGTTACATCGGAGGAAGGGACCCTTACCTTCAGGTTCTCACGGCACAGACGATCGCGCTGCAAAATGAACGAAACGATGTCGATATCCTGAGGCGTCGCATGGACGCCAGCGTATTGCTGATCAAAGCCCTCGGAGGAGGCTGGACTGTGTCCGAACTACCGAAAACAGCGGAACTGCGCTAATCGTCACAGTCCTCTGACTGAAGACATACAAAGGAGCACGATATATGGATCTGAAACTCACTGGAAAGATTGCGCTGGTAACGGGATCGACGGCAGGCATCGGATTTGCAATCGCCAAGTCACTTGCGATAGAAGGGGCATATGTGTACGTGAACGGGCGCACGCAGAAACGGGTGGACGCAGCGACGGCGGCAATCCGATCGTATGCTCCAAAGCTCAGGGTCGAGGGCATTGTGGCCGACTTTTCTGGTCCAGCCGGCGCAGAAGCAGTGACTGCGACATTGCCTGTGGTCGACGTGCTGGTGAACAACGTAGGAATTTTTGAGCCAAAGCCATTTACCGAGATTCCTGACCAGGACTGGTATCGTTTGTTTGAGGTCAACGTAATGAGCGGAGTGCGGCTGGCGCGACACTATCTTACCGGAATGCTAAGAAAGAACTGGGGCCGCATTCTCTTTATCTCCAGCGAATCGGCGGTGCAGATTCCCGCGGAAATGGTGCATTACGGAATGACAAAGACGGCACAGATTGCGGTGGCGCGTGGGATCGCGGAGTCGGTGGCTGGAACCGGCGTGACAGCCAATAGCATTCTTCCTGGCCCAACAGAGTCGGAAGGCGTGGTGGGGTTCGTCGAGGCCATGGCGAAGCACCAGGAAAAGTCGAAGGCAGAGATCGAGAAGGAATTCTTCGAGCACGTGCGGCCATCGTCTCTGCTGAAGCGCTTTGCCACCGTCGATGAAGTTGCAGCCATGGTGACTTACGTGGCCAGCGAGCTTTCTTCAGCGACGAACGGAGCAGCCTTGCGAGTGGATGGCGGCGTGGTGAGAGCGATTCTATGAGTACCAACCGAATGAAGGCATTGCGTTTTGCTGAGTTTGGACCGCCGTCAGTCTTGCGCATCGAAGAAGTTCCGATTCCGGAGCCGGGCGATGGGGAAGCACTCGTTCGCGTGAAGGCGGCAGCGATCAACCCCAGCGACATTGGAGACGTCGCTGGACGCTTCAAGAAAACAACTCTGCCGCGAACCCCCGGCCGGGACTTTGCCGGTTTTGTAGTAAAGGGAACGCAGCACGAAGGCGAAGAGGTCTGGGGCAGTGCCCCCAATCTCGGTATTGTTCGAGATGGATCTCACGCCGAGTATGTCGTTGTCCCGGTGGAGACGCTTTCGGTCAAACCTAAGTCGCTGAGTATGGCGCAAGCGGCGGCGATCGGGATTCCCTACATTACGGCGTGGGCATCTGTAGTGGATGCAGCTCAAATCCAGGCTGGTGAAACCATTCTGATCGTTGGCGCCAAGGGCGCTGTGGGACAAGCAGCCACGCAGATTGCGAACTGGAAGCAGGCGCGTGTGATTGGCGCAGATATTACTTCCGATCCTATTCCCGGTGCCGAGTCGGTCGTCAATACCAAGAGCGAAGGCTTTCGTGAGAGAGTATTGGAACTGACCGCGGGAAAAGGCGTTGATGCTGTTTTCGACACCGTGGGCGGCTCGATGTTCGAGCCGGCGTTGCGATCACTCGGGTTGGGGGGGCGACAAGTGGCTATCTCAAGCAGTGGAGATCCGCGCGTGAGTTTCAATCTCGTCGACTTTTATCACAACTTCTCCCGGCTGCTTGGAGTCGACAGCTATGGACTGACCCCGCAACAGGTAGGGGAGATCGCCGGCAAGCTCCGCCTTGGCTTTGAAACGGGGGTTTTGAAACCACCGGCGACTGAGGTCGTTCCGTTTGATAAAGCGGTGGACGCATACAGCCGCATCGCTGCTGGCCAGACGAAAGCGAAGCAGGTGCTCAGTTTCGACTGATGGAATGAACAATGAAGAATCTCCACTGAAGACAATCGTCGTGGCGGCTAAGGAGGGTTTGTAGAAGAAAGCAGTGCTCATCTTATTTGTGGGCGCCCTGCCTTCTACCAAGAAGGTCCAAGCGACAAGCCTGGCCCAGCTTACCTTCTCGGTGAACCCAAAGATCAGCACAGCGAAACCTGCCGCGAGTACAACTAGCCGACTGCCCGAACAGACAGCTGCTGGCGGAAGAGTCATTCTGTGGGCGCTGCCTCCGACTTCCCAGTACTAATCTTGGTCGTTGGACGCTGCTGTGGTCGCCAACCTGCAAAAGATCCAGATCATTAAAGGATGGGCCGAAGCAGGCGAAACCCACGACGAGGTCTACGATGTAATCTGTTCCGATGGTAAGAAGCCCGATGCCACCACTCATCGCTGCGCCGACAATGGAGCAAAGGTGAGCTTGAACGATTGCAGCTTCTCGAAAGACAAGGGCGCGACAGAACTCAGCACAACCTGGAGCGATCCGGACTTCAAACCGACGGATCGAGCCTTCTATTACGCCCGAGTTCTGGAAGATCCCACATGCCGCTGGAGCACCTACGACGCTCTCAGGACCAAGACCAAACCGCCAGATGGGTATCCGCCCGTAATTCAAGAAAGAGCGTGGAGTTCTCCCATCTGGTACACGCCGTCCGCGAAGACACAGGCTGCACGATGAAGGAGCTGGTTTACGCAGGATTCGAGCGGTCCTTATTTTGAGACCTATGCCGGGATCGTCAGACGTTCCGTTTGTTTATCGTGGCACAGATCGCGGGTGTCTTGTGCCTAACCCTCTTGTTTCGTGGGTCGCCTAGATAGGCCGAACCTGGGAGATGAACTTCATCATTTCGGCTGGAACGCGTTCAGTTCCGCGTTGTGCCCCTACGCTCCGCACCCGCATGTGGAACGGCGGTATCTGATCGTTCCTGGGCTACGCTCGTCGCGGAGCCATGTGATCGATACGAAGGATGATCCGAAGCAGCCAAAGATTGTAAAGGTGATTCGATGACCTCCTCGCTCAATATATCGGCCGCCTGACCGCAGCCGCTGCTTAAGCCCACATTAAACCAAGTAATACAGCGGCTGCTGGTCTGCTCCAGCAAACTCCACCTGCATGCAATGGTCGCAGGAATTATCTTCCAAGAGTTCGTAAACGTGACGAACCGCTTTGAGAGTGGCAGAAAACTTTTCTGCTTCCTCCGGAAAGACACGATCGGCCGGCAGCCAATCGTGAAAGCGCAGATTCGCCATGGCTTTCGCTAAAGCTGGACGAACGCCGCACAGCAATACCGTTACTCCACGTGCTTCCATGTCATGCAGGAAATGGTCGAAGCGTTCGAGTGAAACCATGTCGGGATTGCGCGTGCGTTTAAGGCGCAACACGACGTATCGAATGTCTTCTTCCTCGAGGCGCCGTTTCAAATGATCGAAACAACGGTCGAGTTCGGGAGCTGCGCCGAAAAACAACTCGCCTTCCAAATCGTAGAGCATCATCGCCGTGCAAGGCCGGTCCTCGGGCAGTCGCTCCCGGACTACGCGGTCGCCGCTCACCACCAACTCGTTCCAACGCAACAGCGACGCGCGCGGAACAAACATCAGAATCGACAAGGCCACGCCGATCAGGATGGAAAATTCAACGCTGATGAAGATCGCAGATAAGGCGGTAACCAAAACCAAAGCGGCATCGTAGCGTGAGGCCCGCATAGCATAGCTCAGGCGCTTCCAATCGACGAGACGCGCCGCAGTTACCAGCAGTAACCCGGCGAGAGCGGCTTTGGGAATGAACTGGGCAAAGGGGGCGAGCGCAACCACCACGATTGCAACTGTTGCCGCTGCGAAAACTCCGGAAACGCGGCTCACGGCTCCCGACTGAAAATTGATTGCCGATCTGGTCAACGAGCCGGAGCCCGGCAGGCATTGGAAAAATCCACCAGTGAGATTGGCCAGACCCTCAGCCAGACACTGCCGGTTGTAGTCGAGTACCTGGCGTGTAGTGTTAGCAATCGATTTTGCGATCGCCAATGCCTCCACGAGTCCGAGAAAAGCAATGGCGAACGCGCTTCCCGACAATTCTTTCACCCACCAGAACTGAATCTGAGGAATATGCGGCACCGGGAGATTGCGCGGGACACTCCCAACGACAGAGATAACCGTTGTTCCATCAAGCGCCGGCTTAGACCAGCCGAAGGCCGCCGCCACTAGCGCCGCAATGATCAACGCCATTAGCATGTCAAATTGTGGCAGACGGTATTTGCGCGCCAATTGTCTGAGCAGGATGACGAGAACAATGGTTCCTACTCCCACGCCAAAGGCCCGTGGATTCACGTGGCCGCCACTAAGGGTGAGCCAAATGCGGTAAAGGACATGCTGGTGCCCCGTCCCGCGATCGCGCAAACCCGTCAAGTTGCCGAGCTGGGTTATGGCCACCAAAGTGCCGGCCCCGGCCATGAAACCGATGACGACGGACTCCGAGATATAGCGCGTCAGGTCTCCGAGTTTGAATATCGAGATCAGGATCTGGATGCAGCCAATCATGATCCCCAACAGGAACATGGCTTGGTAGGCATCGAGCCGCGCATCAGGATTGAAGAACCCGAGAGCGCTGAAGACCACGAGCGATATAGCGTTCGTCGGACCGTTAATCAAGTGCGAGGACGAACCAAAGATCGAGGCCACGAGAGTGACCACGATGGCGGAATACAGGCCAAAGCGCGGGTCGACGCCAGCGATGAGCGCGTACGCCATGGCTTGTGGCAACGAGATAGCGGCGACGGTCACGCCGGCGACAAGATCGTCGCGCGTTTTTCCCCAGGAGTAGTTGAACTTCATTCTGACTCACCTCGCCCTTCGAACGAGAAGACATATTCCGTTCGCAAGCGATGGCCTGCGGGCTTATCGCATTGGTTCACGGAAACAACCCCAGGGGAGGGAACAGATCAAATCCGAGCCGCAATCATGCAGCTTTTCCGATGGTGCTAGCGCCTTCCACTTCGATCAGCTTTCCGGAACGAACGTCGTAGACGAATCCGTAAACTGGGATCGACTTGGGGACCAATGGATGGTTGCGAATCCGCTCTACATCGTCGATGACAGCTTGCTTCTGATCGCGGATGGTTAACCATTCGATGTACTCACCGGCTTTAGACCCAGGACCGCGACCTACATCACGAAAACCAGTCGAGGTCAATTCCGCGGTTTCCAGACTCGAAGCCAGCAATCCACGGATGACTTCGTTGGTGAAAAACTCCATCCCGCAATCGGTGTGGTGGATGACAAAAAATTCGCGCGTGCCCAGCAGTTTGTAGCTAATCACAAGGGACCGGATGGCATCGTCGCTAGCCCGTCCTCCGGCATTGCGGATCACGTGCGCGTCCCCTTCGGCCAGGCCGGCATATTTGGCAGGATCGAGCCGGGCATCCATGCAGGTGAGAATTGCGAAGCGGCGGGCTGGCGGCATAGCCAGTTTGCCTTTGTCTCCGAAATTCGAGGCGTAGGACCTGTTTGAGGCAAGTACCTCCGAAAGGATCTGACTCATTTGAAGTCTCCCCAGTTGATCAATTTGGCTTTCGGCTCACTGCAACGCCACTCTAGTGACTCCAGCACATGTCTTGCGTCTCAACTAAATAGACGGCAAATGATCAAGGTCGCTACGATGCACCACACGAACCATGTCTTCTGAATGAAGGGGATCATGGAACACCCCCCGTAGCTATCGCTGACCACGACGAACGTGGCATTGCAACCCGAACTTTCCAGATTATACTAGATAGTCAATGGAGTTACTAGACATAGATTTGCTCCCCAAGACGCGGGCATCCGCGGTGGCTCCAGCCGGGCCCGGTAGGTCCTGAAATCGCGGACAGAGGAAATCTCAAGTCTCGATCTCTTGTACCTGGGGAGCGATCCCGGACGAAGTGCAGAATCACCGAATCGCCGGACCGGCATGGCGCTCATGCAACGGCAAGGAGATCAACGTTTCCTATCCGCACGCCTTCGAAAAGACGCTTAAATGGCGTGAACTCGCTCCCAAGTCCAGGCGCCCACCCGAACCTCCAGCCGTATCAGGACTCGGTCGGCATCAGCCTGGGGTGAGCCGGTAGTAAATTGGTACAGTGATCGCCACCGCAATCCTGATGTCCGCTTCCTTGTCCCCTCGCTGGCCGTGGTATTTGGCTGGCCCGGTGATCGGACTATTTGTGCCTGCGCTCTTGATTCTTGGCAACAAAGTGTTCGGAGTTTCCAGCAATCTGCGTCATTTGTGCTCTGCGATCGTCCCCGGCAAGATTGACTATTTTCGTTACGACTGGACACGAACCGGCCTTTGGAACCTTCTTTTTGTGGCCGGCATTCTGGTTGGCGGTTTCCTCGTTTCGCACTGAGGTGGATCGCAGAATGTCGCAATCTCAGAGCAGACCAGACTCGCTCTAATGAAACTCGGCATCCACGACTTCTCCGGTCTGGTCCCGCGCGAGCTGTTCACGTGGTCTGCGTTGCCCACGCTTAAAGGATTTGTCTCGATCATTGTAGGGGGTTTTCTGGTGGGATTCGGCACGGCTTACGCCGGAGGTTGCACTTCCGGTCACGCTATCTCAGGACTTGCTGACTTGCAGTTATCGTCATTGATCGCGGTGGTAGGATTCTTCGCCGGCGGTCTTATCGCAACGCATTTTCTTCTTCCGCTGTTCTTGTGAGAGCAATGTCAAACGAATCCACAACCGAGCCAACAACCCAGCAGCGTCAAAGGCAGTCCGGAATCGGCTTGCTGGCGTACCCTCTGCTCGGCGTTGGC
>Ga0302324_100012569_pt1 | contig 17252 bp, 17 predicted proteins | sample Palsa_T0_1_FD_201949 | JGI IMG/M metagenome (GOLD analysis project Ga0302324, IMG submission 201949) | Peat permafrost microbial communities from Stordalen Mire near Abisko, Sweden - Palsa_T0_1 | ecosystem: Environmental > Terrestrial > Soil > Palsa > Peat permafrost | place: Sweden: Abisko...
TCAAGAGCTCCGACCTGGAGCACGCCGTCAAGCTGATGCGGGAACATTCCTTCGCCACCCTGATCTGCAATGACGATGACGGACAACCGTTCGTGACCTATCTGCCGTTGCACGTCGACTTGGTCGAGCGTGACGGCAAGCCTTGGCCGCTATTGCTCGGCCACGTGGCGCGCGCCAATCCCCACTGGAAATATCTGCGGGACCGGGGTACGGCGCTGGTCAGCTATCTGGGGCCGCACGCGTACATGTCACCGACCGTCTATCCCGACATCATGCGAGTACCTACGTGGAACTATCTCGCCGTGCAATGCCGGGTGCGCGTGCGGTTGCTGAGCGAGCGTGCCGAGATGGATCAGATGCTGGATAAGATCATCAATGACAACGAGCCCGCGTATCTCGAGCAATGGCATTCGCTGAGCGAGGAGTATCACTCAAAGATGGTCGCGATGATCGTCGGCTTCGAGCTGGAAATTACCGAGCTGGAATGCAAGTTGAAGTTGAACCAGCATCGGCCGGAGTCGCACGCCGCCTTGCGCCGCGCATTGGCCGCCGGCAGCGCGGACGAGCGCGAGCTGCTGGGCTGGATGGATCGCTTGAAAATGTAGCCGGCGACCGTCAACCCGCCGTCCACTTGCTCGGATCCACTTCCAGGGGCAACGGGTTGCCGTCGACTCGCAGCTTGTAGAGCAAATCCTTGTCGATGGCACGTGAGGCGTCTGCGACATTGATGTTGTAGAGCCGTGCGGCGTTGCCGCCGAGAATTTGCCGTTTTACCGCAGGGGTGATCACCGGGTATCCCTTCGATTCCACGAGCTGCGCCGGAAACCCATAGGCTTGAAAGGCCAGGATCTGCCAGTGCGGCGGTCCCGCCACGGGCGTATCGGTGCCCCAGAGCACGTGGTCTGCGCCGAGCCCGTTCAATACCGTGGCCAGCATCTGGGCGTAGCGCTCCGGTGTGCGGAACATATAAGGCGCAAGGCCGCCCATCTCCGCATATATGTTCTTTACTTTGGCCTTCTGCGCATGCTCCGCGAGTTCCGCCTCGAACGGAAAGGAGCAATGGAAGGCGATGAAATTGAGGTCCGGAAAATCGGCTGCCGCCCTCGCGAGGTCGGCCGTGTGGCAATACTCCTCGAGGAACAGACCGGGTAAGCCCTTGTGCACGCAGACGTTCTTGACGCCGTGCTTGCGCAGGACCTCATACAGCGGATATGTGGTCTTCTCATCGTCCATCCGCCAACCCGTGGTGACCGGCCCCGGCGGATAGAGCTTGAGGCCGTCGATTTTCAACTCCTCGCACTGATAGATAAGCGAGTCGACGGCCGATTGTCCGTCGGGCGGGTCGACGACGCCTAGAACCCGGATGCGCGACGGTGCCATGCTGCGGATGAACGCCGCCTCGCGCGGCGGAAACAGGTCGACGCCGTCGAAGGCGCCGCGCATGCCGAAGCTGTTGAGGAACGCGATGTCGGTCTCGCTGTGCAGGAACATGTCTTCGATGAACATCATGCGCCCCATATCGGCGATGGGGACCGGTTTGCCGATCACCGAGGCGCGGGTTCCGGCGAGCGTCTTCAGGAAATGCTCGCCGCTCGGAGTCAGGGTGCGCAACCCACCTTCTCGCCACCAGACATGGGTCTGGGCATCGACGATAAAGGGCGCGGCCGCTTCTGGATCCCGGTCCGCGACCTTCTCGAGTGCGGCGGCATCAAAAAACTGCGCAGCCTCAGGGGTGGAGAATGCGAAGGGCGGCAGCACGGCGTACGCTGCTGCGCTCATCAGGAGCTGGCGCCTGGTGACTCGCGAGCCCGGCGCCCCGATCTCGGTTCCTTTATCCGGCCGCGTCGACATGGTATGCCCCCTTCTCGATTTTTGATGACTATACAGCAGCCCGGGCGGCTGCTAGAAAGAGGAGGATCAACAGGAGGTCCCCATGAGCCCATCGCCCCGCGCCTCGTCACCCGAATCCGTGGAGTTCGATGTCGATGCACGCGAAGCGCAGGTGCTGGGGAAACCGCAACGCATCGAGCCGCTCAAACAAGAGGACTTCGATGACGATGCCCGGGCTCTCGTGATCAGAGTGCGCGAATCGCTGGGCCTCTCCGAGCACTCGGTGATGCCGGAGGCCTTTGCGACCATGCTGAAGCACCCGGAGCTCTATCGCTGTCAAATGGAAATGGGCGTTCAGCTCCTCGGCAAGGGCGTGCTAAGCCCTCGCGAGCGAGAGCTGGCCGTACTGCGCGTCGGTTGGTTGTGCCGCGCGCCTTATGAGTGGTGCCAGCACGTCGACATCGCGAAGCGTTACGGCGTGACGGCCGAGGAGGTTGAGCGCGCCACGCGAGGCTCGTCCGCGCCGGGCTGGACCGACCACGAGGCCGCCATCGTGCGCGGTGTCGAAGAGCTGCTGGGCGATCAGTCGATCTCGGATGACACCTGGAACGTGCTGGCGCGGACCTGGACGGAGCGCCAGTTGCTCGAGTTCCTGGCGGTGGTCGGCTATTACGTCTCCATCGCCTACTCTCAGAACGCGCTGCGCATGCGCTTGATGCCAGGCAAGAACGGTTTGCGAGCGCGCTAACGGGTAGGGCGTTGCCGGCGGAGCTCGCCCAGCGCTTCGCGTCGTAAATGTGAAACCGATTGGATATACCCTGCACGGGTCTTGCTATGTTATGGAAAATCGCGGAAGGCTTTGCCCATGAAGAAAATTCCGAACGGCGTCGGTCCCAACTACCCTCAGGTGGTGGTGCTCATCGGTGCCACCGGCGATCTCTCGAAGCGCAAGCTCATGCCGGGACTCTTCCATCTGTCGAGCGCCGGGTTCATCCCGGGCTGCCGGATCATCGGCGTGTCGCTGGATAATCTGGATACTGACGGCTTTCGGGATGAAATGCACAAGGCCGTGCTCGAATTCTCGACGCGCAAGGTCGATGAGGCGGCCTGGCATTCCTTTGCGCAGGCTCTGAGCTATGTGCCGCTGAACGCAGGTCCGGCCGTGCTCAAGGCGGCCGTCGATGATGCGGAGCGATCGCTCGGCAAAGAGAGCCGCCGGCTTCACTACCTGAGCGTTCCGCCGAACGCGGCACTCTCGGCGGTGCGTCTACTGGGCGATGCCGGTCTCGTCGATCGCTCGCGCGTCATCATGGAGAAGCCGTTCGGTACCGATCTCGCGAGCGCGGTCGAGCTCAACGCGCGGCTGCACGAGGTGTTCAGCGAGGATCAGATCTTTCGGATCGATCACTTTCTCGGCAAGGAGCCTGCGCAGAACATCCTCGCGTTCCGCTTTGCCAATGGACTGTTCGAGCCCATCTGGAACCGCAATTTCGTCGATCACGTACAGATCGATGTGCCGGAAACGCTCGGGCTGGGCAAGCGCTCGGCCTTCTACGAGCAGACCGGTGCGTATCGCGACATGGTGGTGACGCATCTCTTTCAGATTCTCGGGTTCATGGCCATGGAGCCGCCGACCTCGCTCGAGCCCGCGCCCATCAGCGAGGAGAAGAACAAGGTTTTTCGCAGCATGCTGCCCATCAAGCCGGGCGACGTGATCCGCGGTCAGTACACCGGCTATCGCGCGGAGCAGGGTGTCGCCCCGGATTCGGATACCGAAACATTCATCGCTTTGAAGTGCAGCATCGACAACTGGCGCTGGGCCGGAGTGCCGTTCTTCCTGCGCACCGGCAAGCGCCTCGCCGAAGGCCAGCGCATCATTTCCATCGCCTTTCGCGAGCCGCCGAAGAGCATGTTTCCTGCCGGCTCGGGGATCGGCTCTCAGGGTCCCGACCATCTGACTTTCGATCTCGCCGATGCGGCCAAGCTCTCGCTGTCTTTCTACGGCAAGCGGCCCGGTCCCGGCATGCGGCTCGACAAGCTCAGCCTGCAGTTCGCGATGCACGACACCACGCATATCGGTGATGTGCTAGAAGCGTATGAGCGGTTGATTCTCGATGCGATGCGCGGCGATCGGACTCTGTTCACCACCGCCGACGGCATCGAGCGGCTCTGGGAAGTTTCGGTGCCGTTGCTGGAGACGCCCCCGCCGGTGCGGATGTACGCGCCGGGATCGTGGGGTCCGAATGCGGTCCACCAGCTCGTCGCACCGTACGCCTGGCGCTTGCCCTTCGAGCGCGCTTGGCGCGATCCCAACGCGACCGGCGTTTAGCGGCTCCCCGCCGCGTGACATCTGAGCTTGCTGCGGCGCCGGATGATCTAGTTCCGTGTATTCCCCGAAAGCACCGTGACGTAGCGCTTATCGCCTGGACCGGCGTAGGCGGTCTCGTGATAGGTCACCGTGTCGCCCATTTTCACTTCAACGACGTGTGTACCGGGTGCGACGTTGATGATGCGCGATCGGTAGCTTTTTTCCTGCGCGTCACCGACTTGCACTCCATCGACGAAGACGAATGCGCCGGGGGCGATGCCGGTGACGATGATCTCAGGTGGGTCGGGTGCGGGTTTGCTCCTGTGAAACCAGCTGCAGCCGGCAAGCAACACCATCATGATAAGCAGAGATTTTTTCAATCGACCCACCCCGCCGTTCGATGGATTCGAGCGTAGCACGCTGCTTTGGGAAGCGTCGACAACCTGGATCACACGGCGAGAGTCGCTCTCATCGCATTTCGCCTTCGAGCGCGAGCAATTGTTCGGCGAGCTCGTCGGGACGGGCCAATGCGACCAAATGGCCCCCGGGAATCACAAGCGTCTCCTTTCCGAGACGTTCGCGAGCGATGCGTTGCTGAAATTCGACTGGAAAGAACCGGTCGTCCGCCGAGGCGATCACATGGATCGGTATCCCGGGCCAGCGCTCGAAACGACACGGCTCCTCGAAGATCGACTCCGCCTGATCACGCTGGCGTGCGGGGCCCGTCCGGAGCACAGCCTCCGGCACGTCGTGCAGAAAATAGGTCGGCACGTCGAAGGTAGAGTTGTAACCCCGGGTCTGTGCGGTCGCCACTCGGGAATCAGCCGACCTCGTGTTTTGCCACCAAGCCCCCGCCTTCTCACCGGGGCAGGGATCATGGCATTTACAAGGACCGAGCAGCGGCACCAGGCGATGCCAATACCACGCCATCCCCCCGGCTCCCGGGATCAAGACGAACGCGCCGCGCGCTTCATCGGCGACCGATTGCATCACGCCTGCGCCTGTTTGATGACCTCCATCGCATGCGCAAGGCGCGGCGCCGCACGCGGGCGGGCGTACATCGCTTCGAGATAGGCACTCAGTCGCGGGAAGGTCTCGAGCAGCTCGAGCTCATTCGCCCAGTCGAGTGTGTAGGCGACCACGAAATCCGCGACGCTCGCCTTCTCCCCGACCATGAATTGCCGATTCTGCAGGTGCCCATCGAGCACTTTTGCCATCTCCTGAAAATCTTGGCGTGCGTTCGGAATCTCGGCAGGAATACGCCGCGCCGGAGGATAGAGCCGCGCGTGCCGTGCGATCCGCCATAGAGGCTGCTCGAGCTCGGTGGCGGCGAACAAAAGCCATTGCGTCATGAGCCCGCGATCCGCGACGCTCGCCGGCGTGAATCCCTTCTCGGGGTACTTGTCCGCCAAGTACAGCACGATCGCCACGGATTCGATGAGCACGAGGTTGCCGTCGACCAGCACGGGGATCTTGGCCGCAGGGTTGATCTTCAGAAATTCCGCGGCGTGATGCTCGCGCGCCGGCAGGTTCACGAAGATGCTCTCGAAATCGAGTTGCATCTCCTGCAGCGTCCAGCGCACGCGGATCGATCGGGTGGGTGGGAATTCATAGAGCTTCAAGGTGGTGTTCACGTGCATCTCCGTCTCTTGTCATTGGGCGCCGCTGCCGCAGACCGCAGCTCGTCCCAGGAGCAATTTCCTTTCGCGCGCGTTTTGGGTGAGACCCGCGGCACGCATGAATTCGCTGCGAGCCTCGTCGAATCGCCCGACTTTCTCGAGCAGATCGCCGCGCACGCTCGGCAATAAGGCATAACTCTTGAGGCGCGGCTCGGCATAGAGCTCCTCTACGAGCTCCAGCGCGGCCGCGGGACCGAATGCCATCGACACGGCGACTGCGCGATTCAACGCGACGACCGGAGAGGGCGCGATCTGGGCGAGCGCATCGTACAGCGCGACGATCCCCGGCCAGTCGGTGTCCGCGGCGGTCGAGGCGCGGGCGTGACACGCCGCGATCGCCGCCTGCACGGCGTAGGGTCCCAAGGCTCCCAGCGACTGGGCGCGCTCGAGCGCGGCGAGGCCGCGGCGTATCATGAGCTGGTTCCAGCGGGTGCGATTCTGCGCGAGCAGCAAGATAGGCTCGCCCTCGGCATCGACGCGCGCCGCCGTGCGCGAAGCCTGAATTTCCATCAGCGCGACGAGTCCGTGCACCTCGGCTTCGTCGGGCAGGAGTTCGGCCAGAATGCGGCCGAGCCGAAGGGCTTCCTCGCAGAGCGCGGGCCGCATCCAATCCTCGCCGCCGGTGGCGGCGTAACCCTCATTGAACACGAGATAGATCACTTCGAGGACCGAGGTCACGCGCTCGGCTCGCTCCCCGGCACGCGGGGCCTCGAACGGCACGCGCGCTTCGGCGAGCGTTCTCTTGGCGCGCACGATCCGTTGGGCGATCGTCGGCTCGGGTACCAGGAACGCTCGCGCAATTTCCGCGGTACTGAGGCCGCCCACCATCCGCAGGGTCAGTGCCGTGCGCGCCTCGGTCGACAGCACCGGATGGCACGCGATGAACATGAGGCGTAGCAGGTCATTGCCGATGTCATCGTCCGCAGCCTCTTCCGGATCCTTGCCGGCCGAGCCGATGAGCGGCGCCTCGTGGACGAGCGACTCGTGAGTCCGCTCCAGGACTTTGCGCCGCCGCAGCTCATCGAGCGCGCGGTTCTTCGCGGCCGTCATGAGCCAGGCTCCTGGATTGTCGGGTACTCCGGTCGTGGGCCATTGCTCGAGCGCGCTCACCAGCGCATCGTGAGCAAACTCCTCGGCAATCCCCACCTGGTTCAGCATGCGCGCGAGGCGCGCGATGATCTTGGCCGATTCCATTCGCCAGACCGCCTCGATAGTGCGTTGAATGCACGCGCTGGACATTACGGCTTGCTGAGAGCTACACGATGCATGGGCCGACTTCCCGCACTTCGACCGTCGCCCAGCCCACGGCCGGACATTCCCGCGCAATAGCAATAGCCTGATCGCGTGAGCCGCACGTCAAGAGAAAGAACCCGCCGATCATTTCCTTGGCCTCCGAGAAGGGTCCATCCACCACGCTGGTGACGCCGCCCTGAACTCTGACCCGCGCGCCGCTGCGGTCCGAGGTCAGCGATTGCGACAGAGTGAGGAGTCCCCGGTCCTTCAGATCATGGCCGAAGCGAACCATGCGGTCGTATCGTTCGCGGGCCTGTGCTTCGCTCCGCACCTCCCGTTCCCCCGGGGTTTCGACGATCAACAATGCGTATGCCATGACACTCTCCCGTCACGATATCGATCAAGTCGCCCGCGGCGCCATTGTCGCCGCATTGCGGAAATCCGCCGTTTCGAACACCGGCCGCGCCTCGATCACCCATTCGCCGGGGCCTGGGTTGGGGCAGCGTTTCAGCCACTCGACGGCTTCCTCCATCGACGTCACCTGCCACAGCCAGAAACCGGCGACAAGCTCTTCGGTCTCTGCGAACGGGCCATCCACGACATTTCGTTCCACACCCCGGTAATGTACGCGTTTGCCGTTGCTGCTCGCCTGCAAGCCCTCGGCAGCCAGGAGGACGCCCGCCTTGACGAGCTCCCCATTGAATCGCTCCATCGCGGTGAGCGTCGATTCGCTGGGCGGGGCGCCGGATTCGCTCAACGCGGTGGCCTTCACCATGACCATGACTTTCATCATATCTCTCCCGGTTGTCGGTGCCTCGAGAGATATGACGAACGGGCGCAGCCCGTTTCGACATCCGGTTGACGTGTCGAAATCCATGGGCGACGTTCGTCATAGAGATGCACGTGTACTACACCCGGAGTCCTGTCATGCCCGACCTCATTCCCTACCTTGGATTCAACGGCAACTGCGCCGAGGCCATGCGCTTCTACGAGCGCGCCCTCGACGGCAATCTCGAGCTCATGATGAGTTGCGGCGACTCGCCCATGGCAGCCCAGGTACCCAAGGAGTTTGCAGACCGGATCATGCACGCCCGCCTTGCATTGCCCGGCGGCGCCACGCTCTACGCCGGCGACGCCATGGGCCAGACGTATCAAGGCATTCACGGCGTGTCGATTACGCTCAACTACGGTTCGGTGGCCGAAGCGAAAAAAATCTTCGAGCGGCTGGCCGATGGCGGCAAGGTGACCATGGCCATGGCATCTACGTTCTGGTCCAAGAGTTTCGGTATGGTGACCGATAAGTTCGGCGTGCATTGGATCGTCAACGGCGAGCTCTTGCCCATATCGTGAGCTGCGACGCCCGCGCTGCGTCGGACGTTCAAGAACGGCTGGCTCAAAACGCTCGTCAAAGCTTCGAGCTTGGCAATCACTTACCTCCTGCCGGCTCTCTCGCTATCGCTCGGCGCCTTCGCATACGCGGCTTTGGAGCTGTGACGGATCCGCTGGTCTCCGCGCGATAGGTCTCGCAATACTGGCGAAACCGACGGATCGTCTCGGACAGCACCTTCGCTCGATGGTGGATCAGCGCCAACCGTCGCGTGAGAGGCGGCAAGCGGGTCTCGAGCACGTAAAGCCGGCCGCTCGACACCAGGTCCGCGACCACTGATCGCGATAGACAGCTGATGCCGAGGCCTTCCGCCGCCGCGTTCTTGATGGCCTCGGAGCTGCCGAGCGTCATGGCGGGCTGAATGCTCTCGAGATGCGGCAGGAGCGCGAGCTCCACCGCCTCACGCGTGCCGGAGCCCGGCTCGCGTAGCAGCCACGGCGAGTGTGCGAGTTCCTCGGCCGTCAATTTGCGTCGTCTCGAGGATTCGGCCAGCGGGTGCCCGGGTGCCGCGACGATGACGAGCTCGTCCTCGAGCCAGGGCGTGATATTGATGTCCGCGGCATGACACGGCCCCTCGATCAAGCCGAGGTCTACCGAGAACTCCCGTACCGCCGTCACGACATCGAGCGTGTTGCCGATCCTCACATCGAAGAGGACGGCGGGTACGAGCTCGCGGAAGCCCGACAAGAGTCTCGGCAGGATGTAGTTCCCGATGGTGGTGCTCGCGTGCAGACGCAGCTCGGCCGCGAGGTTCACGCCCCCCGCGACGAACGCGCGCTCGACGTGCTGCGCTCCGTCGAGCACCCCGAGCGCGAGCGGCAACAGGGCGCGCCCGTTGTCGTTCAGCAGGAGCCGTTTGCCGACGCGGTCGAAGAGGCGCGCGCCGAGGCTCCGCTCGAATTCGCCGAGCGCCGTGCTGGTCGCGGACTGCGACAACGGCACGCTTTGCGCAGCCGCGGTGGTGCTGCCGGTCAGCGCAACGGCGCGGAATATCTCGAGCTGCCGGAGCGTGATATGCATTCTATAGACGCCGCATTAATAGACTGAGTAGATTAATTATAGAGAATAAATCAGTTTCACAAATTAAGACATCGGCTGCATAGTCGCGGCCATGAACCTCACCACAACGTCCGTCGCGCCGACTACGGGGGCAAAGCTTCCCACCGCGGCGGGGGCGCTTCCGGGCCTCGGGCTGGTGGTCCTGCTCGCGCTGCTCGCCCTCGAGATCGGCAAGGCCCCCTGGCTCCAGGCCAACGGCATCAGCGCGCTTACGCTTGCAATCCTGCTCGGCATCCTCGTCGGCAACACGCTATACCCGCGGCTCGCACTCGCCGCCGCGGGCGGCATCGCGTTCTCGAAGCAGACGTTGCTACGTATCGGCGTCATTCTTTACGGGCTGCGCCTTACCTTTCAGGACATCGCGAGCGTCGGCTTCGCCGGCGTGATCATCGATGCGCTCGTGCTGAGCAGCACCTTCACGCTCGCGTGGTGGGCTGGCACCCGCGTTTTCGGACTCGATCGCAACACCGCCCTCTTGATCGGGGCTGGCAGCTCGATTTGCGGCGCGGCGGCCATCATGGCGGCCGCGCCCGTGGTGCGGGGGCGCGCCGAGCAGGTCACGGTGGCCGTCTCGACGGTCGTCGTGTTCGGGACGCTGGCCATCTTTCTTTACCCGGCGCTCTACCACTTGAACGCGCACTACAGGCTGTTAGTCCTCACCCCGGCCCGGTACGGCATTTTCGCGGGCTCGACCATTCACGAGGTGGCGCAAGTCGTGGCTGCGGGCCGTGCCGTGACGGTCGCGGCCGCCAATACGGCGGTCATCACCAAGATGGTGCGCGTCATGATGCTGGCGCCTTTTCTCATCATGCTCTCGACTTATCTGTCGCGGCTTCCCGAGCGTGCGCCCGGCCAGTCCACCGAGCCCACCTCGAAGCGCCGCATCGTCATTCCCTGGTTCGCGCTCGGGTTCGTGGCCGTGACGGCGGTCAACTCGGCCCTCGTCCTGCCTCACGCGTTGGTGACGAGCGCCATCACGCTCGACACGTTCCTGCTCGCGATGGCCATGGCAGCCCTCGGCGTGACGACCCAGTTCTCCGCCGTCCGTACGGCGGGAATCAAGCCGCTCGGCCTGGCAGCGGTCCTCTTCGGTTGGTTGATCGTCGGAGGTCTCGCAATCAACACGGGAGTGTCCGCAGTGCTACGCTGATCGCGGCCCCGTCCTGGGGCCCACGATCGGAGGCAGGCATGACAGCGACGCGCACCCGTGCGCGAGATCTCGGGCTCCCTTTGCCGGGCACGCCCGGGCCGCACAATGCGATCACCGACGTTCCCGGCGTCGAGGTAGGATATTCGACGCTCAAGTCGCTCGCCGCCGCCCCGGGCGATCGCCAGATCTACACGGGCGTGACCGCGGTCCTGCCGCGCGGGCATTCGCCGACGCCGAGTCCCGTGTGGGCGGGTCAATTCGACTTCAATGGCAACGGCGAGATGACCGGCACGCACTGGATCGCCGACGCCGGCTATTTCCTCGGGCCTGTCTGTCTCACCAATACGCACTCCATCGGCATCGTCCACCATGCCGCCGTGGGCTGGATGATCGAGCAATACGCCGAGCATTTTCGCCATCACGCGTGGGCAATGCCGGTGGTCGCCGAAACCTACGACGGCCTGGTGAACGACATCTGCGGCCGGCACGTCGAGGAGCGGCACGCGCTCGAGGCGCTGCGTACCGCGCGCGGCGGCGCGGTGGAGGAGGGCAACGTCGGCGGCGGCGCGGGCATGTCGACGTACGAGTTCAAGGGCGGCACGGGCACGAGCTCGCGCCGCTGCACCATCGGCGCGCACACCTACACCGTCGGTGTCCTGGTGCAATCCAACTTCGGATTCCGTCGCGATTTCAAAGTACTCGGTGTACCGGTGGGCGCGCACTTCCCGCACGGCATGGTGCCCTCGGCCGCCGGCCGCGAGCAAGGCTCCATTATCGTGCTCATCGCCACCGATGCGCCTTTGACGCCCACCCAGCTTGAGCGCGTGGCGAAGCGCGGCGCCATCGGCATCGGCCGCACCGGCACCCGCGGCGGCCACTATTCGGGCGATCTCATGCTCGCGTTCTCCGTGGCGAACGAGCTCTACTTCCCCGCGATCGGAGAGGCGCAACCGCACAGCTTCCAGACCGAATGGTTGAACGATGCGTTACTCGATGAGATCTACGGCGGCGCCGTCGAGGCTATCGAGGAGTCCATCCTGAACGCGATGATCGCCGCCGAGTCCATCCCGACCTGGAAGCCTCCCGGCTTCACGCTCGCGGCCATCGACCATGCAGAGCTCCTCGCCGTCCTCCGGGGGCACCGTCTTGATTTCCCTGAACGGAATTGGTGATAGGCTTTTGCGGCGAGCGCGTAGGGACGCCGCCAGATGACCGAGCTTGGAATAGAGGGACGGATGCAGCGCGAACAAATTGTCTTCGTCGGCACCAGCGATTTGTCGGGACACTTCCGCGGCAAGAGCTTTCCGCTCGCGGATCTGACCTCGAGACTGGAGCGCGGCGTGGGTCTCGCGCCTACCAACATGTTCATTTCGGCCTTCGGCCCCATCCAGGTGACGACGTTCGGCACGGTGGGCGAGGTGTTCCTCGTGCCGGATCCCGCCACCCGGGTGCTGGTGCCCTTCGAGGAGGGTCCGGCGGAGTACTTCTTCGTCGGCGACATCAGGACCGCGCAGGGCGAGCCCTGGAATTTCTGTCCTCGCGAGGTTCTGCGCCGGGCTCTCCAGCGGCTCGAGCGCGAAGTGGGCGTCCAGTTGCTCGCAACCTTCGAGCAAGAGCTCACCTATAGCGGTGGCGCTGGGGATAAGTGGCAGCCCTACGATCTCAGTTCCTACCGGCGCCAGGGATTCTTTGGCGAGGCGTTGCTCGCCGCGATGCGCCAAGTGGGCGTCATACCGGACTCTTTTCTCGCCGAGTTCGGCCCGCAGCAATACGAGGTCACCGTCGCGCCTGCGAAAGGAATCCGCGCCGCCGACGACGCCGTCATCACCCGTCAGCTCGCCCATGCGGTCGCCTGGCGCCTCGGGCAGCGCGTGAGTTTCGCGCCCATTCACGAGCCGAACGGTACCGGCAGCGGTACCCACATCCATTTCAGTTTCCTGGACAAGGACGAGCGGCCGGTTCTGTACGATGCGAAGCGGCCGTGGCATATCTCCCTCATGGGCGGTCAATTCCTCGCGGGCATCCTGTATCACCTGCCCGCGCTATGCGCGGTGACGACGCCTGCGGTGGCCTCCTACTACCGTCTGCGCCCGAATCGCTGGGCGCCGGTCCGGGCCGACTCGGCGCCCCTCGACCGCGGCGCGGCGGTGCGCATCTGTCCGCTCTCGGGCATCGATCCGGAGCAGCACGCGCGGCAGTTCAACGCGGAATTTCGCGTCGCTGACGCGACAGCAAGTCCCTATCTCGCGCTTGCGGTGATCATCCAGGCGGGTCTCGACGGGGTTCGCCGCAAGCTGCCGCTCGAGACGCAGAACCCTACGCCTTTGCCCACGAGCCTCGCGGACGCCTTGATGCAGCTCGAGCGCAGCACAGCGGCGGCCGACTGGCTGGGAGAGGACTTGCTCGCGGCCTACCTATTGTTCAAGCGGGCGGAGATCAAGGCATTGGAGGGACTCGACGAGAACGAAATCTGCCGCCGCTATGCCGAAGTCTATTGATTGCCGAATTCCAGCGGAGATGCCCACGCGATGACTCAGCCTACCAGCCGTGAAATTGAAATCGACCCCGAGCACACCGTGCTCTTGTTCGTGGACGTGCAGAAATACAACTGCACCTGGGAGGGTGGGGAGTACGCCCACCTGAGCGCCGCAGAACGGGAGGCACAGTACGGGTACTTCTTTCGAACGCTCCGGGAATCAGCACTTCCCAACATGGTTGGTCTGCAACAGGCATGCCGTCGTGCGGGTATCGAGGTGGCTTACACCATCATCGAGAGCATGACCGTCGACGGGCGCGACCGCTCGCTCGACTACAAGATCACGGGGTTCAACGTGCCGAAGGGCTCGCCGGACGCGCGCATGGTCGACGAGCTCGCGCCCTGGGATGATGAGCTGGTGTTTCCGAAGACGTCCTCCTCGGTGTTCATTTCGACCAACATCGACTACGTGCTCAGAAATCTCCAGGCGCGCTATCTCATCATCGCCGGATGCCTCACGGATCAGTGCGTCGATTCGGCAGTGCGCGATGCGTGCGATCTTGGCTACCTCGTGACGGTGCCCGTCGATGCCACATTGACGTTATCCGCGGAACGCCACGAATGGTCGCTCAAGAATAATCGCGGCTATTGCCGGCAACGCAGCACCCGCGAGCTCTTGGAAGAGATCGGGCGCCTCACCGGCACGTGAGCCGCCCGATAGCCCTACCGCCCGACCCCGCGCTCACCTTGCGCGAGCGCGACGCTCGCGCAATCGCAAACATCGGCAAGCTGCGTTTCTCCCCCCTATCCCTCGTCGGTGGCCACGGCTGCCGCCTGATCGAGGAGGGCGGGCGGCAGCTCCTGGACCTCAGCGCCTCGTTCGGGCCGGCCGCCCTCGGCAACGGCCATGCGGCGATCATGCGCGCCGTGACCAGTGCTTGCGAGAGCATGGCCGGTGCCAGCTTGCTCGCCTTCCCCAACGAGAACGCGGTGGCGCTCGCGGAGGAGCTCCTGCGGATCACACCGGGGCGTGAGCCGCGGCGTGTCTGGTTCGGTCATTCGGGCTCGGACGCAAACGACTGTGCGCTACGCGTGGTGCAGGCGGCGACGGGCCGCTCGCGCTTCATCTCCTTCATCGGCTCCTATCACGGTAACCTTTCCGGCTCGATGAGCATCAGCGGGCACACCGCGATGACCCACACGTTGCCGCGCGCCGGCCTATTGCTGTTGCCCTATCCGGATCCCTATCGTCCCTCTTTCAGCGCGGAAGCCGTGCTGGAGCTGCTCGACTATCATTTTTCGACGACCACGCCGCCGCACCAGGTCGCTGCCATTTTCATCGAGCCGATCATGGCCGACGGGGGGGTCATCGTGCCGCCGCCGGGGTTTCTCGCGGCCATCCAGGAGCGCTGCCGGCGCCATGGCATCCTCATCATCGTCGACGAGGTGAAGGTGGGTCTCGGGCGCACCGGCAGGATGCATTGCTTCGAGCACGAGGGCCTCGAGCCGGACCTCGTCGTCTTCGGCAAGGGACTCGGCGGGGGACTGCCGCTCTCGGCAGTGATCGGGCCGCAGCACATCATGGATCACGCGCCGGCTTTCGTCCTGCAGACGACGGCGGGCAACCCCGTCGCTGCGGCCGCGGGCCGTGCCGTCCTCGACACCATCGCCACGGAGGGTTTGATCCAGCGGGCGAGTCGAGTCGGTGAGCGATTGTCGACCGGATTGCGCGCCCTCCAAGCGCACCAGCCGCTGATCGGCGAGGTGCGCGGGCGCGGCCTTGCGGTGGGGGTCGATCTGGTGCGTGACCGCGCTTCGCGCGATCCCGTGACCGTGACGACCACGGCGAAAGTGATCTACCGCGCCTACCAGCTCGGCGCCGTATTCTTTTATGTAGGTCTGCGGGGCAACGTACTGGAGCTCACCCCGCCGCTGACCTTGTCCGAGGCGGAGGCCGACGAGGGCGTCGCGATCATCGATCGGGCCTTGAGCGACGTGAGTCAGGGGCTGGTAGCGGATGCGGATGTGGCGCCGTTCATGATGTGGTGACAATATCCGTGGCGGGGGACCCGGCGCTGATCGGGTTTAAGTATTCATGACGACTCTGGCTTCGCGCTTGAGGCTTCCGGAAGCAGTCGGATTGTCGCTTGCCGTCATTTCTCCGACGGTCACCGCCGCCTTCAACATCACCCTCGTCGTGCAGGCCGTGGGCGAGGCCGCCCCGCTCGTGTTCGCCATCGGCATGGTGGCGATGGCGCTGGTCGCACTCTCCTTCATGGCCTTCACCCACCGCGTGGCCCATGCGGGCTCGGCGTACGCCTACATCTCCCACACCTTCGGTCGCCGCGCGGGATTCATCGCGGGTTGGACCTTACTCCTGACCTACCTCGGCTTCGCCACCGGATTCGCCGCGCTCGTGGGCAGTTTCACCGGCGCTGCGCTCAAGGGGTTCGGGATCGAGGTGGGTAACGCCTGGATCGCGATCGGCGCCGCCGCAATGGTGCTCGCCTGGTGGCTCGCCTATCGCGATATGCGGCTCGCCGGCCGGTTGATGCTCGTGCTGGAAGCGGTCGCGATCATCGCGATCATCGGCCTTTGCATCAGTATCCTGCATCAGGTGCATCCCGACCTGGGACGCATCGGCGCGAGCTTTCATCCATCCGCGCAGTACAACGGCTGGGTGGGCGTCGGCTTCGGCATGGTGTTCAGCATCCTGAGCTTCTCGGGCTTCGAGGGCGCCGCGACGCTCGGCGAGGAGACCATCAACCCACGGCGCAATATCCCCATCTCGCTCCTTGGCACCGTGCTTGGCTCGGGTATTTTCTTCGTGTTCGTCGCCTACTGCGAGGTGGCCGGATATGGCCCGCAAGGCCTGAAGGAGCTCGCCGCTTCGCAGGCGCCGCTCGATGATCTCGCCATTCGCTTCGGCTCGCCGCGCCTCGCCATCCTTCTCGATTTCGCCGCCGCCGTGAGCTGTTTCTCGGGCGTTATCGGCGGCCTCGCTGCCGCGGGGCGCATCTTGTTCGCCCTGTGTCGCGCCGGACTCTCGCCGACGCTTGCCGCGATACATCCCGTGCATCGCACGCCCTCGGCGGCGCTGCTCATCACTGCACTCCTGATTCTCGTGCCGTTTATTGCCTGGGCACCGATCGTGGGAAGCGGCAACTATTACAGCTACAGCAGCACCATTGGAACGCTCGCCCTCATTCTCATCTATATCGGCGTGGGCACGGCCGAGACCGTTGAGGCCTTGCGCGCGCACCGCGTCACGTGGGCAGCGGTCTGCACCCTGGGGCCGCTCATCTTGGTTTGGGTGCTCTACCGAAACATCTATCCCGTGCCCGAGTTCCCCAACAATCTCTGGCCCTATGTCGCCTTCGTGTGGGCGTGCGCTTCCTGGGCGCTCATCAAACTGCGTCCCATGGTCGCGGTGGCGCCATTGCTGGATTAGTATGATCGCATCGAGGGGATCGGGATCGGGAGATCAAAGGGAGATGAAATTCTCATGGGGCGTGTTGCTCCTCGCGGCGGGTTGTGCCATCCCCCAGGCGCGCGCGTTCGCGGCGGAGCCCACGGACTTGGATCCGGGCGCGCAGCTGCCGCTCGCCGAGTCGCACACCGTCGCCAAGCTCGACCCGACCAACTCCCGCCGCCTGTTCGTGCTCGACACCGCGTTCCCGGCAGCCGAGGCTGCCAAGACCTACGTGCTCGACGGCAGCACCGGCGCAATCCAGGGCATGTTCAATCAGGCGTACTGGCCGAACTTCGCGGTCTCACCCGACGGCACCGAGCTTTACGCGGTCGACACGTACTGGGAGAAGCACACGCGCGGCAAGCGCAGCGATTACATTGTGGTGCGCGACGCGCAGACGCTCGATGTGAAGGAAGATATTCCGCTGCCGGCCGGCCGGTTGCTCGTCGTCTCCAAGAAATACAACTTCGACGTGACGCCCGACGGCCACTATGGCCTGACCTATAACCTCGCGCCGTCCACCGCCGTGATGGTCACCGATCTGAAGGCGCGAAAGCCCGTGGGCTCCATTCCCATCCCGGGCTGCGGTCTCATTTTCGCGCAGGCGCCGAATCGCTTCTCCTCGCTGTGCGCGGACGGTTCCATCGCGACCGTCACC
>Ga0302324_100012573_pt1 | contig 17248 bp, 18 predicted proteins | sample Palsa_T0_1_FD_201949 | JGI IMG/M metagenome (GOLD analysis project Ga0302324, IMG submission 201949) | Peat permafrost microbial communities from Stordalen Mire near Abisko, Sweden - Palsa_T0_1 | ecosystem: Environmental > Terrestrial > Soil > Palsa > Peat permafrost | place: Sweden: Abisko...
GCCGCGTCTTGTAGCGATAGCTGCCGCTGGTGAGCGCGCCCACCGGGCACACGTCGATGCACATGCCGCACTGCTCGCAGTCCAGCTGACCGGTTTGTCCGTCGAGGCTCAGGCCGTTGGGCGCGATGGTCGAGGTGACGGCGCGATTCTGCACGCCCAGCGCCCACACGTCCATGCCCTCGCCGCACATGCGCACGCATCGATAGCAGAGGATGCAGCGCGGCCGGTCGAAATAAACCGCTGGCGACCACTGCTGCTCGTCGCGATGCTGCTTGGCCTCGGTGTAGAGGCTCTCGCCCGCGCCGTATTTGAAGGTCATGTCCTGCAACTCGCACTCGCCGCCGGCGTCGCACACCGGGCAGTCGAGCGGATGATTGCCCAGCAGCAACTCGATAGTGGCCTTGCGCGCCTGCGCAATCTCGTCGGACTCGGTGACAAAGACCTGACCCTCGGCGACAGTGGTGGTGCAGGCGGTCTGCAGCTTGGGCACGCGCTCCTGGCGCACCACGCACATGCGGCACGCGGCCTGGAGCGAAAGGCCGGGGTAGTAGCAGAACGCGGGAATCTCAATGCCCGCCTTGCGGCAAGCCTCAATCAGCAGCATCCCCGCCGGCGCGGTGAGCTTCTTGCCATCGACTGTGAACGATACGTCTGCCATTCGGTTCCTTAAGCTGTTTGCGCTGTTTGCCCGGTGAGCCTCAAGTTATGAAGCGCCGCCCTCCAGCGTATCGATGCGATGTTCGTGCAATTCTACGACGCGAGCGAGAGTATCGATGGACCGCGCCATCTGCCCCACGATCTTTTCGAGCCGGGCAAACCCGGCCTGATTCTCCGCCGCCATCAGCTCAACCGTTTGGGTCAGCGCTTCGTGCCGTTCCGTCAGCCTTTCCAGCCGCTCATCGATCGTCATGGTTTACCTCCGTGAAGGATACGTCTGCCATGCGCCTTCCGATTTTGCTTTAAGCCGCCTGGTGAGCACTGCTGCGTTCACGCACTTGCTCGCGGGTTGGCACGTTGACCTCAAGTTGCTGGACCACAAAGTACTCGACATCGTCAAAGTCGCCCGGTGCAAATTCGACCTTGGTTGCGGACGGCTCCGGAATCGATTCGGCGTCTTCAATCATGCCTTCGAAATGAAACTCCAGCGCCTCTCGCATCATGGCGGTCATCTCTTCAAGCGTGTCGCCGGTTGAGACGCAACCGAGGATGTCAGGCGCATGGCCTGAAAAATTGCTGCCTTTGCACTTGGCGAATACAACCAGGTAGGTCTTTTTCATTTCAACCCCGCTTGCTTCAGGATACTTGCAACGTCGGACTTCGATAAATCCCTACTGCCGTGATATGGAACTGTGACGGTGCCCGGCTTCGTGGGGTGCTTGAACTGCATGTGGCTCCCTTTTTGTCTTACTAGCCGCCATCCGTCTTGCTCGATGATGCGGATGAGCTCTCTTGCCTTCATGCATTCGCCATCGATCCTGCCTTCGGAATTGAAGCTGGAACTTCGATCTCAAGCCATTCGACAACGTAATGGTCAACCGAACGGTCGCGAATCTCTCCAAAATCGAAACTCGTTGTTACGGGAGAAGGCATCGGTTCTCCGACTTCTGCCATCGATTCGAGATGAGACTCCAAACATTCCCTCAACATTCGGCGCATTTCAGGCAAATCCTTACCGAGCGACCCGGCGCCCGGAATGTCTGGCGCAAACCCTCCGTAATTTCGCTTGCAGTGTTCGTAAACCACAAGAAACTTCAGTTTCATGGATTCCCTATTTCTTCTTCGCTTTTTTATCCATGATTACGCTCACAGATTCCCTCACGATCTCTCTAAAGAGCGCTTCGTGAGCCTCAATATCGCCCAGCCCCAATTCCCAAAATCGAAACCTGTCTTTGTGCCACGGTTTTTTCGCCTCCGCTCGCTTCGGTTTGAACCCCTCTGCCTCTGCCTTCCCGAGGAGATCCGTCGACGTAATGAAGAAGTTGACGCGATCGAAATGCTTTGAGACGGTGACAGCGTTGCTGTATGGACCGGCTCCGATTTTCAGGGAAAAGTGAGACTTCGCGTCCTCAAGCTCAAGGGCTCCATTGCTCAGCTCTACGATCCGATCCGCGATCTTCCTCCGATCTTCTTTGACCATTTCGCTCTTCAAGACACTTTCTGCCTGCGGAGGAGGCACAACCTGCCTGGGCATTGGTTCGATTTTGACTACCTTGCCCTCACGTAGCCTCTTTTCAATCTCTTCTAACTGCTCGATTGTCCTTTCCATTTGAGCACCTCTATCTCCTGTCGTCCCCGTCCCCCTCACACCACCGTCAACTGTGGCACACCCTGCCTGGCAAACGGGCAAGCCTTCCCGTTCAAATGATCCTCAAATTCCTTGCGAAATTTTTTCACGAATGCAATCGTCGGCATGGCGGCGGCGTCGCCCAGCGGGCAAAACGTGCGGCCCAGCATGTTCTCGGCCAGATACTGAATGTTGTCGATATCCTTGGCCTCGCCGAAGCCCGCGTGAAAGCGCGTCAGCGACTTCTTCAGCCAGTCCGTGCCCTCGCGGCAGGGAATGCACCAGCCGCAGCTCTCGTGCTGATAAAAGCTGATCGTGCGCAGCGCAAACTCTACCATGCACGTCTGGTCGTCGATGACCACCACGCCGCCCGAGCCCAGCATCGATCCCGCCTTGCCCACCTGGTCGAAGTCCATGCCCAGCGTCTCGATCTCCTCGGGCAGCAGCACCGGCGTCGACGAGCCGCCCGGCACCACGGCCTTCAACTTGCGCCCCCCGCGAATGCCGCCGCCGACCTCATAGATCATCTTCTTCAGGTTGTAGCCCATGGGCAGTTCGTACACGCCTGGTCTTTCGACATGCCCGCTTAGACAAAAAAGCCGCGTGCCGCCGTTCTTCACCGAGCCGGCATCGGCGTAGGCCTGCGCGCCCATCGCGATCACATGCGGCACCGACGCGATGGTCTCGGCGTTGTTGATCACCGTGGGTCCGCCGTAGAGTCCGACCACGGCGGGGAAGGGCGGCTTGATGCGCGGAATGCCGCGCTTGCCCTCAAGCGACTCCATCAGCGCCGACTCTTCCCCCACTTCGTAAGCGCCCGCTCCCGTCTGCGTGACGATTTGAAATTCATACTCGCTGCCGAAAATATTCTTGCCCAAAAAGCCGCGCGCGTAGGCATCGGCCACAGCCTTTTCGACGATCTCAAGCAGGTAGCGATACTCGCCGCGCAGATAGATGAAGCCCGTCTTCGCGCCGATGGCCAGGCCCGCGATCAGTGTGCCCTCGATCACCGCGTGAGGATCGTGGAGAAAGATCAGGTGGTCCTTGCAGGTGCCAGGCTCGCTCTCGTCGCCGTTGACCAGGACATACTTGGGCTTGGCGGATTGCTTGGGCACGAACGACCACTTCATGCCGGTGGGGAAGCCCGCGCCGCCGCGTCCGCGCAAGCCGCTGGTCTTCATCTCGTCGATGATCCACGCCGGACCCTGCTCAATGCATTTCTTCGCAGCCTCGTAGCCGCCCAGTTCGATGTAGCGGGCAATATCGGCCGCGCCCTTGCCAAAGCGCCGCGAGACGATCTTCACTTCATCGGGATGCGAAACCAGCCTTGGCATCTAGACCGTCCCTTCGTGCTGCGCCTTGCCGCGATATCCGGCCACGATGCCCGGCACGTGATCGGGCTTTAGCTCGTCGTGGAAGTCGTAATTCACTTGAATGGCCGGCGCCCAGCAGCACACGCCGATGCACTCGACCTCTTCGAGAGAGAAGACGCCATCGGCGGTCACGCCTTTGTGGCCGATGCCGAGCTCTTCCTGGAAGCGCTCGTACACCTCGTAACCGCCGCGCAACATGCAGCTGATGTTGGTGCACACCTGCACGTTATACTTGCCCGCCGGCTTGAAGCGCAGCATCGAATAGTAGCTGGCCACGTTGCGCACATCGAGTTCGCTGATGCCGATGCGCTCTGCCACTTCGGCAATCACCGCGTCGGAGAGGTAGCCGATCTCGTCCTGCGCGTAGAGCAGCATGGGAATCAGCGCCGAGCGGCGCACGGGGTACTTCTCCACCAGCGCGTCAAAGCGGGCCGCCAGCTGCGGCGAAAAGATGCTCATCGTTTCATTCATCATCGCATCAACTCCCGTGCCCACTGCTCCGCCGCCACGTCCATCTCTTCCTCGTCCGCTCCGTCAAACAAATCCGGGTGCCCCAGGTCCTTTTCCCCGTCAGCGGGATATGGGTGCCCCAGGTCTGGATTTTCAGACCTGGGATCCCTCAATCTCAATCGTCCGGCTTCCGTCAATTCCAGCCGTCCACCGCGTCCGTCCTCGCGCTTCCACGTCACCTGCGAACCTTCGCGGTCAAGCTGCATCCACTGCTCGCCGTGCCGCACCGTGATGCGCTCTTCGCCCAGCTCCACCGTGGCCTGGCGATTGCCGTTGAGCCCGTGCGCCGCGGTATAGCTGCGCAGCAGCGAAGCCAGCGAGACCCAAAGCTCCCCAAAGACGTTAAACGCAGGGTCACTCAAAATGACCTCGAATGAGCCCCACGATCACGATCTCCGCAATGTCCCCTGGGCCAAGTTCGCCGGCTGTCTCTTGCTCCAATTCTACTTTGCGGGCGGCCGCGCCTGCATCGCTGTTGCGGATGCGGAATACGGCCTTCTCGTGCACCGCGTCGCCGCGCATCTCCGCATCGGCATTCATTTCCAGCTGAATCGTCGATTGGCTCTGGTCGAAGTTCACTTCGCAGGCTGCGTTGCGGCCGTAACTCAAGCGAATCTGGGTCGCGAATCGTTTGGGCGGCATCATGATTCCGCCAGCCTTGTGTCCCTTCAAGAGGCCATGCTTTTCGAGCTCAGGATTTGCCTTGTTGAGCTCCCTGATCAATGCGGCTTCGAGATCGGCAAAGAAAACGCCTGACGCTTCCTTCTGTTTCAGTTCTTCGGTCGCGGCAAATCCGGCCGCATCGTGCCTGGCCTTCTCTTCCATCGCAACCTTTGCGTAATCGGCCATGCACTCCTTCGCACCGTCAACAGGTCGAACAGGTCAAAACGTTACCCATGAAACATCCCGCACTTAGCGACTGTGGTGAAAGTGGAATATTCCGTAAGAAGCATCCCTCAGCGGCTAAAGCCTCATTCATCTTTGCAGTACTTACGGCACGACTAAAGTCGTGCCCTTTCAAAACCAGACTCTCGCTTCAAGACCAGACACTAACCGCAGGCTGTCAGGCGAACCTGCCGCGGATGATCGCCGGCACAATCTCCTGCGCAATCTCCGGCGTCGTTACTGGAGCGGCATGGTCCGGAAACCCCTCGACCAGCGCCTTGTAGGCCGCGAGCGAAGTGGCCTCGCCCTCAATCACGTAGTCCTTGAGGCCAAGCGACTTGCCTACGTCGTCAAACAGCTCCACATGAATGCGCGACAGCTTCGCCGCTTCCGGCGCGCTCTCCAGCGTGAGCCAGCAGGCCGGGTTGCGGTTGCCGAATGCGAGCTCGATGCGGTCTTGCCGATCCCTGGCGTGGAACGGGCCCACAATCTCCGTAACGCCGCGTTTCTTCAAAGCTTCGTTGGCCTTTGCGGTTTCCTCGCCCAGGTCGATCTCCACATTTCTGAACCAAGCCAGCAGCTCGATCTCGCGCGCCTTCTCGGCCGCAATCATCGAGACGGCCGAGTCCTTTTGCCGCTTCTCTTCATCGATCAATTTTCCGTAATCGACCATCAACTCCTCCAGCTACCTGTCGATCTCGCCGAGCACAATATCGATCGATCCAATCACTGCCACCACGTCGCTCAACATGCGTCCCTTGCACATCGTCTCGATGGCCTGCAGCGTGGCAAACGACGGGTTGCGCATGTGCACGCGCCATGGCTTCGCGGTTCCGTCCGACACCACGTAGTAGCCCATCTGCCCACGCGGCGACTCGATGGCCTGATAGACCTCGCCCGCAGGCACCGCGAAGCCCTCCGTCACAATCTTGAAGTGATGGATGAGAGCTTCCATCTGCGTCTTCATCTTTTCGCGGTCGGGCAGTACGATCTTGGGCGCGTCCGCCTTCACCGGCCCCTCGGGCATGCCATCCAGCGCCTGCTGGATGATCTTCACGCTCTCGCGCATTTCCAAAAGCCGCACCAGATACCGCGCCCAGCAATCGCCCTCAGTGGCCAACGGCACGTTGAACTGAAATCTCTCATAGCCCGAATACGGCATGTCGCGGCGCAAATCGAAATCCACGCCGGACCCGCGCATATTCGCGCCCGTGACGCCCAGCGAGATGGCCTCGGCGGCCGTGATCACGCCCACGCCCTTGAGCCGGCCGGCAAAGATCGGATTGCCCGTGAGCAGGTTGGAATATTCGTCGATCTTCTCCGGGAACATGTCAATGAAGCTCTGCACGCGGTCGAAGAAGTCCAGCGGCGGCTCCATCGCCAGGCCGCCGATGCGGAAGTAGCTGGTCATCATGCGCTGGCCGGAGACGTCCTCAAAGATGCGCAGAATGTCTTCGCGCTCGCGGAATGTGTAGAGGAAGACCGTGAGCGCGCCGATGTCCATGGCGTGCGTGCCCAGCCAGATGAGGTGCGAGTTGAGGCGCGTCAGCTCGGTCAGCAGCACGCGAATCCACTGCGCTTTGGGCGGCGCTTCCAGCGAGAGCAGCCGCTCGACGGCCAGACAATAGCACAGGTTGTTGGCCATCGGGCTCAGGTAGTCGATGCGGTCGGTGAGCGGCACCACCTGCTGGAAAAACTTGGCCTCGCAGGTCTTCTCAATGCCGGTGTGCAGGTAGCCGATCTCGGGATAGACGCGGACCACGATCTCGCCGTCGATCTCGAGTACCAGACGCAGCACGCCGTGCGTCGACGGGTGCTGCGGGCCCATGTTGAGCACCATGTGCTGGTCGCGCGCGCCCTCGGCAATGGGCGCTTCCAGGATCGGCATTCCGTCCAGCGAAGCCATCAGCGGTAGCCCTCCACAGGGTAGTCCTTGCGCAGCGGGTGGCCGGACCAGTCGTCGGGCATCATGATGCGGCGCAGGTTGGGATGGCCCTCAAAGCGGATGCCGAACAGGTCGAAGACCTCGCGCTCGTAGTAGTTGGAGGAGGGCCAGACGGACGTGATGGAGTCGACCGCCGCCTCGGCTTCATCCAAGCGGACGGCGAGGCGAATGCGCTCCTTGAAGGTGTGGGAGAGCAGATGGTAGCTAAGCTGGAAGCGCGGAGAGGAGGGGAACCAATCGACCGCGGTCAGGTCTTCGAAGAAGTTGTAGCCGGCGGCCTGCATGGCCTCGGCGGCCTCGCGGATCAGATCCGCATCGATGGTCAGCGTCAGCTCGCCGCGATCGAATTTGGCGTCGGTCAGGGCGTCGGCGTTCCAGGCAACTACGGCTTTTACCGCCGGGTGCTCGGCCAGGCCCTCAAGCACCTGGGCCTTGCCGAAGATTGCTTTGGTCTCGCCCATGCTAGAGGTCCGCCCGATCCGTGCTCCAGTCGAGGATGCCTTTGCGCACAATGTAGTAGAGTCCCACGGCCACAAAGCCCAGGTAGACCAGCATCTCCCAGAAGCCGAAGAAACGCGAGCAGCCTGTGAGCTGGGGTAGCTTGTTGTAGACCACCGCCCAGGGCATCATGAAGACCGCTTCCACGTCGAACAGGATGAACAGCATGGCCACCATGTAGAAGCGCACGCTGAAGCGGGCGCGCGCGTCGCCCACGGCCACAATGCCGCACTCGTAGGCGGCCAGCTTCGTGATCGTGTTGCGATGACGGCCGACAAAATAGGAGCCGACCACCATGAGCGCGCCGATGCCGAATGCGGCCACGATCTGCAGCGAAAGAGAGAGATATTGCCAGTGGTATGGAGGCATCGCCTTCCAATCCGGATGAATCCCCAAGAATTGCGGCCGCCAGCCCGGAAAAGAGATTTACCCGTGCGACGGTGCCGCTGGTTTGAGCTTAGGTTTTCAATCTCATCCCGTCAAGGCGCGAAGGGGTGGAAAGCCGCGCAGTTTCCCGGCAAGGGCCGCTTTGGCAAGAGCAATAAGGAGCTGAAATCTGTTTCGGCTCGTGCCAGGATTAACGCGTTGGATGCCGTGCTCCACGGAAATGAGCGGGCAGGAAGCGTGGAATAACGGCGTGAACCGGAGTTCTGCTGCGTCCAATGCCCGGTGTGGGAAAGATTCCTTTTTGCGGACCCGATGGCGCCGAGTGTGAGCTGAATCACTTCGATTGGTTCATCGACGAGTAATAATTCACCCATCCGATCCAACGGTCACGGTACGTTTGTCATCTATTGATGATGACGACGGGCGCCGAAGCACAGGGGTAAGGAGATTTTTGATGGCAGCCACCGCAACGAACGAGTTTCCGATTCCCGTTTCCCTTCCGGCCCGTGCTGCCGCCCACCTCTCCACCCACCGCCGCATTACCCCCGAAGCCGGCCATGCGCTCGAGATTCTGGGCCACGCCATTGAATACCTGACCGACGAGTTCGTCCACGACGGCGGTGATTTCTCCGCGCGCAACGGCCAGATTCAGGCCGTGCAGCTGCTCATGGCGCTCAATCGCCAGGTTTACTTCGAATGCCCTGAAGCGCCTACCCTTGGCGAGCGGTTCCGCCACTTCCTCTGTTCGCGGTTCGCTTAAGCGCTCCCTCCTGTCGCGAATGATAGTCTGTGGCCGTGAAGCCGCTCCCTCCTGGACTCTCGCAACTCTGCCGGACCGGCGTCTCGGCCGCGCTGATTCTGGCTGCAAACTCCGCGCTGTGGGCGCAGGCCCGCGCGCCGAAATCTGCACCCGACCCAAACCCGACCCTGACCTTCCCGCAGTTCGACGCTGGCAAGCCGATCTCATTGGTGGCCTACGGCGACATGCGTTTCACCGATCCATCCGTCACCACCGGCACCAATCCATCCGTCCGCAAATGGCTGGCCGAGCGCATCGCCCAGGAGCATCCCCAGGCGGTGCTGCTCACCGGCGACATGCCCTTCACCGGGGCGCAGGAGGCGGACTGGCAGGAATTTCAGAAGGAGACAGCCGGATGGCGCGCCGGCAACATCCTTGAGCTGCCCACCATCGGTAATCACGAGATCAAGGGCGGCATGCAGCAGGGCATTGCCAACTACCTCAAGAACTTTCCCGAAATCGGCGGGCACCGGTACTATTCGGCGCTCATGGGCAATGTGGAGGTGATCTCGCTGGACTGCATGTCGCCCGGCGGGATCGCCGAGCCGCAGGTGCGGTGGTTTGGCGCGCAGCTCGATCACCTTCCGCGCCAGGTGGAGTTCCTGCTCATCCTCTACCATTTTCCGTGGATGGCCGACCAGCAGTCGCAAGTGGTCTTTAACATGCCTTCCAAGGAATCGCTGATTTTGCGCGGGGTTCTGGAGGCGCGGTTGAGCCGCATCCACGCCAAGGTAGTGGTCTTCAACGGCCACATACACAACTACGAGCGGTTTGAGCGCGAAGGCGTGGAATATGTGGTCAGCGGCGGCGGCGGAGCCGAACCCTATCCAATATGGGTGCGCGGACCGGACGACCTCTACCGCGACACGGCCTACCCGGTCTACCACTATCTCACGCTTTCGATCGCCAACCACCAGTTGCAGGCGGTGATGTGGAAGGTGAGGGACCCAATCGCGACCACCCTCACCGTCGAGGAGAAGGACCGGTTTACGATCACAGCACCCACGGGGCCGCCCGCGTCGAAAGCGGAACCCAGGCCAGCCGCCAAAACGCACGGATAACGCCCAGCAAGTCCCTGCCGCAAATCCAGCCCGGGCATCCTTCTTTGTGAGTCCTCGCAGAAAACAAGCAGGTTAGCCTTATTTCGTCCCAAATTGGAATCTTAGGTCATTTCGATTGATGACCACCGTTCGTTATCCTTGATTACTTTCGCTTGATTCGTGTGTACAACCTTCGGGCTATATGGACTCTTGTTCTTGTAATCTTCCCTTGTTTCAATCCGGAACACCTGCCCCGTGCTCCCTTATGAAAGTGTCCGCGCGCTGCGCCAGCCACGCGCTGCGTACTCATCAGTATCGTCGCAGGGCCTTTCCACTGCTTCGATATGCAAAGTTACGGGGGTCAAGATGTCGAATATTGCTTGCCGCCATGCGCATCCGCATGTCGCCCTGCCATTCCAATCCGGAATGCGCCAGGCTGCTTCCATTTTCGCTTTGGTCGTTGCGGGGGGCTTTGCCCTGCTCGCACCGCAACCGGCTCATTCCGCACCGGCTCCCACCGTGACCGAGCTGACCGTCACGAACTCACACAACCAGCACGTCACGCAAGTCAACTACACCAGTGCTCCGCCCGCCAATCTTATTAACCTGAATGCGATTGTGAAAAGCAACGTGGGGGCACAGATCGTTCTTGGAACGGTCGAGTTCTGCGAAGTGGAGGGAACGCACTGCCGCGCCATCGGCACGGTGCCGGTCACGGGACTGGTTCAGCTCTTGAATGTCGGGGCGACCATGACGATCGCGCCCACCTTTGGCACGCACACGTACCGCGCGGTCTATGTGGGCATTGACTACGCTACCGGCCCTTGCACTTCTGGTTGCAGTCCAAGCACTTCCGGTTCCGTGACCATCGAGGTTGTCGGGCCGCCGCCGCCCGGCGCCACAAGCACGACGCTGACCAGCGGCGGCACACCGGGCAACTACACGCTGAACGCCGCTATAAGTGGCGTGGGTGCCGGCAATGGCTGGGGAGCCGGATTCGATGTGCCTATTACCGGTCATGCGGACTTTCTGGACACGACCAATGGCAACTTCAATTTCGGGCCGGCCGCGGTGGGCCCCACTACCTTCACCTCCGGATTTGTTACGCCGGCGCTGACTTTGCCGCCCCAGCCGCCTCCGTTTTCTTTCATGCTGGGCGCTGTGGCAAACACCAAGACCGGCCTTAACAATTCCAATGGTCCCCTTTATAACGACGGTTCGCCCGACCTGATCTTCGTGACTACCAATCCCAACCCGCCCGGGAACTACGTCATCGAGACATTTCTGAATCAGCTTAAGAATGGCGGCCCGACTTTCGGAACGATCGGGCCGATTATCACCCCGATGCCGGCTGGCCTTTCCCCCACCGCCAATCCGCTCGCCATGGTGGTGGGCGACTTCAATAACGACGAAAAGGCCGACGTCGTGATTTCCTTCGACGATGGCAGCGTCATTCTTTTCTCAGGAACCGGCCCCGGATTCGTCGGCACTCCAGTCTTCCTCCAAAGCAGCGGCTTGCCCGTGGTCACCTCCATGTTCGTAGCTGACCTGGCACATTCCGGATATCAGAGCATCTTCGGGGTCTCGCCCCTCGGGATGGTGCTTTTCCAGAACGGCCCCATCGGAATTCAAACCGGCGGCGGCACCTACCTTTCGCTTTATACCGGCTGGGACTGGACCGCCTCCGTCGCGGCCGGCAACTTCACCGATCTCACCGACGATCACACCGAAGTCGTGGTCACCAATCCCGATTCGCAAAGCATTACGGTGTTCCTGGGCACCGGCACGGGCCAATTCGGCGCGCCGGAAAACTATCCCGTCGGCAATGGCCCGTCCGCAATTGCGGTGGCCGATTTCAATGGCGATGGACACCTCGACCTTGCGATCGTCAACTCCCTGGACAACACCGTCACCATTCTTCTGGGCGCTGGCGACGGCACCTTCACACTGGCGGCGACGCTGCCCGTAGGCAACGATCCCCTGTATATTGCGACGGGCGACGTAAACGGGGATGGGGTCCCCGACCTGGCCGTCGGCAATCAAGGGGACGGCACGATCACGGTGCTGCTGGGCGTTGGGAACGGCTCGTTTACGCTGAGCCCGGCGAGCCCGCTTCTCAGCACCTCAAATGGCGACCTGCTGGGCGGAGTGCTGGCCGCCGATTTCAATACAGACCATTTCACCGACATCGAGGCTGTCAATTCGCTGATCCCGAACCTTTTCATCGCACAGCTGACCGCAAACACCAGCGCTTCGGTCACTGGAGTGAGCCCTATTGGAGGCGGTACGCACCAGCTGCAAGCAGCCTATTCCGGCGACACCCACTACCAACCGAGCACTTCGAGCACGGTCGGGCTGACGGCCAAGCTTGTCGTCACGAGTTTGCATCTCGCCGCGCTTCCGGCCAGTCCGAGCCAGTGGGGCCAGCAGCTGATGCTCTCGGCGACCTTGAGCCCATACCTGGCCCAGGGCAATACTACAAACACCGAATCGATCACTTTCTACAATGGCAATACCTCGCTCGGGACGGGCGTCCTCTCCAATGGCGTGGCCACGCTCAACATCAATTCGCCTTCTGTCGGCACGCATACGCTGAAGGCAACCTACCCTGGAGACTCGGGTTTCCTCGGCAGTAGCTCGACGATTCCGTTCACGGTGAACCGGGCGGCCAGCAGCACCCTGCTTTCGGCGGCCAGCAACCATCCCCAGGTGGGCGTTGCGGACCTGCTCACGGCGACCGTGACCGGGTTCAGCGCGCCCCGCGGCCTGGTCGACTTCAAGCTGGGTAATACCGTCTTCTGCTCCGTGCCACTCGGCGCCAACGGCAAAGCGGCCTGCCCCTGGGTGCCGTGGACAACCAACACCGCGACCCTGGTGGCGATTTACGAGGGAGATCCGCTCTACGCGGGCAGCACGTCCCCGGCACTCCACCTCACTGCCACTGAAGTCTTCGACCAGAGGGTTGTGCTGACGGTGAACAACACTCATCTCACCTATCCCGGCGAGACCGAGACCAAGACCTGCGTCAGCCCGAGATTCGGCGGGACGCCAACCGGTTCGGTCGAAATCTTCGACGATTTCACCGTTCTGCAGACGTTGCCTCTGGGCGGAGATGGCTGCGCATACTGGTACATCAATCCCGGCCTGCACGCAGGCACGCATTATCTGCGCGCATTTTACTCGGGAGACCCGCACAACCCGAGCGGCTACTCGGCCATCGTTGTGGTGACTGTGAGCCAACTGCCAACGTACTGGAGCGTGCAGTGCCCGCAGAACATCCAACATGGCCAGAATCTTCAATGCAGCGTGTCGATCTGGTCCAATCTGGGGCCGCCGCCGGGCAGCATCGATTACAGCTATGATGGCGGACCGGTGCAGTCAATTCACATCGGAGGCGGGAATCTATCCTTCCTGATCCCTGATCCCAAAGTGGGCAGCCATACCATCGTGCTCGACTATCCGGGCAGCACCGACTTCGCGCCCATCCCGGCGCAGACGGAGGACTTCACGGTATCGCACTAACCATTGCGAGATCGTTTTCCAAAGTCCCCGCAGGCAAACCTTGCCCGCGGGGATTTTTCGTTTCAAGAGATCAAGGATTGTATTTCCGCAGCCAGGGCGCTGCGTAGCCCTGAAAAGGACATTATGGAACTACCGCCTCGCCGCAAGCGTATGTTGCCGCCATGAGACGCCGTTGGTTGTACCCATTGCTGCTCCTCTGGATCCTCTTCGCGGTTGGCCATGCCCATGCCTCCAGCCTTGCACTGGTCGGTGCCACAATCTATCCCTCCCCCACCGATCCAGCCATCGAGAACGGCTCAATTCTCATAAAAGACGGCCATATTCTTGCAGTAGGGCCAGCCGCAGCCGTCAGAATTCCCCGCGGTACAACCGTGATCGACTGCAAGGGCCTCGTCGTGACGGCCGGTTTCTGGAACAGCCACGTGCACATCCTCTTGCCGGGATTGCTTCATGCCGAAAATCTCTCCTCCGCGCAGATCGACACCCAACTTCAAGAGATGCTCACGCGGTGGGGATTCACGACCGTCTTTGACATCGCTTCTGTGCTCCAGAACACCAATCTCATCCGCCATCGCATTGAAAGTGGCGAAGTGAAAGGGCCGCGTATCCTCACCGTCGGAGAGCCCTTCTGGGTAAAAGGTGGAACGCCGGTTTACGTCAAAGGGTTCCTCGAAGCCAATCACATCAGTATTCCCGAGGTGGAATCAACGGCACAGGCGAAAGAGCGGGTGCGCCAGCAGATTCACGACGGCGCGGACGGCATTAAGATTTTCGCGAATTCCATTGAGAGCCATGACATTTTGACCATGCCTTTAGACATGGCCAGGGTGATCGCCACGGAGGCCCACAGCGCCGGCAGACCCGTGTTTGCGCACGTTTCCAATAACCAGGGAATCGAGGTAGCACTTCAGAGCGGGGTCGATATCCTCGCCCACACCACTCCCTTCGATGAACTTTGGAGTCCGGCTTTCGCTCAGCGCCTCGTGGCTGCTCACATGGCACTTACGCCCACGCTTACCCTTTGGGACGAAGAATCCAGGAAGGGCAATGCCTCGCCTGACGATATCGAGAAGGGAATGAGCAGGGCGGCCGAGCAGCTTCGGGCGTTCTCTCAGGCAGGAGGACAGGTCCTCTTCGGCACGGACGTTGGCTACATCGAGCACTTCGACACTTCCGAGGAATTCAAATGGATGTCCCGCGCCGGAATGAGTTTCCCGGCGATCCTTGCTTCGCTCACCACGAACCCCGCGCAACGCTTCGGTTACTCAACTCACATGGGACGCATCGCGAAAGGGTTCGATGCCGATCTTGTGGTCCTGAGCGCCGACCCGGCGCAGAACACGTCGGCCTTTGCAAAAGTCCGCTACACGATCCTAGGTGGGAGGGTCATCTACTCGGAGAGATGAAACTCGACGTTACGGCCCGACGCGTCGCTCAACTAAGGCAGCGCGCGCCGCGATCCATGAGCATGTCCCGCGCGTAGTTGAAAGTGGCGGGCGGCGGTTGGGCTGATGATACTACGCTGCAACCTGCCCGGTGGCAGGCTGTGCATCGTTGAGGATCGCTTCAAAGGCCCACAGATCGCGATGCCCCATGATCTTGTTGAACCTCTTTTCGGTTCTGATGAAGGCCGAGGCCAGCCAGCGCATCACCATGTTTCCGTTTTGCCAATGGGTCACGCGGCGGGTCTGGATGCGCACTCCGGCGCGCCGCTTGCCCTGCTGCGCGGGGCCTCCTGCCGCCTGGCCGGCCGACAGTGGCACCACAGCTTGAATGGCGGCGCGGCCGGTTACGTCGATCAGGTCGTCGCAGGCCAATTGGCACTGCTCGATCAGACGCGAGATTCAAATCGTTCCCACGGGAAATGCCTCATATCTGCCAGAATATCTCCGCGTTACGGCGAGTCGCACGGCTTTTCCCCGGACACCCGTGAGGAGTATTACATACAGAATGGGTGTGACAGCCTGGCTAAAGTTGGCTTGTCCATGGAATAGCTCCTGTCCCTTGTGCTCCCCGAGTAATCCTCCCACGAGACTAACAGTGCCTGAAGCGTCAAGTGAGGTGCCTAATAACAGCGGAACGGTCTTGAACAGGCGGCTCATGATAGCCAGGAATCCGAGTAGGAGCACGCTCAGGACGAGGGGAATCCAGGCAAGCCCAGCAAGCTGAACAACGAAGCCAGGCTCGGGCGGGTAGTCCTTGATTCCAATGGGGGCGTGGAGAAAATCGTCGAGCCAGTTAAGAATCACGAAGACAGTAGCGAGTGCGAGAAGAAACAGCGCGAAGCAGAAAAGGACGACAAGCAGTCCGTGCAGCCCGGATTTGGGCCCATGAAGGTCGCCGCTTTGGATGTCCACGGCCATGCCTTAGCTCCAAGGTATCCTGGTCAATCTGCTCCGTCGAAGTCTTGATTCTTACCCACCCGCCTTCTTCTCAATCCTGGCCCATGAATCCTTGAGCGGCAGCGTGCGGTTAAACACCGGCTTGCCTGGCTTCGAATCCGGATCGAGGCAGAAGTAGCCCACCCGCTCAAACTGGAAATGTCCCTCAATGCGCGCATTCGCCAGAGACGGCTCAAGCTTTGCGCCCGTGATGACCTCCAGCGAATTGGGATTGAGATTGTCGAGCACGTTGCCGCCCTCCGGCACATCGTTGGGATCGGCCTTCACGAAAAGCTTGTCGTAGAGGCGAATCTCGGCCGAAATCGCATGCGCCGCCGACACCCAGTGCATGGTCGACTTCACCTTGCGGCCGTCCGGTGAATTCCCGCCGCGGCTCAATGGATCGTAAGTACAGTGCACCTCGACAATGTTGCCGTCCGCGTCCTTCACTACCTCCCGCGCCGTGATGAAGTAGGCGTTGCGGAGGCGCACCTCCTTGCCTGGCGAGAGCCGGTAATACTTCGGCGGAGGCACCTCGCGGAAATCGTCCTGCTCAATATAAATCTCGCGCGAAAACGGGACATAGCGATTGCCGGCGGAGGGGTCTTCAGGGTTGTTCGCCACCTCCACAAACTCCTGCCCGTCGGTGTAGTTATCAATCACCAGCTTGAGCGGCCGCAGCACCGCCATGGCGCGGCTGGCGCGGCGATTCAGATCATCGCGCTGAAAGTGCTCCAGCATCTCAATGTCTGTACTTCCATTGGTCCGCGACACACCGCCGGCAACGACAAAGGTGCGAATGGCCTCGGGCGTAAACCCGCGCCGTCTCATGCCGGAGAGCGTGGGCATGCGCGGATCGTCCCACCCGCTCACCACCCCTTCCTGCACAAACTGGATCAGCCTGCGCTTGCTCAGGATGGTGTAGGTGATGTTAAGCCGGTCAAACTCGATCTGCTGCGAGGGAAAGATGCCGAGCTGCTCGATATACCAGCGATAGAGCGGCTGATGGTCCGCAAACTCCAGCGTGCACATCGAGTGCGTCACGCGCTCGATCGAATCCGACTGCCCATGCGCGTAGTCGTACATCGGATAAATGCACCACTCATCGCCGGTGCGGTGATGCGTCGCGTGCAGGATGCGGTACATCACCGGGTCGCGCATGTTCACGTTGGGCGAAGCCATGTCGATCTTGGCGCGCAGCACCCGGCTCCCATCGGGAAATTCGCCATTCTTCATGCGCTTAAAGAGGTCTATGTTTTCCTCTACAGTCCGTCCGCGAAACGGGCTGTCCTTGCCCGGCTCGGTCAGCGTCCCGCGATGCTTGCGGATCTCGTCTGCGGAAAGGTCATCCACATACGCCTTGCCTGCCTTGATGAGTTGCAAAGCCCACTCATAAAGCTGGCCGAAATAGTCCGAGGCATAGCAGAGCCGCTCCCAGTCGAAACCCAGCCAGCGCACGTCCTCCTGAATCGAGTCGACGTACTCCTGCTCTTCCTTTTCGGGGTTCGTGTCATCGAAGCGCAGGTTCGTCTTGCCGCCAAACTCGTCAGCCAGCCCGAAGTCCAGGCAGATGGCCTTGGCGTGGCCAATGTGCAGGTATCCATTGGGCTCGGGCGGAAAGCGC
>Ga0302324_100012574_pt1 | contig 17247 bp, 12 predicted proteins | sample Palsa_T0_1_FD_201949 | JGI IMG/M metagenome (GOLD analysis project Ga0302324, IMG submission 201949) | Peat permafrost microbial communities from Stordalen Mire near Abisko, Sweden - Palsa_T0_1 | ecosystem: Environmental > Terrestrial > Soil > Palsa > Peat permafrost | place: Sweden: Abisko...
AATATCTTGCCGAGTTTGAAACGCGCTGCACCGCGGCGGGCGGCGTGGTGCATTGGGCGCGGGATGCGGCTGAGGCGCGCAAAATCATCGTCGACCTGCTGCGCCAGGAGAACGCCAGCGAAGTCATCAAGATCAAGACCATGACCTCGGCAGAGATCCAGCTCAATCCCGCGCTCGAGGCCGCCGGCGTGAGTGTGTTTGAGACCGATCTCGCGGAAATCATTCTGCAACTTGGCGACGACGAGCCTTCGCACATCGTGGTGCCGGCGCTGCATGTGAACCGCAGCCAGGTGCGGGAGATTTTTGCGCGGCGCATGGGGCTGCCGGAGCTGTCGGACGACCCCAGAGCGCTGACTGCGGCGGCGCGCAATTATCTGCGCAGGAAGTTTCTCGACATTCCCACGGCCATCAGCGGAGCCAATTTCCTGATCGCAGAGACCGGCGGCGTGGCGATTGTGGAGTCGGAGGGCAACGGGCGCATGTGCCTCACGTTGCCGCGCACCATGATCACGCTGGCCGGCATTGAAAAGGTGCTGCCGCGCTATCAGGACCTTGAGGTCATGCTGCAGGTGCTGGCGCGTTCGGCCACCGGCGAGCGCATGAACCCCTACACATCCCTTTGGACCGGTGTCACGCCTGGCGACGGACCGCAGCGCTTCCACGTGGTGCTGCTGGACAATGGGCGCTCGGCGATTCTGGGCAAGAAGACCGAGCGGCAGACGCTGAAGTGCATCCGCTGCGGCGCGTGCCAGAACGCATGCCCGGTGTACCGGCAGACGGGCGGCCATGCGTATGGATCGGTGTACGGCGGGCCGATCGGGGCCATTCTCACGCCGCAGCTGATGCGCCTGGAGCACGCGCAGACGCTGCCGTTTGCCTCATCGCTGTGCGGCGCATGCTACGAGGTCTGCCCAGTCAAGATCAACATTCCCGAGGTGCTGATCGAGCTGCGCGCACAGGTGGTCGACCAGGAGCGGAAGCAGGCAGGCCGCGTCTTTGATCCGATGTACCTCGGCATGAGGGCGGCCGGCTTCGTTTTCATGAGCGCGGGGCGGTTTCGCCTGGCGCAGTGGCTGGGGCGGGCGGGATTGCGGCTTTTCACGCGCAAAGACGGCTGGATTCACGCGCTCCCGTCGCTCGGCGCGCGCTGGACGGGCACGCGGGATCTGCGCGGACTGCCAAAGCAGACCTTTCACGAGTGGTGGGCGCAGCGCGGCAAGGAGGGGTCATGAGCACGCAGATCTCTTCACGACAACTGATTCTGGACAGCGTGCGCGCGGCCACCGAGCGCCTGCCGAAGCAGACGGCCGGCTGGACGGAGCTGCCGCGCCGCTACATGCGCCGGGGATCGCTGGATGCCGAGGCGCGGCTCAGGCTGATGACCGAGCGGTTGCGCGAGTACGACGCCGAGGTGGTGGAGTGCGCGCCGGGCGATTTGCCGGCTGCGGTCGCGGCGCGGCTCGCGGCCAGCGGCCGGCACAGCTTTGTCGCCCCCGAGGGCCTGCCGGGCGAGTGGATGGCGGCGGGATTCGACTGGAAGATCGACCACGCGCTGCCAACCCCTGAGATCGAGACTGTCGAAGGCGTGCTAACCGCGGCCACCTGCGGCGTGGCCGAGTCGGGGACCATTGTGCTGCACCACTCTGCCGCCGAAGGCCGGCGCGTGCTGACCCTGCTGCCCGATTTTCACCTGTGCGTTTTGCGTGCGAGCCAGGTGGTTGAGACGTTGCCCGAGTACTTTGACCGATGCCACACTGCGCCGCCGCTGGTGACCTGGATTTCAGGGCCCAGTGCCACGGCAGACATTGAAATGACCCGCATCAAAGGCGTGCATGGACCGCGGTTTCTGGCCGTGATCCTGGTGCGCGATGAAGTCTAACCCGGAATCGGCCCAGCCAGCCGGTTCAGTTAAGGTAGGGGAAGCATGAAACGCTCGGAATCCGCGATCTTCGATTTGGCCGTACAGGCTCTGGACTCGTTCCAGATCGAGATTCCCTCCTGGGGATTCGCCAACACCGGCACCCGCTTCGGCAAGTTTGTGCAAGCCGCCGCTGCCTCCACGATCAAGGAGAAATTCTCCGATGCGGCCGAGGTGAACCGGCTGACCGGCTCGACGCCCACGCTGGCGCTGCACGTGCTGTGGGACCTGCCCAACGGGGTGGACGACGTGCCCGCGGTCAAGGAGCTGGAGCGGCGCTTCGGCGTCCATGCCGGGTCGATCAATCCCAACCTTTTCCAGGACCAGGAGTACAAGTTCGGCTCGCTCTGCAACCCCTCGGCAACCATCCGTGAGGCTGCGCTGAGCCACATGTTCGACTCCATCGAGATTGCCAAGCAGGTGGGTTCGCGCGACGTGAGCCTGTGGCTTCCCGACGGATCGAATTATCCGGGCTCGCAGAGCATTCGCAAGCGCATTGCGTGGCTGGAGCAGGCCTTGCGCGCGGCCCACGACTGCCTGGCGCCGGCGCAACGGCTGCTGATCGAGTACAAGCCCTTCGAGCCGGCCTTCTACCATACCGATATTGCCGACTGGGGCATGTCGTCGCATCTGGCGCGCTTCGCCGGCCCGCAGGCGCGCGTGCTGGTGGACACAGGCCATCACTACGCGGCCCAGAACATCGAGCAGGTTGTGGCGTGGCTGCTGCACACGGGCATGCTGGGCGGCTTCCACTTCAACGACCGGCGCTATGCCGACGACGACCTGACGCTGGGCTCGATCGACCCCTACCAGATCTTCCGCATCTTCCACGAGATTCATCAGGGCGCGGACGAGGGCCTGGGAACGGACATTGCGTTCATGATCGACCAGAGCCACAATTTGAAGGGCAAGATCGAGGCCACGGTGCAGACCGTGGTGACGGCGCAGGAGCTGTGGCTCAAGGCGGCGCTGATTGACCGCGAAGAGCTGGCGGCGCAGCAGCAGACGTGCGACCTGGTGGCTGCAGAAGAGACGTTCCGGGGAGCGTTCTGGACCGACGTGCGGCCGATGGTGGCGGCGTGGCGCGAAGGGCGCGGACTGCCCGCCGATCCGCTGAAGGCGCTGCGCGAAAACGGCTATGTGGAGCGCGTGGGACGCGAGCGCGGCAGCAGGTCATCGGCGGTGAGCAGCTACGCGTAGGGAACGCGGGTTGGCGCGGTTCAGCGATTTGCACTTGGGACTTCGAGCGGGCCAGCTTGATTCTTGTTGACGATCGGCACCGGCTCGGATTAGTTTCCAGACATCCCCAAATCCGATGAGGAGCAATGCGATGAAAGCAGCTTCCCAAGGGTGCGCCCTGACCGGCGCGCTCACGATCCTTACGTCTCTATCGATAGCCGCGGCAACGCCTGGCACGATCTCAACCGCAGCCGGCAATGGCTACCAGGGAATCTTCGGACTCGGAGGCACAGCAACAGCTGCGGAACTGGTCGCACCCGGCGAGCTCACATTCGACAAATCCGGCAACCTATATATCGCCGACTCCGCCAGCGAATATATTTTGGAACTCAGCGCCTCTACCCACAAGTTGTCTGTCTTTGCCGGCACCGGCGCGGGCGGTTATTCCGGAAACGGAGAAGCTGCGACCAAAGCCACATTCAATCATCCCCAGGGAATTGAATTCTCGCCTTCGGGCAGTGAACTGTATGTCGCCGACTCCCGGAACAACGTAATCCGGAGCATCGACATGAGCAGCGGCATCATCCGCACCATCGCGGGCACAGGAGCCTCGGCGGGTCCAGGAGATGCAGATCCTTGTCCCAAGTTAGTCCTCAACCTGGCCGCCACCAAGACCGCCCTCTGCAACCCTTTCGGAATCGCAGTCGATGCGGAAGGAAACATCTTTTTTGTGAATGGAGGGAGCACCCAGATCCTCAAACTGAGCCAATCGACCGGTAAAATCACTCTGGTAGCCGGCACCGGCAACTATGGGTACACCGGGGATGGCGGAAAGGCGGTAGACGCGAACTTTTCGTGGATCCTCAGCGTAGCCCTCGATCGCGACGACAACGTCTACATCACCGACAGCGGCAACTGCGCCATCCGTAAGGTAACTGCCAGTACTGGGATCGTCACGTCTCTGGTGGGTTCTCCCGCCAGCGCCTGGAGCGGAAACTGCGGCCTCTCGGGAGACGGGGGACCTGCCACATCGGCAAAAATCAACACCACCGAAGGCGTAGCCGTGGACAAGAGCGGCAACGTTTTCCTGAGCGATACCGGGAATAACCTGGTGCGCGTAATTGCCGCCAGCAATGGAAAGATCTACACGGTGGCGGGGAGTTACGCAAATGGAGGGGATACGCCGGGCTACTCCGGAAACGGCGGACCCGCAACGAAAGCTACCCTCTTTGTTCCTCAGGGCTTAGCCATCGACTCCTCCGGAGACCTTTACTTCACCGAGGCCGATAATTTTGTAGTCCGGAAGGTTATCGAGCCCATCACCGCATTCGTGCCCTGATTGGTATAGCTGGATTGGGCCACATCTCGAAGAGCCGGATGTGAGGCCCAATCCAAAGCGGCGCGGCGCCGCTGGCAGACTTAGCCGCAATCTTTCAGGCTGCATGCGCCTCGATGACGAGAGGCCGTCCCAAGGGGTTATTCTGGTTCGGAACTGTTTCTGATACAAATTGGTACCCCAGGGAGACGCGTAGTTGCCCAAAGCCAAGATCAAACGGCTCTATCTGATTCCGATCCTTTCCAAGGCGCTCGACGTGCTCGAGCTGCTGGAGCAGAGCCATGCGCCGGTGACCCTGGAAGACGTCTACCAGAAGACGCAGATTTCCAAGACCAGCGTCTACCGCATCCTGAAGACGCTGGTGCATCGCGGCTACGTGGCGCAGGCGCAGAACGGCCTTTACCGACTGGTTTCGCGGCCTCGGCGGCTGCGCTTCGGCTTTGCCGCCCAGAGCGCGGAGATGCCGTTTTCAGTGGCCGTGGCGCAGTCGGTGACGGCGGCGGCGGCCGCGGCCGGCGTGGAGCTGCTGCTGCTCGATAACCGCTACGATCCCGACATCGCCATCCAGAATGCCGAGGAGTTTGTGGAGAAGCGGGTCGATCTGGCCATCGAGTTCCAGGTGGAGGAGCGGGTGGCGCCGCGCGTGGCGCACATCTTCAAAAAGGCCGATATTCCGCTGGTAGCCATCGACGTGCCCCACCCCAACGCCACCTACTTTGGCGTGGACAACTTCGACGTAGGCTACGAGGCCGGCGCGCTGCTGGCCCAGCACGCCTTGCGCAAGTGGAAGGGCAAGGTGGACTGGATTCTGGGCGTCGGCTTCTCAGAGGCGGGCAGCTTTGTTGAGGCGCGCATCACCGGCGCGTTCGATGCCATTCGGGAGCGGATGCCGGAGCTGCCGGCCGACCGCTTCCTTCGCCTGGAGGGCCGCGGCATGCGCCAGCCCAGCCTGCTGGCGGTGGCGGATTTTCTGCGCGGTCAGCGCCGGGGCCAGCGCATCCTGGTGGCGGCGGCCACCGACTCGAGCGCGCTGGGCGTGCTGGAGGCCGCGCGCCAGGCCGAGCGCGAACAGGAGTTTGCCATCGCCGGCCAGGACTGCATTCCCGAGGTGCTCGAAGAGATGCGGCTGGGCAAGAGCGCCATCATCGGGTCCATCTCCCATGAAGCCGAAACCTATGGCCCGCGCCTGATTCAGCTGGGCATTGCGCTGCTGCGCGGGTATACGGTGCCGCCATATAACTATGTACGCCATCGCGTGGTGACACCGGAAACCATGGGCGCCGAAGAAGCGGAAGAACAGAGCAAATAGGAACCTTTCAAATCGGGAGCGGTTCAAAATTGGTCATGTGCTCCGTGATATTTCCCGTGGTTCGTCTTCCTGCGCTTCCATCCTTTCGGCCGTTCTGCTGAAATCGCTCTCAGGTCCGATCAAGACAGTAGAACGGTGCGCGCAAGCGGGCCAGAGCGGGAGCCATGGCGACAACGCATACAGTCACACCGTTGAACATTACGGGCAATACCACCCCGGCGCAGAACGAATTGCTGAGGAAGATTCTGGGCGAAGCGGTGCAAGCTGCCTACGAGGGCGCCATTGAGCGGCTTGACCGGCACAGCGTGCAACTGGTGCTCGATGGGGACAGGGCGTTCAGAGCCGAAGCGACTGAGTCGGTGGGGGCGCTGATTGACCGCTTCACCATCAGCGATAAATACAAGGACGAGCAGACGCCGTCGCAGCTTGAATATCCAACCAGCTACCGCCCGCGCCCGGTCGAGGCCCAGGTCACCGAGCTGAGAAAGATCTTTCCGGGGCTTGGCTCGGCCATGGAAAAGGTGGGCCGCCGTCCGCTGCCCGAGAGCGCAGAGGCGTGGATTGCCATTCCCCGCTGGCAGGCGGTGGCGCCCACCTATGGCGAGGCATGCAGGACGATGGTGGAGGCGCTCGCGTCGAGACGCAAGTTTTCCAACCGCATTCTCGGCAACCTAGGGCCAACTTTCCTCCGCCAGTGCGAACGGACGCAGCATGCGGAAAAGATCCTCGCCGAGCAGCAGCCAGGTCACGACATCCTGGTGTTCGCGGCCCAGGCCGGCAAGCATCATCGCGGCCGGTCGGCCCGGCGCGCGCGCGTGGTGCTGGCAGGCAACGAGTTTGCGCTGGGGATGTTTGCCATGGGCTGCCTGCTGCTGGTGCATCCCGAGCGGCTCTCGCAGCAGGAATCGCTGATGATCGACTGCAGCGGCGACGAATACTCCATCCGCGGAGACTGCACCTTTGACCGCGTGCCGCTGTTCGACTACGACTTGTCCGGCATTGAGCTGAGCGTGTTTTACGAGGACCGGGCGCGCAACATGTGGGGCACACCCAGCGGCTTTCTGGTGCAGATGACTTGAATTCTCCGTCCGCTCATAGGTTCATATACGAAATACTTCTCCTATTGGCTATCCCTGTGCTATCGTTTTTGGAGTTCATGGGATCTCCCCTTAGTGTGGTGTATATGACTTCTGCTACCGTTGCTTCCCCCTCGCTCAAATTCCTTGAAGACCGCTGGAACCAGAGCGTTGCCGACAAGCTCGACGAACCGGAACTGCTGCGCTACCGCTCCAACCTGCTGGGCTCCGACCTGCGCATTACCAACTTTGCCGGCGGCAATACCAGCTCCAAGATCATGGAGATCGATCCGCTCACCGGGCAGCCGGTCGAGGTGCTGTGGGTCAAGGGCTCCGGCGGCGACCTGGGCAGCATCAAGCGCTCCGGCTTCGCGACGCTGTTCCAGCACAAGCTGCTGGCGCTCGAGCACCTTTACCAGGGTGTGGCCACCGAAGACGACATGGTGGCGATGTATCCCTTGTGCACCTTCCGAAATAATCCCGTGGCGGCCTCCATCGACACGCCGCTGCACGGGTTTCTGCCCTTTCCGCATGTGGATCACCTGCATCCGGACTGGGGCATTGCGCTGGCAGCATCGGGCAACGGCAAAGCCAGAATGGAGGAGTTCAATCGCGAGTTCCACCACACGCTCCTTTGGATTCCGTGGCAGCGGCCGGGCTTTGAGCTGGGCATGATGATGAAGAAGGCGATCGCGGCGAATCCTGGCTGCGACGGCATCGTGCTGGGCGGCCACGGGCTCTTCACCTGGGGCCAGACGCAGCGCGAGTGCTACCTGAATACAATTACCGTGATCGATCAGATCGGGCAGTTCATCGAGCGCCACGGCAAGCAGAAGGAACGCTTTGGCGGCGAAGCCGTGCCGGCACGCGCCGGCCGGCGCAAGCTGGCCATCGAGGTTGCGCCGTTCCTGCGCGGCCGGGTGAGCCGGCAGAAGCGCTACATCGCCAATTTCAAAGACGACACCGACGTGTTGCAATTTGTAAACTCGGCGCATGCAAAAGATCTGGCGTTTCTCGGCACCAGTTGCCCCGACCACTTCATCCGCACCAAGATCCGGCCATTGTTTGTGCCATGGGCCGCGGATGCCGACGTAGCCGCGCTGAAAACACAGATCGAGGCCTCGCTGGACGAGTATCGCGAGCAGTACCGCGCTTACTATCATTCGTTCGCGCTGCCTGACTCGCCGGCCCTGCGCGACACCAGCCCCACCGTGGTGCTGATCCAGGGACTGGGCATGTTCAGCTTTGGCAAGAACAAGACCGAGGCCCGCATCACAGGCGAGTTTTATACCAACGCCATTCACGTGATGGAGGGTGCGAGCCTGCTGGGCGATGGCGAGATCGAGGGCGCGCTACCGCAGTGCGGCGAGGGCTTCGATCCGGAGAGCTTCAAGACATTCTCGAACTACGTGGCGCTGCCTGCCATCGAAGCGTTCCGCATCGAGTATTGGGCCATGGAAGAGGCCAAGATTCGCCGCCAGCCGCCGGAAAAGGAACTGAGCCGGCGCGTGGTACTGGTGGTGGGCGGAGGCAGCGGCATTGGCCGCGAAGTGGCTCTCGAAGCAGCGAAGCGCGGCGCACACGTGATGGTGGCCGACCGCGATCGGGCTGCATGCGCGAGCGTGGCGGACGAGCTCAACGACCTGACCTCGCCGGAGTTTGTGGAGGCGACCGGCGTGGACATTCGCAACCGCGTTGCCATCCAGGATGCGATGGATGCGACGGTGGCTGCATTCGGCGGTATTGACATTCTGGTCAACACTGCCGCGCTGTTTCCGTCTTCGCCGGACGGAACCATCTCCGACGCGATGTGGGCGGCGACGCTTGACATCAACATCACTTCAAACTACCTGCTGGCCGACGAAGTGGCGCACATCTTCGACGAGCAGGACCTGGACGCGTCGATCGTCTTCACCAGCTCGGCCAACGCGGTGGTGCCCAAGCGTGGCAGCGAGGCCTATGACGTGAGCAAGGCGGCGCTCTCGCACCTGATTCGCGAGTTTGCCGTGGGCCTGGCGCCCAAGGTGCGCGTCAACGGCATCAGCCCGGCCACCGTGGTGAAGGGATCGACCATGTTCCCACGCGACCGGGTGCGCGCGTCGCTGACCAAGTACAACATCCCCTTCGACGAATCGCTCACCGACGAAGAGATGCGCTGCCTGCTGGCCGATTTCTATGCCACGCGCACGCTGACCAATCAGTCGGTCGATCCCGCCGATTGCGCTGAGGCGATTCTCTTTCTGGCCGGCCCGAAATCGCACTGCACCACCGGCCACCTGATCCCGGTGGACGGCGGATTGACCGAGGGCTTCTTGCGATGACTTCAGACGCGGAACGTGTGCGGCACGCTGAGACGCGCGCCCGGGTCGCCATCGATCTGGGCGCGGAGAGCTGCCGCGTTTCGCTGCTGCGCTGGGAAGACGGCGCACCGAAGATCTCACTGGTTCATCGCATTGCGAACGGCCCTGTCCATCAGGGACACACGCTGCGCTGGCCGCTTACAAGCATTCTTGTGGGGCTCGAAGAGGGCCTGCGCAAGGCCGCTGAGCAAGCGCCCGAAGGCATCGCGTCCATAGCAGTCGACGGCTGGGCCGTGGATTATGTGCGCCTCGGCAAGGACGGCGAGCCGCTCGCCGAGCCGTTTTGTTATCGCGACGAGCGCACGGTTGCCACCAAGGAGCGCGGCGACGCAATCGCCCCGCCGGCCATGCTGTTTCAGCGCACCGGCGCGCAGCCGTTGCGGCTCAACACGATTTATCAGCTCATGGCCGATCAGGATGCTGACGCGCACGCGCCATGGGTCTGCTTTCCCGAGTATATTCTGCACTGGCTGGGTGGCCGCCGCGTGGCCGAGTACACCAACGCTACGCACACCGGCCTGGTGGATCTGACAACCGGCGACTGGTCGCGTGAGCTGTTTGAGCTGCTCGATATTCCCATCGACGCCACGCCGCCTATCGTGCCCGCGGGCTCCGCGCTGGGGCGCATCACGGGGCCGCTGGCGAAGCTCGATGCCTTTCGCAACACCGAATTGATCGCGCCCGCATGTCACGATACAGCATCGGCAATCGCCGGCATTCCATCGCGGCTTAATTCGACTGCCTACATCTGTTCAGGCACGTGGTCGCTGGTGGGCACGCTGGTGCAGACGCCGGTGACAAAGCTCGAGGCCATGCACGCGCGCTACACCAACCAGGGCGCGGCCGCGGGCGGGTTCTGCTTTCACACCAACGTCAACGGCATGTGGACGCTGAAGCAGTGCATGGATGCGTGGGCCGCGCAGGGACGCGCATGGAACATCGAAGACCTGGTGCAAGAGGCCGCTGCCTGCAAGGGTTTCCAGGGACTCATCGATGTGGACGCCGAACCGCTCCTGTTGGACGGCAACATGCCGGAGCGCATCAACCACGAGCTCGCACGGCGCGGGTTGGCGACGATTCCCGATGTGACGGGCAACGAGCCGGTGTTTGCGCGCGTGATCTTTGAGAGCCTGGCCAGCCGCTATGCCGGCGCGCTCAACAATCTCGAGCAGATGCTGGGCCGCAAGCTGGAACGCATCCACGTGCTGGGCGGCGGCAGCCGCAACAAGCTGCTCACCGAGCTGACCGCGCAGTACACCGGCCTGCCCGTCGAAACCGGAGAGCCGGAGAGCTCGACGATCGGCAGCTTTGCAGTGCAGCTGGCCTCCGGCGAGGGCCAGCCGTTGAGCGCCGATGCGGTGCGCCGCTGGGCCGGAGCGCTCTGCCCGGAGTGCTGATCGGGCGTGCCCTTGCACGTGCTCTTAACCCCAGATGCATTCCGGCTGAATGGCGCATCACCACGCCTCATCTTGCACTTCTTTCAACAAGAGCGCATCATGAGAGGGATATGCGAAACGCAACTGCAACGGCAAAGAGAAAGCCAACCGATTCAGGAAGCCGGCCCACGGAAAGGCGAATCCTGAGAAAACCGTCCGGCTCCAGAACGACGGTCGCACTCTCTCCAGAGGCACTTGAGGTTGTGAAACGGTTCCGCGAGGCCACCGGCCTCTCGCTGAGCGAGGCCATTAGCGCGCTGATTGAACGCACCGAGCCCAGGCCGCCGCGCATCAAGTTTGTAAAAGGCGTGCCAATGGCAGACATTCCCATGGATGGCGAATGGATCACAACCGCCGACATCCTCCGTGCGCAGGTTGAACTCGGATGACGCGTTACCTGCTGGACACCAATGTCCTGATTCCGCTGCTTTGGCCGAGGCACACCGAGCAGGCCAAAGTGCGAGCATGGTTCGCTGCAAACGCATTGTCCGCATTCGCCACCTGCTCCTTCACCCAGGCTGGCTTTCTGCGCATCACGACGTCGCTCGAGATCATGCATCAGCGCTACGCCCTCAGTGATTCGCGGCAGTTGTTGTTTGCCCTTACGCAACTGCGCGGCCATGAATTCTGGCCCACGACAATCGACTATTTTGAGGCTGCTGCGCCCGTTGAGCGCCGCATGTATGGACCCAAGCAGATCACCGATGCGTACCTGCTCGGCATTGCTAAACACCACGGCGGCAAACTCGCAACGCTGGATAAGGCGGTGAAGAGCTTGGCCGGCGATGAGGCCGGCGGGCTGGTCGAGTTCATTGCATAGTGAGTTGCCTCTGCACGATCGGGCCTCGGTTTCCACTCCTTCTGCTCAATGAATCCGAATTTTCAAATTGAAAGTCGTGAGCACGATGCAATAGACTGTGCTGACCTTGCCGGACGGGCAACGCGGGCTCGCAGCTATTCACAAGGGCGCACCGCATCCTCAAGAGCCTGGCAGAGAAAGGCAACTCCCCCCATGTCCATTCATATCCGCGAAAGGCGCATCGCCATAGCTGCCGCTTTAGCCATCGCTGGCGCAAATTGTGCGGCCGTCCGCGGCGTCGCACAGACCGATTTCGTCACGGCCGTAACGGCCACGCATCCGGTAGCCTATTACCGGCTGGACGCAAAGTCGGGCAAGAGCGTTGTGGGCTCGACCACCTACAAGCCGATGGGCGGCGTAACCAGCGGAGCGCCGGGTGCGCCCGTGGGCGCGGCTAGCCATTATGCCCAATTGAACGGCCGCGATGCATACATCGTGACTACGCAGGCCGGCGGCGTAACCACCGCCGCCAGCATCATGGCATGGGTCAATCTGGCCGAATTGCCTTCGAAGTTGGGCCGCCTCGTCTACGTGGCCGGCGAGTCTGAAGTCGGCAACGATCTCGATCTGCAGTTCGATACCGACAACGCCGTCAAATTCTGGACGGCCGCTGGGGGACATGTCAGCTATTCGCCCCCGCCGGCAACGCTTGTCGATCAGTGGCACATGGTCGTCGTCACCCTGGATACGGTATCCCTGGCCAGGGCGATCTACTGGGATGGAAAACCCGTCGCGGCGGATAAGGGCGGAGGCAGCGCCGGCAAGAAGAGTATCTTCACCATCGGCGCCAGCCCGGTATTCAGCGGGCGAAATCTCATGGGCGGCGTCGAAGAGGTCGCGCTGTGGAATCGCGCGCTCAAGCCAGCCGAGGTTGCTGCCATCTATGCTACCGCCAAGCCAACCGGCGCGGCGGCAGCGACCGGGGCTGGAGCCGCTGCAGGTTCGACAGCCGCCGCAGCCGTTCCCGGCACGGGCCCGTTTGCCACCAAGGCCAAGATCGAAGTGGAAGATGCCAAGGGTCCGGTCCACCTGAAGCGCGAAGAGCAGATCGCGTACATGTTTCTCTCCGCTATTGAAATCATCGAGCATGAGTGCCAGCTGGATTTTCAACACGTCTGCACGTTCGATCAGATGCTGTCTGGATCGTATCCAAAGGGCGCCGTCATCGAACATCTGAAGTTCGACCCCAACAAGACCGACCCCAACTATACCTACACTGTGGCGGCGAACGGCATGGCATGGGAAGCTCATGCCAATCCGAAAAAGCCTGGACTGGCCGGCATGTGCTCCATGTCAAGAGATGTTGGGACCACGATCGTGACCTACAACCCCACGGGAAATGCCGGCTGGACGAGCACGCCATTTGGAAACCGCGGCATGGAAGGCGACTCTTTCGCTACGCAATAGCGTTATGCGCGGCTCGTGGAAATAGAGCGACGATGCAATGAGCACAGCGGCGCGCCTCGCGATGCGTCCACGCCGGAGCGGCATCATTTGGAAGGTCATGCATACTTTTTCTCGAATTGCATACTCGCCTCTAAGGGTACATAATTGAGAACATCATGATCCCGCGCGCACAGGCCGCATCAACAAACGGAAACGGCTCGCGCCGCACCACCATCACGCTCTCTGCGGAATCGCAGGAGATCGTCGAGCAGTTCAAGAGCGCCACAGGCACTTCAACGAGCGGCGCGATCGACAGGATCATTCAGCGCAGCCAACCCAAACCGTCGCGGCTCAAGGAAGTGAATGGCTTTCTGGTGCTCGATGTCCCATACCGTCGGGTAGACGTCACTCTCGAAGACGTCAAGCGAGTCGAGGACGAAATGGACCGCGAATACGTGGAGAGAATTCTCCCGCACAAGAAATCTCAATCGAGAAAAGCACGCGTGGGAAAGAGAAAATGACGGCGCTGCTCGATGTGAATCTTCTCTTTGTCCTTCATCAGCCCCTGCATCCCGAATTCGGTCTGGTGAGCGGATGGTTCACGGCCCGGGCCGAAAGGCGTTTTGCCACCTGCCCCATCACTCAATCGGGCTTGGTGCGTCTGCTCGTCAAGGGAGTTGCCGGCTTGGACCCATTCGATATGCACGACGCGCGCGCGGCATTGCAACACTTCCTCCTGCGCCCGGGTCATCGATTCTGGCAAGACGTGCCGGATTATCTGAGCGCCACAAAGGCGCTGAAAGTGCGCATGCAAGGTCACCGTCAGACCACAGACGCCTACCTGCTTGGTCTGGCGATTCACAATCGCGGAAAGCTGGCGACGCTCGATCGCGGCATCGTGCATCTTGCGGGGCCGGCATTCAGGGCGAACGTCGAGCTGATCGAGCCGCGCACACGATCGAGAGTCAACTAGCTAGCTCACCGCCTGCACGGTTCCCTTCCCCACCAATTCTTCGACGCGCTCCACCCAGCCTTTGTCAGCCGCGACGTTCATGCCCTCGGGTTCGAGGATCACCGCGTAGTGGCCCCGTTTTTCAAGATGCAGCATCACCTTGCCCGGACCGGGTGAGGCATCCGCGGCGCTCTTCAATTCAGCCAGCATCTCTTCCGTGGCGCGATCGAGATTGATGCGGATGCGCACGCCCGCGGGCAGCTTCACCTGCACCTCTTCAAGCGTCTGGATCCCGCTGACGGCAATCTTCGGAGCGGAGTCTTCATCGCCGGTTAGCGTGCCGCGCACCAGCACCGGAGCCTCGATCTTCAGCTGTGCAGCCAGCCGCTCGTAATCCCGTGGAAAACAGACCAGCTCGATCTTGCCCGTTGCATCCTCGAGAGCCCCTTGCGCATACAGCTTCTGTTCGCGCTTGGTCTTCTGCACCTTCAATCCCAGAATCATCCCTGCCACAGCGATTTCGTCTGCAGGGTCGGCCTGCGAGCCCCAGCGTTTTTCAGGCGGCTTGCGTTCGAGCGCCTCCGCCGTTGAAATCACGCCGACAAGGTTGCGCAGTTTTTCGGCATACTTGTCGAGCGGATGGCCCGATACAAAAAAACCAAGCACCTCTTTTTCGTTGGCGAGTCGCTCGCCTTCTTCCCAATCGGCCGCGCGCGGCAGATCGTCGGCGCGAGCGCCATCGCGAGTATGCGAGGGCGCTTCATTGAACAGGCCGAAGAGTCCTGTCTGTCCCTGCGCCGCATCGCGCTGCGATTTCTGCGCGCGCTCCATGGCCTTGTCCACCGCGGCCCAGAGCTGTCCACGTGCCCCAAGCGAATCGAGCGCTCCGGCCTTGATGAGCGATTGGATGACGCGCGAATTCATCACGCGCAGATCGACCTTTTCGCAGAACTCCCAGAACGTCTTGAATCGGCCGCCAACTTCTTCGCGCGCCTTCATAATCGACTCGATCGCGTTGCCGCCCACGTTTTTCACCGCGGCAAGTCCGAAGCGAATGGCCTGGCCATGCGGCGTGAATTGCGCGCCTGACACCTGCACATCGGGCGGTTCCACGCTGATGTCCATCTCGCGGCATTCCTGAATGTACTTGACGACATTCTCGGGCTTCGATGTCTCCGACGTGAGCAGCGCCGCCATGAACTCCACCGGATAATGCGTCTTCAGATAGGCCGTTTGATAGGCCACCAGCGAATATGCCGCCGAGTGCGACTTGTTGAATCCGTACCCCGCGAACTTCTCCATCTGGTCGAAGATTTCACTCACCACCGCCTTGGGATGATTGAGCGCCGCTGCTCCGCTTGTGAAGCGGTCGCGTTGCTTGGCCATCTCCTTCGGATCCTTCTTGCCCATGGCGCGGCGCAGCAGGTCCGCCTCGCCCAGCGAGTAGCTGGCCAGCAGGTTGGCGATCTGCATCACCTGCTCCTGATAGACGATCACGCCCAGCGAATCCTTCAATATGCCTTCGAGCTCCGGCAGCATGTATTCGACCTTGCGGCGTCCCCACTTGCGCTCGATGAAGTCGTCGATCATGCTCATCGGTCCAGGGCGGAAGAGCGCATTGAGCGCGGTCAGTTCCTCCACCGTGTCCGGCTTGTAGCGTCGCAGAATGTCGCGCATGCCGCTGGACTCGAACTGAAATATGCCGGACGTCAGCGCGGTGTGAAAGATGCGCTTGAACGTCGGCGGATCGTCCATGGGAATCGCATCGATGTCGACTTTTTCGCCGCGGCTCTTTTCGATCAGCTTGAGGCAATCGTCGATCACGGTGAGCGTGGTGAGCCCGAGAAAATCCATCTTCAGCAGGCCCATCTTCTCCACCGCCTTCATGTCGTAGGCGGTGACGATTTCGTCGTTCTTGGTGCGGTTCACCGGCACCAGCTCGGTGAGCGGACGCGGCGCAATCACCACTGCCGACGCGTGCACGCCTGCGCCGCGCACCAGCCCCTCGAGCTTCTTGGCCGTGTCGATCAGCTCGCGCACCACCGTGTCGTTGTCGTAGGCCTTGCGCAGATCGGGCACCTCTTCAAGCGCCTTGTCGATGGTCATGCCCACGGTGGCCGGCACCAGCTTGGCAATGCGGTCGACGTCGCCGTACGGCATGTCGAGCGCGCGGCCGCAGTCTTTGATAGAAGCTTTGGCCGCCATGGTGTTGAACGTGATGATCTGCGCTACCTGGTCGCGCCCGTACTTGCGCGTCACGTAGTCGATCACTTCGCCGCGGCGGTTCTGGCAGAAGTCCACGTCGATATCGGGCATCGACACGCGCTCCGGATTGAGGAAGCGCTCGAAGAGCAGCGAGTTCTGCAGCGGATCGATGTTGGTGATCTCCATGGCATATGCAACCAGCGACCCGGTAGCTGATCCGCGCCCCGGCCCTACCGGAATGCCGTGATCGCGCGCGTACTTGATGAAGTCCCACACGATCAGAAAGTATCCCGAATAGCTCATCTGCTTGATGATGCCGATTTCGCGGTCAAGCCTGGCGTGGTATTCATGGGCTGCCGTCCGCAGGACTCCGCGCAGCTCCAGTTGCCGCACCGCCGTATCGAGGCGCTTCTTCAATCCCTCGCGGCACACCTCTTCAAAGTAGCTGTCGATGGTGTGACCCGCGGGCACCGCGAATTCAGGAAACGGATTGTCGATCTTGGCGAGCTTGAGCTTGCAGCGCTCGGCGATCTCCATGGTGCGCTGCAGTACCGCAGGCGAATCGGGAAACAACCGCGCCATCTCGTCGGCACTCTTGACATAGAACTGGTCGGAGTCGAAGCGAAACCGTTCCTTGTCGTGAATCTTCGCGCCCGTCTGCACACAGAGCATCACGTCGTGCGCGTGCGAGTCTTCACCGCAAAGGTAGTGCGAATCGTTGGTGGCCACGAGCGGAATGTCGAGCTCGCGCTCCAGCTTGTACAGGTCCGCGTGAATCTTGCGCTCGTCGTCCAAGCCCTGATCCTGAATCTCAAGGAAGAAATTGCCGTGGCCAAAGATGTCCTGATATTCGGCAGCAACGGCGCGCGCCTTGTCATAGTGGCCAGCGACAAGGGACTCGCACAACTCGCCGCTCAGGCAGCCGGAGAAGCCGATCAGGCCCTTGGAATTTTCCGCGAGATAGCGCTTGCTCACGCGCGGCTTGCGATAGAAGCCGTGCAGCGACGCCTCCGACGTAATGCGGATCAGGTTGCGATAGCCCTCTTCATTCTCGGCCAGCACGAGGAGGTGATTGTTGTCGTCGCCCTCGCCCGGCGCGCGATGATCTGCGTTTTTCGAGATATAAAGCTCGCAGCCCAGGATCGGCTGAATGCCGCGCTCCTTGGCCGCGTTGAAAAAATGCACCGCGCCATAGATGTTGCCGTGGTCGGTCATGGCCACCGATTTCTGC
>Ga0302324_100012575_pt1 | contig 17247 bp, 16 predicted proteins | sample Palsa_T0_1_FD_201949 | JGI IMG/M metagenome (GOLD analysis project Ga0302324, IMG submission 201949) | Peat permafrost microbial communities from Stordalen Mire near Abisko, Sweden - Palsa_T0_1 | ecosystem: Environmental > Terrestrial > Soil > Palsa > Peat permafrost | place: Sweden: Abisko...
ATGATTTCTTCGCCGGTCGCGAGAAAAGTCGGGCACATTGTCGGCGTCTGTTTGAGGCAGCCGCCGCAGCCGTTGCATTGTTCGAGATTGCCGGCGAAAGAGCCATCCCTGGCCGCGAACGCGAGTTGCGGTTCGAACGGTAGCTTCAACTGTCCAAGGCCAAGACGCAGATGATTATCAATTTTGTAGCGACCGTCGGAGATGATTTTGCCGGGACTGAACAGGTTGTTCGGGTCGAAGGACTGCTTGATCTCCTTCATCAACTGGTAAAGTTCCCCGCCGACCTGCGCCTCGAGAAATTCCGTGCGCGCGATACCGACGCCGTGTTCGCCCGCGAGCGAGCCTTTGAACTGCAAAACCAGCGCGGAAACTTCGTCAGCAATCCGCCGGAATTTTTTAAGATCTTCCGCGCGATGCAAATCCAGCACCGGCCGGACATGCAGCAGGCCCGCAGCCGCGTGGCCATAATACGAAGCCGTCACGCCCACGCGTTGCAGCAAGGTTTGCAGGCTGGAAACGTAGGCCGGCAAATCCTGAGGTCGCACCGCCGCATCCTCGATGAAGCACGCGGGCTTCGCGCTGCCCTTGCAGCCGGTCAGCAGGGAGAGGCCGGCCTTGCGCACCGACCAGACCAGATCGGCTTCTGCTGGCGTGCCCAAAATCAACTGGCGCAAACCCAGTTTCCTTTTTTTAAACAGGGCGAGCCGGTCTTTGACATGTTCAAAAAATTCGACAATCAAAATAGATTCGCACGGCCTGGCATCCAGTTCGAGCAGATCGCGCGCGGCTTGAAACTCCCGCTGGCCGCGCGTCTGGTCGAACAGCGGTCGGTCAATGTGCTCGATGGCGGCGGGCTTGAGTTCGAGCAGTTCTTCCGTCGCCTGCATCGCCTCGGGCACGGACGCAAAGAATATCAAGCCAACCCCCCGTTCTTCCGGCAGCGGAACGATTTTTAGTTCTGCTGCAACAATGGCTGCCAGCGTGCCTTCACTGCCGGTGAGAATGGGCAGCAGGTTCTTCGGATTTTGCAATGCCCGCGCCAGGCCGTAGCCGGGCCAGCGTTTCAACAGCCCCGGCGGAAAACGTTCCGCAATTCGCAGGGCGTTGAGCGCAACCAAATCCTCGACCAGATTGCGCTGCCGTTGCAAGGTATTGTGGCCAGGGCCAACCTTGGCCACGCTGCCGTCGGCAAGGACGATTTGCAATTCGTTGACGTGCATGCCCGTCGTGCCATAAACCGGCGTGTGCGAGCCGGAAGAATCATTCGCGATCATGCCGCCGAGCGTTGCGCGCGAACTGGTCGCCACATCCGGCCCGAAACGAAATCCATGCGGCTTGAGAAAATTATTCAACTGGTCGAGCACCACACCCGGCCCAACGCGCACGGTACGGCGCTCCTTGTCGAATTCAAAAATGTGCCGATTGTGTTTTGCGAAATCAACGACCAACCCCTCGCCGATTGCGCCGCCGGAAAGTCCCGTGCCCGCGCCGCGCGGAATGACCGGCACGCCCGCCTGTGCTGCGGCCCGGATGATTGAGCTGGCCTGCCCCGGGTTTTTGGGGAAGGCCACCGCATGAGGCACAATCTGATAGGGCGAGGCGTCCGTGGCGTAAAGCTGGCGCGTGAGGTTGTCGCAGGCAACTTCGCAGTTTGCGGCGTTGAGCACGGTCAGTTGTTGGGCGGACAACATACGGATGCGACAAGCTATCGGCGTGACACGGCGTTGACAAATTGATTAATGCAACCGTAATGATCGCCAATTCACACGGAATTGTCCGATGCTTTCCAAATTCCACTTGACAACTTTACTTATATTCCGTAATTTCTGTTGTAACAGAAATATAAGAAATATGAACAAGCTAAATCCTGTCGAGCAGAAGTTCATCCTGCATTGGGGTGAGATGGGGACGAAGTGGGGCATCAACCGCACCGTGGCGCAGATTCACGCATTGCTTTACGTCTCGCCCAAGCCGCTCAATGCCGAGCAGATCAGCGACACGCTGGCCGTGGCACGCTCCAACGTCAGCAACAGCCTCAAGGAATTGCAGGGCTGGCGCATCGTGAAGCTGGTTCATGTCATGGGCGACAAGCGCGATCATTTCGAGGCGCTGCCGGATGTGTGGGAGACGTTCCGCATCGTGCTCGACGAGCGCAAAAGGCGCGAGATTGACCCGACGCTGGCGATGTTGCGTGAGTGCATTGCGAAGGTGGAAGAAGATTCAACTACCGGAAAATACACGGAGCAGCGCCTGCGCGAGCTCGCGGTTTTTTTTGAAACAACAACGATTTGGTATGAGCAAATCCATCGCTGGCCGACGAGCGCGTTCACCAAATTTGTGAAGTTCGGCGGCAAAATCCAAAAACTGTTGGGTGTCGGCAAATGATTTGAATTTTTGTGAATGCTGTGATTCCAGAACGGACAACTGAAGCGGCGCAAGGCTGGGTGTTTTACGACGGTGAGTGCCCGCTTTGCCTCAACGCCGCCGCGCGGTTCGCGCCGTTGTTGCGTCGTCATCATTTCAATCTCGCGCCGCTGCAAGCGCCGTGGGTGCAGAATCGGTTCGGCCGGAAACCTGGCGAGCCGTTGGTGGAAATGAAATTTCTGCCGAGTGACGAAACGATTTTTGGCGGCGCGGAAGCATTGCTGCAAATCGCGCGGCGCATCTGGTGGGCGTGGCTGCTGTTCGCGCTGTCGCAAATTCCGGGAGTGATGATTTTGTTTCGCAAGGTTTATCGGTGGATTGCCGACGACCGGAATTGTATAAGCGGCGCTTGCTCAATCCAAAAACCTTTGACCCGCCATCATGCCGCCAGAACATTTTTTAAAATGCCGTGAAATCACAACGGATCATTCTTGCTGGCGGCAGCGGTTTTCTCGGTCAATCGTTCGCCAAGAAGTTGCGCCAGCGTAATTACGAAGTCATTGTGCTGACACGCTCGCCGCGTGAGCGCGGCGACGGTGCAAAGGAAGTTGTTTGGGACGCAAAGAGTCTTGGCGATTGGGCAACGCTGGTGGACGGCGCGGAAGTGGTCGTCAATCTGGCTGGCAAATCGGTGGATTGCCGTTACAACGAAGCCAACCGCAAAGCCATCATCGCCTCGCGCGTGGATTCAACACGTATCTTGGGCGAAGCGATTGTGAAATGCAAACAACCGCCGCGCGTATGGCTCAACTCCAGTTCGGCCACGATTTACAAACATACGTTCGGCACACCGATGGATGAGTCTGGTGAGACCGGCGCGACTCCGGAAGCCAAGGACAACTTTTCCATCGAAGTCATCCGCCAGTGGGAACAAGCATTGGAAGAAGCGCAAACACCGGCAACGCGCAAAGTGGCCATGCGCACCACGATGGTTTTGGGGAAAGCTGGCGGCGTGTTTCCAGTGCTGCGGCGGCTCGCTCGTTTTGGTTTGGGCGGAAAAATGGATGATGGGCGACAATTCGTTTCGTGGATTCACGAGGAAGATTTTTGCCGCGCAATCGAATGGATTATTTCCAATGAAAATTTGAACGGGGCAATCAACATTGCGGCGCCCAATCCTTTGACAAACCGCGAGACGATGCGGCTGATTCGTGACGCTTGCGGTGTTCCGTTCGGATTGCCAGCCACTAAATGGATGCTTGAACTCGGCGCGATATTTTTACGGACAGAAACGGAGTTGATCATCAAAAGCCGTCGCGTTGTTCCGGGACGGCTACTGGCATCAGGATTCAAATTCCAATTCTCAGACTTGCCTAGCGCGCTGAAAAACCTTTACGAATGATGTGTGTCCGACAGTTCCCAAAAGCGTTCTGAAGAATTTTTGAAGTTCAGTGGCCAGTTTAAGCTGGGTGCACTCGTGACGGAAGCGCCGCATCCCGTCACGACCAATTTGAGCGACGTGGCGAAACAAGACACCGCCGCCGCGTTGAAATTGCTTTTCGACGTGGATGAGGATGTAATCCACAAGTTCCGCGAGTTCGTCGAGTCGGGCCGGGCGACGCAAATCAAGGAAACCATTTTGCAGTCGTTGAAAAACGGCGGCCGGATTTTCTTCACCGGTTGTGGCTCGACCGGGCGCTTGAGCATTTTGCTGGATTCCATCTGGCGCGATTTCTGGCAGAAGCGCGGCAATCCAGATTTTGAGAACCGCACGTTCAGCGTCATGGCGGGCGGCGATTACGCGCTCATCAAATCCGTCGAAGGCTTTGAGGATTTCACCGCGTTCGGGAAAAAACAGCTCAACGACCTCAGCGGGTCAGCGAGGGATGTTGTCTTCGCCATTACCGAAGGCGGCGAGACATCGTTTGTCATTGGCACCGCATGGGCGGGCGTTGAGGCGGGCGCGAAGGTCTATTTCGTCTATAATAATCCTGACGACATTTTGTGCGGGCACGTCGGACGCAGTCGCCAAGTGATTCAAGATACCCGCATCGAAAAAATCAACCTGACGACCGGCCCGATGGCCATCTCGGGTTCGACGCGGATGCAGGCGACTTCCATCCAGCTTTGCCTGATGCTTATGGTTCTGGAAATGGTCGCGCGCGATTTACTGGAAATGGATTCGACGAACGTTCCACAAATGTTTTTGCAAAAGCTGGCCGAGATTCACGAAGGCCTGAAATCGCCGGAAGTGCTCACGCAACTGGCAAAACTGGTCGAACTCGAAGAATCGGTCTATCGAAGCGGTCACAAGAGCAATTATTTTGCGTATCGGTTCGGGATTGACGTGCTAACGGACACCACGGAGCGTTCGCCGACATATTGCACGCCGCCGTTCCGCAAGTTTGATGATAAGACAGCGACGGAATCGTGGGCGTTTTTATTTTTGCCACAGACGGAGACGGCGGATGCGTGGCACAGTATCCTCAAGCGCAAACCGCGCTGCCTGGAATGGAGCGAGGAAGAAATCCGCGCACTGGTCGGCGAGGAAAAATTTGCGCGCACGTCTGAAATCGTCCACAAGATCAGCCATGCCGAACTCATGCGTTTTCGGATCGGTTGGGGTGACCTGCCGTTTCGTCCACCTGGCCCGGGTGATTGCGCCGTTGCAGTCGCTGGTGAGCGCGGCAGTCGTTCCCTGGTTTCGCCCAGTGGTTTTTATCATATCCAACTCGACACGGCGCATCGCGCAGGCGCGAAAACGGGGCTGATTTATTTCGGCGGCGAAAGTTCCATGCCTGAAATCCGCAAACTAACAGCCGGTTGGAATTCAGTTTGTGTCAACGTGCTGGTACGGGTGCCACCGACAGATTTTCTTTTGGACGGTGTGACGCGCGTGGCGGTGAAGCTGGTGATGAACGCGCTTTCCACCTGCACAATGGTCCGGCTCGGCCGTGTGATGGGCAATTACATGGTCTGGGTCGTCCCAAGCAATTTGAAGCTGATTGACCGCGCGACGCGCTACATCACCAAGCTGACGGACCTGGATTACGAGGCGGCGAATGCACTGCTCTTCGATATCATCGAATACGTCGAGCCGCGCATGAAATCAGACCAAGCCTACCCGCCCGTCGTCGGCATGGCCGTGCTGCGCGTGAAGGAAAATCTGACGAACGAGGCGGCGGAGAAACGTCTGCTCGCCGGATAAAAAATTTACTTTCGCTGCCGGACTTGGAATTTGCAGAATGTTCGCTTAAGGTGGCTGTATGTTTTTGGCGATGTCGAACAAGGCGAAGGGCTTGTTGCTTTTGAGCTATATTGACCAAGTGGACGTGCCCGACCTCAAGCGCGGCCGCGACGATGTGGTGGCGTTGCTGGCCGAATTGCCCGCCGGTTTCAAGATACTTGTTGATTTGGAACGCTTGGAATCCATGGACATCGCCTGCATAGAGGAACTCGGCAAAATGATGGAATTGTTTGACCAGCACGGCTTGGAGCAGGTGGTGCGCGTGATTCCCGACCCGATGAAGGACATTGGTTTCAACATCCTGGCCCGCTTTCATTATCATCACAATCCGCGCATCACGAATTGCAAGACCATGGTTGAGGCGGCCAAATTACTGGAGCTTTGAGACAGCTATCGTTTTTAAACCAGATGCCGTGCCTGCCGTTTGAGCAATACGGTTTTTGTTTTTGACGCCGGCAAAAGCGGTTCTTCGGTGGCGAGAAAATCTTTAATGAAACCCGGCTTGTCATGGCGACCACCGCGTTTGTAATCGCGCCACAAAGTTTCAGCGACGAGCCGCGCGTCGAGGTGAAGTTCGTCCGTGAGAAACTCAAAGAGCAATTCCATCAGCCGCAATAGCGCGATGCTGTCGGTGCGCTTCACACGCGCGTGCAACCAGCCGCTCCAGCGCAGGAAGCTGTGAAACGGCGAATCACCCGACCAGATGAGCGGTGTGGCTTCGAGGAAGTTTCCGCTGTTGCCGGTCAAATCCCAGTAGCGTGCGAAGCGGCGCAGGCGTTGCATGGTGGCGAAATTGAGCAACTTGTTCTGCAAAATTTCGTATGGCGGATTTGCGCTGTAAATCATCTGCCACTCGGTGTCGTGCCGGACAATCGGCGTGCCACGCAGCCGTTTCAGGATGCCGACCTGGATTTCCTGCGGGCCGAGCGCGATCAGCCGGTCGAAGCCGGCGGCAAAACTTTCCAGCGTTTCGCCGGGCAGGCCGACAATCAAATCGGCGTGGATGTAAACGCCCGTTTCGCGGCGGAGAAAATTAAAATTGTCAGCGAGCCGTTCGTAATTCTGCCGACGGCTGATGAGCGAGCCGACTTCGGGGTTGAACGTCTGGATGCCGACCTCGAATTGCAGCGTGCCGGGCGGAAATTTGGCGATGACTTCGCGCAATTCGGCAGGCAGCCGGTCGGGAATCATCTCAAAATGGTAGAAATGGCCCGGCTGATGGCGCGCGAGGAAAAATTCGAGGATTAATTTGCTGGTTGCAACATTGAGGTTGAACGTTCGGTCAACGAATTTGAACTGCTTCACGCCACGATCCAAAAGTTTTTGCAGGGCGTCGAGAAAAGCGGGCAGGGGAAACTGCCGCACTGGAATATCCAGCGAAGACAGGCAAAACTCGCAGGTGAACGGACAGCCGCGCGACGCCTCGACGTAGATGATGCGATGTGCGAGGTCGTCGTCGGTATAAAAGTCGTAGGGCAGTGCGACGTGGGAAAATTCCGGCAGCCCGGCGGGAATGATTTTTTTAAGTTGGTGGGGCGAGCATCCTCGCGAGCCGTCATCAATCAACACCTGGCACACCTCGGCAAATTTCAAATCCGCCTCGCCCGTGATGACGTGGTCGGCCAGTTGCACGATGGGCTGCGATTCCGTTTCATAACTCACCTCCGGGCCGCCAAGAATGATTTTGATGTCAGGCCGCAGGCGTTTGATGGCGGCGATGAGTTCCGCAGTCGGTGCGACGTTCCAGATATAAACGCCGAAGCCGATAATTTTCGGCTTGTGCGCGAGCAACATCTCGGCGATGTCAAGCGGTCGCTGGTTGATGTCAAACTCCACTAGCGCCGCGCTGGGACGCAAGTCGCCGAGGTTGGCGAGCAGATAGCGCAGCCCGAACGCGGCATGGATGTACTTCGCGTTGAGGGTGGTTAAAACGATGTCGGCCACCATGGGAATCTAACAACGCACTGACGTGTGTGCAATGCGACAACCAGCGCGGTTCAATTTTCATTCGACCCGCCGCCATTTCATTGCTAACCTGGCGGCCTTATGTCATCCGATGAAATTTTGCTGGAAGCGGAAGAGAAAATGATCAAAACCGAGCAGGTCATCGTAAACGAATTTGCCGGCGTCCGCACCGGCAAGGCGTCCGCCTCGCTCATCGAAAACATTCTCGTGGAAGTTTACGGTTCGCAGATGCGCCTGCGCGAACTCGCCGGCATCTCCACGCCGGAGCCGCGCATGTTGGTCGTGCAACCATGGGACATCACCGGCATCCAGGCGATTGAGAAGGCCATCCAGAAGGCGAACCTTGGCCTCTCGCCCGTTGTGCAGGGGAAAATCATCCGCGTTTCGTTTCCGGAATTGAGCGCGGAACGCCGCCAGGAATTCGTGAAGATCACGCACCGGATGGCCGAGGATGCGCGCGTGGCCGTGCGCCATGTGCGACGCGACGCGATGGAACAATTGAAAAAAGCGGTCAAGGCCCACGAGACCAGCGAGGAAGACCAGGAAAAGACCGAGAAAGAAATCCAGAAGCTGACCGACCAATACGTCGCCAAGATTGACGCGCACCTCGCGCACAAGGAAAAAGAAATTTTGACGGTGTGAGTCAGTGCGCCATCGTGTTCGTCGCCGGCGGTTCAAACCGCATGACCGTTTCATCCGGTCTGGCGTAACCGAGTTTTTCGCGTGTCAAGCGTTCGACGGTGTTCGTATCGTGCTGCAGGGCGTCCACCTGCGCCTGAAGTTCGCGGGAGCGGGCTTCTTCCTTCTGAATCTGATCCTGAAAAATCATGATCTGGCGGCGCATCCGTTCGTTTTCGTGGATGACGGGCAGATAACACATGCCGATGAGCAGCAGCACGGCCAGCACGACGAGGCCGACGACGACTTTTGTCAGTTTGCTCCAGATGCCCAGGTCAACATTCACACGGCGAGTAAAACACGCACACGCTTTTGGCGAAAGCGGATTTTCACTGCGCGTATTTTTTCCATTCGGCCAGCTTGCCGTCCGTGCCAAACGTCAGCCGCAAGTAGTAAGTCGGCGAGTAGTTTTGTGTGTAGCTCGGAACAATCACGGTGCCCGGATAATAGCCATAAGTGACTGCTCCGCCGGTAGTGTATGCGTAGCCTTGGCGGGTGATCCAGTTGGCGACGATGATGCCGCTGTCCAGCTTGGCGACTTTATCGGGCGGCCCGAGCTCCAGCACGGCCTGGTCGTAGGTGTAATGTCCCACACGCCCCGCCCAGTCAATTTTCGGCCCCGTGGCGCAACCGGCGACCACGAACGCGGCCAGCAACGTGAGCAAGATTGTCTTCATGCGAATAAATTAACTCGACTTTTTGTAAATGCAATGGTGCGGCCGCACGGATTTGATTGTCAGCACGTCGCCGAATGGTAAAATTCAGGGCGTGGATATTTTGCAAAATATTTTGGCGGCACTCGTGGAACTGGATAACGCCGTCAAGAAGATGCCGACAGCGAATCCGAAACCAAACCTGCTGCCGCTGTTCACGCGTCTGGACGAACTGACGAAGCAACTGCCGCGCGATACCGACCCGACATTGCTACATTATCTGCACAAGAAAAGTTACGAGAAGGCGAGGCTGTTTCTACAGGATCGCGACGTGGAAAATCAAATTGGCAACTGCCGCCATGTTTGACGACACGATTGCCGCCATCGCCACGCCGCTCGGGGAAGGCGGACTGGCGGTCGTTCGAATTTCCGGCGCAGAAGCGTTGGCTCTCGCAGACATGGTTTTTCTGCCAAGCGAAAAAAGCTCGCTGAAACCTTCCGCTGCACCAACACACACGATTCAGTACGGCAAAATTATCAGGAGCGGCGAACTTGTTGATGAAGTATTGCTTTCCGTCCTGCGCGCGCCGCGCACGTTCACGCGCGAAGATACCGTTGAGATTTCCTGTCACGGCGGCATTCTGCCCGCGAAACTCGTGCTCGACACAATTTTGGAAAACGGCGCGAGGCTGGCCGAACCCGGCGAATTCACGCGCCGCGCATTTCTCAATGGCCGGATTGATTTGGCGCAAGCCGAGGCCGTCGCTGATTTAATCCACTCGCGCACGGAACTTGCGCTCGCCGCCGCCAACGAGCAGCTCGCCGGCAAGCTTTCGCGACGCATTAACGAACTGCGTGACGATTTGATGAAAATCCTTGCGCATGTCGAGGCGCACATTGATTTTCCCGACGAAGACATTTCGCCCGACACGAAGGCGCAATTGTTGAAGCGTCTGGAAAATGGCATTGCCTTCATGGACGAACTATTGCGAACCGCGAACGAAGGACAAATTCTCCGTCGCGGCATCCGCGCTGCGATTGTCGGGCGGCCTAACGCGGGCAAATCCAGTCTGCTCAATCAACTGCTCGGCCACGACCGCGCCATCGTCTCGCCGATTTCCGGCACGACGCGCGACACGATTGAGGAGATGGCGAACATTCGCGGCCTACCGGTCGTTTTCATTGACACTGCCGGATTGCGCGAGGGACGCGACGAGATTGAAGTCGAAGGCATCCGCCGCAGTCGTGAGACTTTGGAAAAGGCGGAATTGATTTTACACGTTCTCGACGCAAGCGAAACGCTCACGCCTGCCGATGAAATGTATTTGACCGAATTCGCCGCAAAGAAACGGCTCCTCATCCGCAACAAAACGGATTTGCCAATCAAATTGGATTTGCCGCACGATTCACGATTCATTGACGTTTCTTGTTTGAGCGGGCAGGGGATTGAAGCGCTGAAAGAGTCGATTAAAAACCTGGTCTGGACGGGTAAAATCGAGGCCGGGATGTTGCAGGTGATGATCAATTCGCGGCATCAGGAGACGCTCGGTCGCGCACGCATAGCTACGCTGACGACCATTGAAGCCTTGCGCGCCGATGTGTCACTCGAACTGGTGGCGCTGGATTTGCGCATCGCCGCCAACGCCGTCGGCGAAATTGTCGGCAAGACGACGACGGAAGACTTGCTTGACTCCATCTTCAGCCAGTTTTGTATTGGCAAATAGAGACTTGACATACACGTATAACGTGTATAGCGTGTCTGTATGAAGATGATAAGTATCGAAATTGATGAGGACGTTTATGCTGCAATTGAACGGAACGCGGTTGGCTTGAATAAAAAAGCTAACGACGTTTTAAGAAAATTGTTTAACCTGTCACCAACAGCTCAGGTGGCAATACCTGCAAGGCCCGCAACGATTGGTAAATCATTGGATTCATTTCTACAAAGTAGCGAATATTTGAGGGTTTCGACTGCTGATGAGAAATACCTTTGCTTGATAAGCTGGCTTTGTAAAAATCATCCTTTATTGAAAGATAGTTTAGATAATTACAGTCCTCGCACTCGAATCCTTTTTTCCAGAAATCGCAAGGCTATTGAAGATTCGGCTGGGGGGGAAATTGTTATAAAACCAATTCCAGATGTTGGATTTTTCGCAATGGTAACTCTTTCCAATCCTAGCAAGCGTAAAGTCATTTCGAAAGTGCTTGAGATTGCTGGCTACGATAATCAGCAAATTCAAAACGCACTGAAAACTTTGCCAGATTCAGGCATCCAACGCGGAAATAAGTTATTCGACAGATTCTAAATAATAATTTTGTTTACCAAACCTCCACCGGTCCTTTCGGCACTGGGATTTGTTCGCGGCGGTTTGAGGCAGGTTCGGCTTCGCGCATGAAGGACGCAACCATCGGCGGCTGACGGAAGCGGGGCAGCAATTCGCCGTGCTCATCCACGAATTGCTGCCGCCAGCGGATGTAATTTTCCAGAATTTCATCAAACTGAGCTTTGGTCGCGACTTGCACTATCTGCTTGTTGAATTCGTGGCAGGGGCCGAAGCGCCTGGCATACCATGGCGCAACTTTGCGGAACATCCGGCAGCCGAGTTCCTCGCCAAAAACTTCAATCATCAGATCAAGATGGCGGCGCACGGTGCGGATGCGTTCGGAAAATGGCGGTTCGGGTGGAAGTTCGCCGCTCGCGATAAATTGCCGTGTGCGTTTGAAAATCCACGGGTCGTAAAACGCACCGCGCCCGATGCTCACACCGGCGCAACCGGTTTCGTCGAACATTTTCTTCGCGGCCTGCGGCGTGATAATGTCGCCGTTGCCGATGACAGGAATGTTTTTCACAGCTTCGACAACTTTGCGGATGCCGGCAAGATTCACCGTTCCGCCAAAACCCTGTTCACGCGTTCGGCCATGAACAAAAATCGCGGCGACGCCGACGTCTTCCAACGTGCGCGCCAAGTCGGGCGCGGTGAGATTTTCATCGTCCCAGCCGAGGCGCATTTTTGCGGTGACGGGAATTTTCACGGCTTCCACCATTTTTTCCACGAGCGCGGCGGTTTTGTCGAGTTCGGTCATCATCGCGGAGCCACCGCCGACCTTGACAACTTTTTTCACGGGGCAGCCCATGTTGATGTCAATGGACGCGACGCCGAGCGATTCGAGATAAATTGCCGCGTCGCGCATTTCTTCAGGAATGCTTCCAAAAAGCTGCACGGCGAGGGGCGAGTCGGCAGGCGAAGTTTCAATCAGTTTCAATGCTTTCTTGTTTTTTTCCAAAAGCGAGCGGGCATTGACCAGGTCGGTGGTGCAAAGACCGACGCCGCCGACTTCGCGCACGACGAGGCGGAAGGGCAGGTTGGTGTAACCTGCCAGCGGCGAGAGAAACAGGTTTGATTTTAAGGTCAGTGGACCGAAACGCATGCCATGAAGGTAGCAGAATTAGCTGATTGCGAAAGCGGGAACGACGTGTTATTCTGCCCAACCAAAGTTAAACATCATGGCTGACGAAGAACAAAATAAAAAGGGCGGCGATAAAAAGCCGCCGGGCAATTTTCAGTTTCCCGCGACCACGTGGCTCGTGTGGATACTGATCATAGGCAGCATTGTCGCGCTGGTGGCGGTGAACCAGAAGATGCGTACGCCGAGCAGCCAGACCATCACGAGTGACGAATTCGCCCAGAAATTTGACGCCGGATTGATCGCGCACGGGACGATTGAATACACCCCGCAATCGGCCTATCCCAACATGACGTTCAATGACATCAGCGGCACCTATTACAAAGCCGACAGTGATGGAAGCATTCATAAGGAAAACGGCAAGCCGGTGGAAATCCCCTTCACGGCGCTGCAAGTGCCGCTGACCATGACCCTGCTGGACAAGTATCTGGCATCGCACAAATTTACCACGGTCCAGGAGAACACGGTTTTGTTCAGCATGCTGATCAACGTCGCGCCATTTTTGTTGATCGGCATCCTGTTCTGGTTTTTCTTCATCCGGCAGATCAAGGCGGCGGGCAAGGGCGCGTTGAGCTTCGGCAAAAGCAAGGCGAAGATGCTCGCGAAGGACCGCAACAAGACGACGTTCAAGGACGTGGCGGGCATTGACGAGGCCATCGAGGAAGTCTATGAACTGGTTGAGTTTCTCAAGGATCCAAAAAAATTCCAGCGGCTCGGCGGAAGAATTCCGAAAGGCGTGCTGATGGTCGGTTCGCCCGGCACAGGCAAAACACTTCTGGCGAAGGCAATCGCCGGTGAGGCAGACGCTTCGTTTTTTAGCATCAGCGGTTCGGATTTTGTTGAGATGTTTGTCGGCGTTGGCGCGAGCCGCGTGCGCGACATGTTTGACCAGGCGCGTAAAAACGTGCCGTGCCTCATTTTCATTGATGAAATTGATGCGGTCGGACGCAGCCGTGGCGTTGGTCTCGGCGGCGGCAACGACGAACGCGAACAGACGTTGAACGCATTGCTCGTCGAAATGGACGGTTTTGATACGCAGGAAGGCATCATCATCATCGCGGCGACGAATCGCGCAGATGTGCTGGATCCGGCGTTGCTGCGCCCGGGACGTTTTGACCGCCGCATCACGGTGAATTTGCCCGATGTGCGCGGACGTGAGGCGATTTTGAAAGTCCATGCGCGCAACGTGAAGATTGATCCGGCGGTTGACTTATCGGTCACCGCGCGCGGCACGCCCGGCTATTCCGGCGCGGAGCTGGCGAACTTGTTGAACGAGGCCGCGCTGCTCGCAGCGCGCACAGGTAAGAAATTTGTCGGGCAGGTTGAACTGGAAGAAGCGCGTGACAAGGTCCGTTGGGGCCGCGAACGCCGCAGCCTGGCGATGACGGACGAGAACAAAAAACTCACCGCATGGCACGAAGCCGGCCATGCGCTGGTCAATGTGCTGCTTGAGCATACGCATCCGCTGCACAAAGTGACGATCATTCCGCGCGGACCTTCGCTTGGCTCGACGATGTCGCTGCCGAAGGAAGACATTTTGAATTACCGGAAAAAAGAACTGCTTGACTCAATCACGATGACGATGGCCGGACGTATCGCGGAGGAGATCACTTCCGGCGACATTTCGACGGGCGCGGGCGGCGACATCCAGCAGGCGACCAGCATGGCGCGCGCGATGGTCTGCCAATACGGCATGAGCGAAAAGCTCGGCATGGTGCAATACGTCGAGGACGACGAATTTTTCCTTGGCCGCGACATGATGCGCCGCAAGACTTACAGCGAATCCACGGCGCAGGAGATTGACGCCGAAGTGAGCGGCATCATCAACAGCTGCTATCAGCGCGCGAAAGAGATCATCTATGCGAACCGCGACAAGCTGGAAATGATCGCGAACGCGCTGCTCGAATACGAGACACTCGACGGCGTGCAGGTGCATGACATCGTAAACCTGGGAAGATTCACCCCGCCGCCCCCAACTCCCAAGGTTGATCCGCCCAGCGGCGCGCAGGCAGCCACGCCGCTGCCCGAAGTTCCGCCGAAGCCGACGCCGCCTAAACTGCCCGGACTTGGCACGCCCGCGCCAGCCGCGGCTTGATTACTGCGCGCTGGCGGATTCCAAAACAACCCGAAAGCCGAAGTCGTTGCGAGGGCTGTCGTTTTGAACGGAATAATACCAGCGAAACACGATGCGCGAACTGGGTTCGTCCAACGTGTCCCAGGCACCCCCGCGCAGAACGCGAACCGCGGGGTCGTGCGAATCCAGGCACCATGCCCAGACATTTCCGCGCATGTCATAAAGTCCCAGACTGTTCGGCCCCAGGCTGCCCACCGGCGCCGTCGAGGAGATACTTCCATTGTTAAGCTTCATCACAGCATCCTTGAGCGAGGCGTCAGCGACAACGGTGTCCCATTGCGATTGCGTCGGCAGGTTGTAGCTGTAGCCGTCCGGCAACTGGGCCTTTTCCTTTGCTGTCAGTTTGGTGCAAAAACTTATCGCATTGTCCCAACTCACCGAGTCCACCGGTCTTTGCGATCCGTTGAACGCGCTTGGGTTGCCGGGCGAGATTTGCTGGTAGGCGTCCTGGGTCACATCAAATTTTCCCGCCCACAGGCCTTTTGAAATTTTTACCAGGACCATTCCAACGCTGTTGGTGACGACGGAGTTGGTTGACATTAAATCTTTCAGCCTCGAAGCATCGTTGGTCGGGCTGGAGCTGACTTCATTGGTGGGGCTCAAGCCGACTTGCGCGACGGCGGGCAGTGCAAACAGGGCGGCGGCCAGAAACAAGGGGGGTTGCCAGTTCATTTTCATGCCACAAACAAACCCCGACGGGGCAAATTGTCAAGCGCGGCGCGCGTTGTTCGTCACGGGCGCTTTTCGAGGTTGTTCAAATCTTCGGCCAAAAATTGTGTCACGTCCTTGAAGCGGGCGACATTTTCTGGGTTCACCGCCATTAGGGTCTGGTGCGCCTCGAGGCAGGTGCGCGTGATCTGTTCGTGCGTCGGATGGATGGATTCCGGCGTGCAGGTCCTCACGTCATCGGGCAGGGTCAGCGCCCCGGACAAGGTTTTGAAAAGATTCAGCGCGCCGAGGTTTTCCAGCAGTTCGGTGACACGCGTGTTGCAATTCAACAATTCGATGCCCGGCGGCTTGCCGGCCCCGGCGCCGTTCAACTTCAGCCCGAACTGCGCCAGCGTTCCCAAGAACGTGCTGTCCATCAGCGCGCACTCCGACAGATCCATGATGAAATGTCCGTAACCCTTCTGCATCAGCTCTGTCAACAGCGTTTTGAAATCCGGGCTGGAGCTGAAGTTCGCGCGCCCCGTGATTTTTACGCAGGCAAAATTCTTTCCGACCAATACCGACAAATTGACCGATGGCGTTGACATTTTTTACATATCCCGTTTTGCGCTCAAGCGGCGGCCGCCTGTGGAGTGACAATCTGCACCAGGGCGTGTTGCAAAACAAGCGCCTCTTCGAGTCCGCTGGAAACGAGCCGCTGGTTGCAGCGCAGCAGCAGGTCCATGGCGTGAACCAGTTCGGCCTGGGTGTATTTTTTTGCCTGCGGTAGTGCTTTGTAAAGCACATACGGGTTCAGCGCCAGCGGGTTGAAACGCCGGTCCGCCGGCAGTTTCTCCGCCGGCACGCGCTCCAGTTGCGCCTTGAACCGGTTGTAATCCATCTCCGGCTTGATCCAGCCTTCGCGCAGCATTTCCTTCAGCAACAGCATCGCCCGAACTTTTGAGATCAAACCATAGAGCAACCCGATTTCCGATTTTTGCGAATCGAATTTCGTTTCCCAAAGTTCCTCGTCCAGCCGTTTCAACAAACGCGGCAGGTCACGGTCGCCCAGTGCGTCGCCCAGCGCAAATGCCCGCGCGGTCTTGTTGCGCGTGCAGATCGCGACCACATCCGCGAACTCGATTTGCCTCCCGTCCCCGGCAAACAGGCACAGCTTTTCGATTTCACTTTCAAGCTGGCGCGCGTTCGGCCCGACGCGGTTAACCAATTCAGTCAGCGCTTCCTCTGAAATTTCTTTTTGCCGTCCGCGAACGGCCGTCCGCGCCGTGACTTCAGCACGCTCCACCCAGTCCTTGTCTTCCGCCGACCACGCGGAAAAATTTTCGACCGAGCCGAGCTTGTCGAGCGTTTTGAAAAACGTCTTGCGTTTGTCCACTTTGCCCGCGCTGATGAGCAGCCGCACGTTTTGCCACGCGAAGTTTTTAAGTTCTTCCGCCACTTCGCCCAGTGTTTCAGCGACGGACTGCGTAGACGCGGCGCGTTCATCACCCAGAAAATTGCAATCGCGCAGCCAGATGACTTTTCCGGAACCAAAAAAGGGCAGGGTGTTCAGCGCCTCGCGAAGTTTTGAGATCGCACTCAACGCCTCGCCACTGTTGGAAACGGCTGCGTCAATGATTTCGTGGTCCATGCCGCCGAGCTCTTCGGACCATTGCAGGTAAATCTGCTTGGCGCGTTGCTTGACGGCGAATTCGTCGTCGCCGCAGATGAGCGCGAGGGGTGAAGTTTTGGCAGCGGGCATTTTGTCCAGGCAAAATTATTCGGAAGCGTCGCCGCCGCTTTCGTTGATCTTGTTGAGATACTCGCTCATGTCCTCGACCTGCTCAAACAGCGGGGTGGTGACAAAAATGGGCTTCTTCTGTGCGGCGGCGATGGCGAGGCAGTCGCTCGGACGTGCGTCAATCTCCACAATCTTGCGGGCGACCTCGTTCTGCTGCTGCAAAATCAACCGCGCAAAATAGGTGGAATTTTTCAAATCAGTGATGATGACGCGCTCGACGGTGATGTTAAAACCCTTGAAGATGCGCTGCATCAGGTCATGCGTCAGTGGGCGTTCCTTCGGCGTGTCGCGC
>Ga0302324_100012577_pt1 | contig 17246 bp, 12 predicted proteins | sample Palsa_T0_1_FD_201949 | JGI IMG/M metagenome (GOLD analysis project Ga0302324, IMG submission 201949) | Peat permafrost microbial communities from Stordalen Mire near Abisko, Sweden - Palsa_T0_1 | ecosystem: Environmental > Terrestrial > Soil > Palsa > Peat permafrost | place: Sweden: Abisko...
AGACCCCTGCTCAAAGGACGTCGCCCGGACGGGAAACATGTGGGAGTGGAGGGACTGAGCTCTGGTACACGCGACCAGTTGTTTTTGGCTCTACGCATCGCCGCGCTTGAGCAGCATCTTGCCTCCGGCGGCAGACCTCTGCCCTTCATTGCCGATGATCTGTTCATCAACTTCGACGATAAGCGCGCAGCGGCAGCTTTCGGAGTCTTGGCTGAGTTGGCTCAGCGCACCCAGGTCATTTACCTGACGCATCACACTCATTTGACTTCGATCGCAGCGGAAAGGGTGGGAATGGGCCTCAGCGTCGTCGCTCTTGACGACCGGTTGTTACAATAGACGATTCGTGGCTTCTAGGTAGCCACTGGAAACGGCGGGAGCAATCTATGCAAGAGGTATATGAGCGTGTCTTCGTTGCTAACGAGCAATCTTGCCGGAGAGGAGATGACGAATGGGCCGTTGTGCATGCTTGTAAGATCCCGTGCCACCAGAGAGCGGTGGGATATCAAGGGAGTCTTCACAAGACACACTCAAATTACTTAGCGCTGATTGAAGGGTCAAATCTTTTCATGAACATCATTGATCCTCCGGTTCCCCTCTTCATGCCCGCTTCATTTACCTGTTTTCTGGGGTTTTCTGATCAGCACTGGTTGGCCGGGAAAAAGCTACTCATACATTGCAATAAAGGAGAGTCCAGAGCGCCATCGCTCGCGCTGCTATTCCTAGCAAAATGCCGGTCCGCACTCAACAAGGACTCCTATCAATCAGCAAGATTGCAGTTCGCGGCTCGGTTTCCAAATTACAACCCCGGAAAAGGCATTCAAACGTACTTCGCACAGAAGTGGAATGAAATGAATGCTATTGCATAGGTTTCGCAATGCAGAGGCCACCTAGACCCGGGAGACTGGTTGCTGAGGTTTTCGATTGATGGTCATGCGTTTGGCGATTGGGAAGGCGATCGCACCGAGGCGCAATCTCGAATGTTAATGTAAAAGGTGTGCTTCACGCCAAGGCGGTCGATCTCGGTATAATCTTCGTTTTCGGGAGAGGGTAGTAATGGGAGCGGCAAAGCGGAAACGGCGAGCATCACGTGCTTGGTCCAAGGAAGATATCAAGAATCTTCGGGTCTTTGCGAAAGACAGACTCTCTGGATCTCAGGCCGCAAAGAGACTTCGTCGAACGCCGGGCGCCGTCGCGCAGAAAGCGATGGCACTTGGGATCAGGTTCAGGTCCATCAACCAGAAGCGGCGCAAGACTGCCTAGCTGAAGTCTTTTTGGTAGGCGGTGGATACCTCGTGCACGAGCCGCAACGGAACAATTACCAGCTGACAAGGATGACCCCATGACGACGGACTGTTCTCGCCGCACGCTACATCGGACATTTGCCGCATACAGACGGGATGCCTTTGCTGGCGAACCACAGGTATTTGAAGCCCGCCCCGACAATGGCACTGCGCCAACTGTTTTCCGACCGGAACATAAATTACGGAACGTGCTGATCCCTCCGGATGCGTCCGACCAGCAACGCGAAGAGATCCGCTCGGCGATACCTAAGGCGGAGCAGCATCGCTGGTTTGCGAGCATGGCGAGCTCCCAAGCCCTATGCCAATCGGTATTCGGTAGCCTCAAGGCGATGGGCAAGATGGAGGCGTTGGTAGGCATTCCGGCCGAAGACGGTCTACCTGCGTTCTTCGCATCCGCCAACGAAATAAGCCTACCCGAGTTTGAACACCCGGTGAATACGCTCAATGAACCACGACCAACCTCCATCGATGCTTTTTTCCCAGGCCCGCCCCGAGTTGCCGTAGAGGTCAAATTCACCGAAGCGGAATTCGGCACGTGTTCCCGACCCCGCCTCACGACGAAAGATCCTACTTTCGCGCGGGATTTCTGCGACGGAACACTGACCCACCAACAAGGCCGCAAGGATCGCTGCGCCTTGACCGAGCAGAAAATTCGGTACTGGCAGCACGTGCCTCTCATATTCCACTGGACCGCGGATGCCGACGCACATCCCTGTCCGCTCGCACGAACTTACCAACTCGTCCGAAACCTCCTTGCAATCAGCGTCGAGGACGACGGTTCTTTGAATACCGATAACGCCCACGTGCTTATCATATACGACAACCGCAACCCCGCATTCGCATCGGGTGGTGTCGCGGATGTTCAATGGAACCAAACAGTGAAGGGCCTTCGCATCCCAAGGATGCTTCGTCGGATCAGTTGGCAGCGCCTCGCCGGTCACCTTGCGATCCATGAGTCACTGCATTGGCTGGCCGATGGATTGCGCCGAAAATATGGGATCGTAGGCTTGGCTCCTACCTAGCCTAGGGTTGCCGTGACCGCGTTACCTCGACGTTCAGATGACCCTGCAGACTGGATTCCGCTATCCCAAGTCCTGTCGGGGCCATGCCCAGTTGGCCAATTGGCGGTAGCAAGCGACGATACGCGGTACGGGCGCTACGCCCGGCCTACCATAGACCCACATCAGCGTGTCCGGACCTAGGGGACTTAATGCCAACAACCGCCTATTCGACGCATTTTGCGCGTGAGCTTGATGTGGAGCAGCTCGCCGCGTTGCTTCGGGGAACCCAGCCCTCGGACTTGAAAAGCGACGCCGATGTCGAACCTCATTGGCGTGATTGGATTCGTTCCGACGTCCAATGCTCGTCGTGCGGAAAGTTCGGCGCGCAGATCGTTCGGGCGGCTAAGGCACAGGGCACTTTGAAATCTATCAGGCAGGCCCACTTTCGGTTTGTTGGCCAGGACGGAATCGACGCTCATCACCCGTGTTGCGAGTTCTATGGTGACGACAGCGCGGCGGCCCCACAGACCGACAGCCTTGTGGATTTGGGATCCGCCAAGACTCAGGAAACACGTCAGATCAGGGAACTTGTCTGCAAAGGAATCGAGCAGAAAATATTTGACCAGCCGACGATCCGGGCTATGCGACAATGGTTCTTCGACCGCAAGGCCACTAGCCGATTCCGCGTGACCGCCTCCTCAGAGGCCATCGACTGGGTCTGGCGCCTTCAAAGTCATCCGTCCTATCGCCGGTGGCCATTTCACGCTGTTCACGCCGAGCTGCCTGCCTTTGATTGGGAGCAGGCGACCATCCATCAGTTCACGGAAGAGAATCTGGCACTTATCGAGCTGGTGCGCGGCGCGCCATACGGTGCCGATCATCGACGCAAGGCCCATGCGTTTGCCAACAAGTACAGAGATCAAGAGATGTTCAACGTGACAACGTTGAAGCCATACTATGAAGCGGCTCTCGCGCTATGCACGTTCATTGCCAAAAATACCGGGATAAAGTTCGGCAAAACCAAACCTGAGGACTATCGTTTCAAGGGCGCGCCGACCCACCTCCTCGCGCTTTGCGCATTGCTACTCTTTGTTTCGAGCTGGGATACAAATGCCGCCATCGCGAAGTTTGCGAAACTCTGCGCGGCGCCAGCTCCGACCGACGCGTCCCTCGGTAATGTTGTTGGCCTAAACCCATTTCACGACTATGCCTCTTGGCAGCTCGTCATCCTATCCGGAGAGGTCGCCGCGAAGAGTTCCAATGGATTCGACTATCTCGCCCAACTCGAGGGGATTCAGACGTTATTGCGGGAGCAGCACCGCCTCTGGAAAATCGACAATTCCTAGTCCGCGCCGGGAAGTCACCGCGGGACCTGGGCCATATGCGTTAGGACATTAAATGGTATAGCCTGATCCCCGGCACCGTACACGTTCCATCGAGCACGAATGCAACGCTATATCGGGCGCGCGTCACTCCCACATAGAGCTTAGCTCTTGCGTTGGAGATCGCACCCTTGTCATTCTGCGACAGGAACTTGCGAATGGGCCCATTGGGATAAATAAGCACCCTATCGAAGCCCAAGCCTTTGGACTCGCCGAAGTTCATTGCTCCGTATCCATGGCATTCTGTCCGTTTGTCCCACCGCAGAATCGCGGGGGAAAACGTTGCGTAGTAGGCGGAGACAGCGCTGCTATTGATAACAAACACTCCGTCGTGGCCCGTTGCTCCGACAGAGACACTGACCATATTGGCGGAGTGAGGAAAGACGTAATCCGCTAAATCACAGATCGTCTGACAGCTACGCCGGTTGTCGTTTCGGTTTTCGATCTTGCAAATCCCTTGCCCCTTCCAGCTGTCGATCCGCTTGAGGATCCCTTCTCCTCGATACTTCTTGTACTTCGGTCCGTCGTTAGTACGTAAAATATGCTGCCGGTGATCCCCCACGATTACGGTTCGTATACCTGACCGCAGAAGAAGCTCGACAATGTCTAAATCCCACGCGGTTAAGTCTTGAAACTCGTCGATGTAGATTGTGGAATAAATCTGCGCCAAGCGCTTAATGACCTTGCCGCCGCTTGCGGCGTCGCACGCCACCCCGAATTCCGCAATCTTGTCTCGATAGATTCGCCCCTGCGGTGAGAAAAAATACCGAGAGGGATTAGACTTTGGGATTCCGATGGCCGATTTGCCATTTATCCAGGCGATCTCATCAATACGGAGCGCCCGATATTGACGCTGATATGGACGGACCCAGTGTGACAGTAAGAACGAGTACCACGTAATTACGTCGCAATTCGCAGGGATGAAGCCTTTTGTCTTGTAGAATCGAGTCCTTATCTCTTGCGCGTTGTTCCGTGTATATGTAAGTAGTAGTGAGCGACCGCTCGGCGTGCTCGCCGCCATCTTAACGATCTCACTCGTTTTTCCGGAGCCGGCGCAGGAAAGAACCGCCAAGTTATTGGACGGCATCATTGATATACGCTGGAAACCTCACAGGCTCGTCGCTGCTGAACACCTTCAACGCCCATGCCGCCTTGTCATCCATCATGTAATCTTTCAACTTATCGTCAGTATCAAACGAGGTTCCAAACACCTTGTTTAATATTGCGCGTCCATTGGTTGCGACCATATGAGGCTCGAGCGTGTTGAGGGATGCGTCTTCCGAAAAGCACAATTGGATGTTGGCATTGCCGACGTAATCGACATATTTAGCTTTGATACGATCGGGTTTGCCATCGTTGTCGGTGACGACAGCAACTCTGGTCCCCACCGCCTTCGCGATTTCCAAAAAGCGTTTGAACGCCAGGGAGCGCACAGAAAATACGTCGACCCCATCGCTTTGCGGCATCTTCGCGTGTTTCCGATAATAGGCTTTCTGCACGATTAACTCATCCGATGGTCCCTCGACGAGGATACATCGCCTACTGAGGATCAAACGCAGCGTGTCGTATCCTGGCAGCTTCATGAAGTAGTCGCGCGTATCGGACGAAAGGCTCGTGAGGCGCATGAAGCTTGAGTTTGCAAATAGAAGGACCGCGTCAATCCCCAGCTTATTGATTACGAAGCTGCTGTGCGAAGTGATGACAATCTGTCGGTTCTGGGACACGTCCTGAACTGCGCCAATGATCCGCCCGAGATTGCCATGCGACAGATGGTTTTCCGGCTCCTCCACCAAAATCACGTTTGTCGGTGCCGCCGAGTCGATGGCGAGCCGGATTTTGACGCTATTCTGTTCGCCCTTCCCTACTAGCGGCATCGGAATGTCGTCCAGGTGAGGGAGAATGCCGGTTTCCCAACTCGTGCGGGACGTTGCGTCCAGAGAGAGGGAGAGTTTCTTATCGGACATGCCGATCTTCTTAGAGGCAAGCGTCGCATTCACCGCCTTGACTCGGTCGTCCTGCAAAAACCGACTGCGCATCGCTCGATACGAGAGGGACAAGTCCACGCGGTCAGGGGACGGTAGATACTCCTGAATGATTTCAGAAATATACCTATTTGCAAGCGAGTTATTGCGAATGGCGCTGGCGTCGACGACAGTCGATCGCAGCGGTCTATTTCGAGGCGCAATGGGCTCCCCTTGGAAACCGAACCATTCGATCTTGTAATACTCGATTGGGATCGCGAGAACCTCGGCGGGCTTTTCAACATACCTCTGATAGTCGGCTTTGTAGTCTTCGTTGAATTTTATCGACAGAGATACGCCGGGACAGTCGGTGCCTAGGCTGTTATTAGTCCCTCTCCACTCTGCGAGCGACGTGTCGTCATCGAAATATAGTTCGATCAATACTTCCGGGAGAGCTTTTGGCTCGGAAGAAGCAAGGCTTGTGAGGTACTCCGATACGGCAGTGACGTTAAAAAGAAAGGGATGCAGTTCGTACGTTGCGGGGCGGCCATATAGCTGTCCGGTCAATGCTAAATGGATGGCCTCAAGGAATGTTGACTTCCCAGTCTCGTTGTCGCCGACGATGATGTTCATTCCCGGATTGAGGTTCACATCAGATTCCCTCACACAACGGTAGTTTTTTATGATCACACGTTTGATGTGCATGTGTGGTTCCTATCAGGGTGGTCCCATCTGTTCTATGTAATGAATGTGCTGAGGAAGAATTGGGGTCTATTGCGATGGGCGGGTTGCATTAGCCTTCTGCTGAATGACTCGGCATCGCTCCAGCAACACATCGAACGGTTCGGCATCATCAAGGAACATACGGTCGTCGACCATGTGCTGATAGTCGGTAGCCAAAGTGGCCAGTGCGCCGTCATCAGGGACGAGCTGGAGCGCACCGGAGACCGCCGCGTGATAGTCGATGATCTCGCCACGCGTGTTCTTCTCCGTGAAGAACATGCTCTTGTGATCGGCGACGACCCAGGCTAGTGCTTTGTCCGCGATTGCGGTCGCTGCAAAGCCTGCGGCATCCAGGCGAGTCACGTCGTGCCAGTGGCGCGCGAAGCGGTCACCGCCGCGAAATGTGCCTTGGGCGCAAAAGACATGAATCGCCGTGGCCTTCTCCCAGAAGGTGCGCTCGGGACGCATGACCTGTGGGGTTGCGGTGGGAAACTCCACTTCCTGCAGATGGGCGGCAGCATCACAGCGTATGGCGCGCGGCTCGCTGGGCTCGCCGGTGGAACGGGCACCGAACTCCCACATGACGGCGGGTGCGATATAGCCGGTGCCGGTAGCCAGCGGCGTGTAGTCGATGAACACTTTATCGCCCTCGGACCGCACTGATCCCGGCAACGCCTCCTGCTCAAGGTCTTGCTTGAGCCTCGGCACGATCTCGCCGGTCACCCAGGCCGCCAAGCGCGCACGAATCTCTTTGCTCCACTTCTTCTCCTGACTTTTGGTGGCCGGCAGCGGCGAATTCGCTGTGCCGACCAAATCCCCGGCAATGGCGCGGATGTCGTAGGTCAGATCAACATCTTCGGAGAAGCGATGGATGACACCATAGGCCTTCGACAAGGACGTACCGCCTTTGAATACAAGGTGGTTGGCGTAGGGACCGGCGAAGAGGTGCCGAAGTGACCAGACCACCCAGATGTCTTTTTCGAGCAGGTGAGGCTGACGGCCTGACCTGCTGGCGGCGATGGCGAGCGCCTCCAGGCGCTCCGCGGCGGAGAGCTGGAAAAACTCAGCCATGCGCTACCAGGGCGCTGACTTCTTGGGCCATCCACGTCGGTAGACGCGAACGCGCCGAAGCAACCTCCTTCAGCTCGGACGGCGGTAGCTTAGCGCGCAGCACCCGAATCGCTTCGCCGGCTTTTTCTGGGCCCAGCCAGGCCAGCGCCCGCACCACATCGCCGGCGGCTCGGCCCGGGAAGATCAGTTGCCAGATGGGCGCGTGCCGGAACTCGAGCGTCTGCGCACCCAGTTTCAAGCGGCGACTGCGGCCGGACGTGAGGTACACCGCCCGCATCGGCACTTGCGTGGTCAGGCCAAGCGCGTTAGCGGCGACGGCACCGTGTGAAACGATGGTCTCCCCGCGCTGATTCGCCAGGCCCTCCACCATCTTGACGGCCGAAGGCGCTCGGGTGCCAAAGCGGCTTTCGACGGGCAGAACATAGATGCCGCGACCCGCTCGCATTAAGGCGCCGCGCTGCACGAGGCGAGAGAGCACTTGGTCCACTGCGGCGCGGCTACCCAAATGCAGCAACTGCTTGGCTACCAACGGGGTGCCTTCCGGCATCCCGGCGGCATGCTCTAAAACTTGTTTAGCGAGGGTCTGCATTGCGATATCTCCGAATTGGTAGAAGTATGGAGATATTTCTGACATCCTTCAAGCTGCAGCTATGATTGGGGACGTCGAATCGATCCGACCTGCGGGATGCGCTTGGACTCTGGTGATGGTATTTCACCATAATTGACAGAGTTTATGAAATCTTGCTATTGTTAAGAAGCAATATTTCTATGGATTATCCTCATGGCCGAGCAAGAACTCCCAATCAATCCGGCTGAGATTGGCCGCCACCTAATGCGGGTCCGAGATCGTGCAGGAGTGAAGCAGGCGGAATTGGCCAAACGTGTCGCCCTTAGCCCGGCCGTTCTTTCGCGAATTGAGAGTGGCGACCGCGCCGTGACGCTCCAAGAAGTGGAGGACATCCTCACCCAAATCGGTAGCACGGAGGCGGCAGATCTCGCCAAGGCATTGCAGCGCGTCTGGCGCGTACTGCAGCGGCCGCCTCTTGACCATCCGGACCAAGAGCTTCTTTGGGGAGCCGAACAAGTCGCAGTCGAGTTGGTCGCACTTCGGGACCAGCCAGATACGCCCCATGCTTTCGATCGTCGGCTGTCCGAGTACATCGAGGAACTCAAACGCAGCGCCGATCTGCTCCTCAAACGCGAGCATCAAGTCGCATTCATCGGAAGCATCGGCGTGGGCAAGTCAACGGCCATCTGCCGGATGACCGGACTCGAGATTCAGAAGGAAGACGGGACACTGGTTCCGGTGTTGGAAGTGGGCGGTGGTGGCGTCACGGTCTGCGAAGTACATCTGCGCACAGGCCCTGACTACGGTCTCATCATTGAGCCGCGGGGTGACGACGAGATTCGCCAAGACGTCGCCGACTTAGCCGACCATGTCCTCAAGGGCAACGTGGCTATTGAAGAAGACGGCCCTGGGGCATCAGAGTCTCAGGGCATCTCCAAAGAAGTGGCGCGAGCGCTGCGCAACATGGCAGGCCTTGCGGTCCAGCGAGCGAAGGCCCCGGACGGCAAGCGCACCACCATCGACCCAGCCAAAGCGTTGACGGAGCAGTTCCCGACGCAGCGTGAATTCGTTGTCGAAGTCCTTAGCCGAATGGATCTGCATCGGCGTGACCGGCGCGATGTCTGGTATGACAGGGCTTCTGGCAAGTCCCCGAAGGCGTGGCTGCGCGATACCTTCGCAGCCATCAACAACGGCCGACATTCTGATTTCACACTACCGAAGCGCGTCGAGGTAGTCGTGCCCGAGCACCTGCTCAATGCGTCCGACCTGACAGTGCGCTTCATCGACACGAAAGGTATCGACCGGACGGCTGCCCGAGAGGACATCGAGATACATCTCGACGATCCCCATACGCTTGCCGTAATGTGCTCGAACTTTAATAACGCGCCGGCAGCGGAAGCGCGTTTGTTACTGGAGCGCGCCAAGGAAGCGGGCGTTCGCGGCCTGGAGATCAATGCATCGCTCCTCGTGCTGGCCCGGCCCAACGAGGCGCTGGCGATGAAAGACGATGCCACCAGCACGCCGGTTGACACCTCAGAGGAAGGCTACGAACTCAAGGCAGAACAAGTGGCCTTAGCACTCGAGCCTTTGAGTCTGCAGAAACTCGCGGTCGGCTTCTACAACGCCAACGAGGATCCGCCAGCCCGGGCGCAGACCTTCTTGCTAGAGCGCTTGGGTCGCGCCCGCGATGCATTCCGCACTCGCATTCAAGATGGGACGCATGGGGCACGGGCACTCCTGAACAACCACGGTGAAGAACGGATTCGAGCAGTACTACGTGACGCGGGGGACAGCCTACGTACGTGGGCGTCGATGAACGTCGGCGTGCCGAGCATTCAGGCCCATGTTCAGGAAAGCCTACTGACTCAAATCCAAATTGCTTACGCCAGCACGGTGCGTGCGGCGGTACGTCGCGAAGGCGAATGGACGCAGCTGAGCTACTCACACCATATTGGCTACGGCGCACGCCGTCTCGCCGTAATTGCGCTGGGTAAGGCAGTCGACGAGTTCTGTGGCCACTGCAAGATTCTGGCGGCCACGCCGCGGTACGTCGAGGCCGCGGATCTCATTGCCCAAGCCGCGCGAGTGCTGAGGGCCAACTACGAAGAGCTGCTGCGCAAAGTGCAGCTGATGGGGCAGACCGCATTCAAAGACGCTCTCAAGGCTGATTCGGCATTTTGGCAGGCCTGTATGGCTGAGTGGGGCCAAGGGCCTGGCTACAAGACGCGCGTCGCTGGACACAACCAGGACTGGTTCGACAACCAGGTCAGCCGACAACTTGAAGAGGAACTCAAGGCGCTAGTCGGACGCGAGTGGGCCCGTGTGCTACAGAGCGTCACCGAACTGCTGGAACCCGCGGCTTAACATGTCCTCCTCACCCACTGTATATCGGGAGAGTCTCAGTGGCGCACCGTAGGACATTTGTAGCGCACGGACGGTTTGCCATGCGCGAGATTCGCCTGCGGGCTGCGCGCGGCGGCGAGCACGGTACTCAGGTCATGACCTTCGAGCATTTGGCGGCGAGGCTGGCGGGCGGCTTCGCCAAGCCCATCGACCACGACACGCTGCGCTCGACCATTCAGCAGGTCTTGCCTGGAACGGCTCTGGGTGAGTTAGATAGCATTAAGATGCTTCCGGGCATGATCGATGCCGCTGCCGACACGCTACACAAAGTCTGGTTGGCAGGCATTGATTTGCCGTCCCGCGCCACGGAGCACCCGCGATTGCAATCGATCGCGCGTCTCGAAGAGGCTGTCCTGGCGAAGCTCCCTCATTGCATGATGCGTCCCACGGACCTCGTCGCGGCGGCCGTTCCACGCCTGCACCATGCCGCAACATTATTGGGCTCGATTGATGTCGTGGGCATCACTGAACTATCGCCGTGCTGGCGGTCTCTTCTCGAAACCCTGTCGGCGCACCTTCCCGTCCGCTGGGTTGCCGGCCCCCGGACCGTGCCCGCGTGGCTCGATGGCGACAAGGTCACGATAGTTCACTCGGAACGTTCCACACCTGCCCTCTCCGTGGTCAGCGCTTCCACCTCATATCACGAAGCGATCGAGGCCATTCGATGGGCGCGCGCTTTGATAGCGACGGGCAAGGCAGAGCCCAGTGACATCGCAATCGCCTCGAGCATGCCCGCTGAATACGACGACTACCTGCTGGCACTACGCTCCGACGCAAACATAGACTTGCACTTCGTGCACGGCGTCAAAGTGACAGCAACCCGGGACGGACAGGCGGCGGCGGCTCTGGCGGACGTGCTCATTAGAGGCCTCTCCCAAACCCGACTCCGGCGGCTCGCAACACTCCTCACCACAGAAGGGACTCCCTTCCACGAACTTCCCGCCGGTTGGACACGCATTCTACCCACCGACGCACCTCTGACCTCGGCCAACGCCTGGACTCGGCTGCTGGCACGTCTGTCGGCGAAAGACTGGCCTGATCAGAAGGATCACGGCGCCTCATTACGTCGCATCATCACTCTCCTTCAAAAAGGGACTCCAGGGGCTGGGGAGACGGGTGAGGCGCTGCTCGCCGATCGGGCGTTGTCGATCTGGCGCAAGGCGCTAGTGGCTGGCCCCGCAGCATCGTTGGAGACGACGCTCGAAACGCTCAAACAGGACGACGGACTGGAGGCGTGCGTTTCGATCGTGTGGATGCCGGCCAGTGCGCTGGGCGCATCTCCGCGCCGTTTTGTACGGTTGCTCGGACTGAACTCTTCGCGATGGCCGCGTGGCATTTCAGAGGACCGACTGCTCTCTGATCACATTATTCCGACCGCCGAGCTCGATCCCCTGCCCGTCGGGGCGGCCGATCGCCGCGACTTCGAAACCGTCCTGATCACAACAGAGCGCGAGGTGGTCTTGTCGAGGGCGCGCCGCGACAGCGAGGGGCGGCTTCTGGGCCGCAGCCCACTCCTTCAGGGGCTACCGACCGAGAGGTATGTGCGTCGTAATGCAACGCCGCTCCAGGCGATGAGCGAGACCGACCGGCAGCTTGCCCGCCCGGACGAATTTGCAACCGAACCGCAAGCAGTGTCCGCCGGCAGCTGCTGGCGGAACTGGCATCGCCGCGAACTTACCGCCCATGACGGTCTGGTTCGACCCAACCATCCCCTTCTGCTGAGGATTCTTGAGCGGACGCAATCAGCCAGTTCGCTGCGGCAACTCCTGCGCAATCCTCTCGGATTTGTGTGGCTGTACGGCATGCGATGGCGTGCGCCCGACAGTGGCGCCGACCCGTTAGTCCTCGACGCCTTGGCTATCGGGGAACTCGTTCACATGACCCTTGAACAAGCTCTGCGGACACTGGAAGCGGGCGGTGGTCTGGCGTCGGCCGACTTGTCGCGCATCAACGCGGCCGTCACTCAGGCGGCAACTGAGACGGCTGGAGCGTGGGAGAGCGAGAAGGCAGTGCCACCCACAGTGATCTGGCAACGCACGCTGGACGAGGCACGAGGGCTGGCGGTGCGCGCTCTGACCTACAACGATGAGGCGCTCGCGAACGCCCGTTCCTACGGCGAAGTTCCTTTCGGCGGCTCCGAAACCACATCGGAAGCTGATTTTCCTTGGAACCCCACCGCGCCGGTCGAGATGCCCGGAGTGGGCTTTCGGATTTCCGGCATCATTGATCGCCTCGACGTCTCGGGGGATGGTCACCAGGCGCTAGTGCGCGACTACAAGACCGGGCGAGCGCCCAAGAACCACATCGTGCTGGATGGAGGTCGCGAGCTGCAGCGCTGCCTGTACGCCTTTGCGGTCAAGGCGCTCCTGGGAAACATCGCGATCAGCGCATCGCTCCTCTATCTGCGCGAACCCATCGATCTGAGACTCAGCAATCCGGATGCCACAATGGCGCAACTGTCCGCCTATTTGCGCTTGGCACGCGAGAGCTTAGTGGCTGGTAACAGCCTGATGGGTCCCGACACGGGCGGCATCTACGACGATCTCGCCTTTGCGCTGCCGGCGAACGCCGGCGCCTCCTATTGCCGACGCAAGCTCCTCGCCGTCAATGAGCGGCTCGGCGAGGCCACGTTAGTCTGGGAGGCCGAGTAATGGATACTTCTTACAGGGGATTGGCTGATGATGCCGCGCGCCGTACCGCGATTGCCATCCATGATCGATCCTTCCTCGTCGAAGCTGGCGCCGGCTCGGGTAAGACCGCGGTCATGGCCGGGCGGATTGCCCTGATGCTCGCGCAAGGCATCCGACCCAAATCGATTGCCGCCGTGACATTCACGGAACTCGCCGCGAGCGAGCTGCTGATACGCGTGCGTGATTTTGTGGACGAATTAGGGGCGGGCCAAATTCCCTCGGAACTGCGCATCGCGTTGCCTGAAGGGTTATCGCAAGTTCAGCGAGGCCATCTCACCAGGGCGAGCGACGCCATCGATGAGATGACCTGCTCGACGATCCACGGCTTCTGCCAACGCCTCATCAAGCCCTACCCGGTCGAGGCCGATACCGATCCGGGCGCGAGCGTCATGGATCGCACTCAAGCCGACCTGGCTTTCATCGAGATTACCGAGACGTGGCTGCGCACGCGGTTGTCGGGAACTGAGGGCGGCTTGATCGCCGAGATGGTCATCTTGGATCCGGACAAAGCGGTAGTGCTCATCCACTCAATCCTCGGCAACTTACGGCGACGACGCACGATCAAGGCGCGGGCGGCGGCACCGCTGCCGCCCTTGGTACTGGATTTCAGCGATAAGGCGAGCGCGTACGCCAAGTTCATCCAGGATTCCCCCGCACACGAGGAAGAAACGGCCGCCATCGCCGGGCGGTTCGACGCCATGGCGGGCGCCCTCGACTTTGCGCTGACCGCTGACACGCCAGCGACATGGATGCAGTTGCTCGCCTCGCGGCCCGATCCGAGTCTGTGTACCCAAACCGGGAAATTCCTAGCCTTCAAGAAAAAGGGCAAATGGGGGACAGCCGCAAAGCTTGCGGGTCTCCCAAAGGCCGACGGCGAACGCTTGAATACCTTCGCCGAGGGCCATTACACAGCCTGCTGTGAGGCCTGGGAGGTGATGCTCCAAAACGTTGCGAGCCACGCTCTTGCAGAGCTCCTCGTCGAATTGCAGCCCGTCATACAGCGCTTTCGCGAGCATAAGCGCGCGGCCGCTCTACTCGACTTCGACGATCTCATTTTCGCCGCTCGTGATCTGCTTCGTGACCACGACGCCGTTCGCCGCGCGCTGGCCAACCGCTATCCCCACGTGTTGGTCGATGAGTTTCAGGACACCGACCCGCTTCAGTCAGAAATTTTCTGGCGGTTGTGCGGCAACGCTCCCGCCGGTGGATCGAGCGAGACCTGGGCGGACTTTCACATTCGTCCGGGGGCCCTATTTCTGGTTGGCGATCCCAAGCAGGCTATCTACCGCTTCCGCGGCGCCGACGTGCTGGCATATGTTCGTGCGCGCTCAGCGTTCCTCGCCCAAGATGCTGAGAGCGTCCTTTCGATCTCGACCAACTTTCGCTCCTGCGCGCCAATTCTCGCCTACGTCAACGAGCGTTTCCAGACTCCGCTGTCGAGCCATGGTCAACCAGGTTTCACACCACTGGATGCATTCCACACTGCCCTCGGCGAACTGCCCTGCGTGGCGGCCCTGGATGTGGCCGTCGCCAATGAGGACGGTAGAGCGTCAGCGGAGCAGCAGCGAGACGGCGAGGCTGAGGGCGTAGCCATGATGTGCGCACGCCTGATCGGCAGCGCGAGAATCATCGATCGCAAATCCGGACAGACTCGCCTATGCCGTGCCGGGGACATCGCGCTCCTCGCACCAACAGGGAACGATCTGTGGCGTTACGAAGAAGCGCTCGAGCGACGCGGTATCCCGGTCGCCACGCAAGCCGGCAAGGGGTTTTTTCGACGGCAAGAAATCCAGGATCTCATTGCGCTGACCCGAATACTCGCCGATCAACGCGACACGTTGGCGCTCGGAGCTTTGCTCCGAGGGCCGCTGGTTGGGCTGACCGAAGAAGAACTTCTCGATATCATTTGGGTACTGCCGCGCTCCAAGGACGATCCAGATTCCCTGCCGCGGCTCGATTTGCGCGTCGATCCCCAGGCCATCCCACATCCACTCGCTCGCGATATCCTGGAGAAGCTGCAAGCGCTTCGCCGCCGCTCGAACGCAACGACCCCGCATGATCTTCTGTCGCAAGCCATTGATGTGCTGCGCGTGCGTCCGATCTTGCTCCAGCGGTATCGGGAACAAGCGGAGCGAGCGCTGGCCAACGTTGATCTTTATCTGAGTTTAACGCGCGCCTTCGGCGTGCGTGGCTTGCGCGCGTTTGCTGAGACCATGACCGCCGCGTGGACCGATGAATCGCGCGCGGTCGAAGGGCGCCCAGACGCGCAGGAGGAAGCGGTCGCCCTCTATACGATGCACGCCGCCAAGGGTTTAGAATGGCCGATCGTCGTACCGGTCAATACCATGACTTCCATCATGGCGGGGGAATCCGCCGTCATCGATCGCGATCACGATCTTTTCTACTGTCGAGTCTTTGGCGTTGCCCCCCTTGGCTATGACGAAACCCGTGACACGGAAAAAGCCGAGCTCGATCGCGAGCGAATCCGGCTCTGGTACGTCGCAGCCACTCGCGCGCGCGAACTCTTGGTCATCCCTCGGCTGGATGCTCCGGCGTCAAGGTCGGCCTGGATCGAGTTGCTCGATCTCTCATTGTCTAGTCTACCGACACTCGACCTCAGTCATCTTTCGATAGAAGCCGATGCGGCCGTAGTGTTGACTGTGAACTCTCAAACGCGGGAAATCTTCGCGCAAGAAGCTGCGAGGATCGCAGACAAGCACCGCCATCTCACTTGGGTGACGCCCAGCCGGGATGAAACTACGGCCAGCCCGGTTCTGCAGACCGCGACACCAGATCTTATCGGACCTGGCGAGGACGGCGACTCTTTGGAGACCGAGGGGTCAATTGCCGTTCAGGGAGGGCGGGAACGCGGCTTGGTTATTCATAAACTGCTCGAAGAAGTATTGACCGGCGAGACGGAAGATCACCGCGCAGCGCTCATTGAACGCGCCGGTACGCTCATCCAAGCGCTCGGAAAGCCAGTGGCGGCCGACCCCGCGAAGGGTCTCGCCGATGTTGAAATCGCCGGTTGTGTTGAACGCACCCTGCGTCTACCGCAGATCGCCGCGTTGCGACCGACGCTCGTGCCCGAGTTCCCTGTCTATGCGTCCGAGCTTGTAGACGGGGAAGAACGGGCTACAGTCGGTATCACAGACGCCACGAACTTCGCGTCGAACGGCAAACCAACGGTGATTATCGATTGGAAAAGCGATGTTGATCCTACTCCAGAGACCCTAGAGCACTACCGTACGCAGGTCGGGAACTATCTACGGACGACGGGAGTGGAACTCGGTCTAATTGTCTTTGTGACATCAGGCGCCGTTGTATCGGTCCACGCTCCGCGCGATGCTCCGCTTGCTTCTTGACCCTCCATTTATGCTTCCAAGAACAACGGTGGGCACTGAGTATGTTTCCCGAGACATACGATCGCAGCGCGCGCCACTTGGCGTGGAGCGAAGGAAATTTGTCACTTTCGGGAAGTAAATCTGACAATTCGGCTTTGAAGGTCGGAATTGATTCCCGAAGTCAGAAGAAAGTACCGGTCTCGGTGCGGCATTGCCGCATTGCCGCATCGTGTCCCCTCCGCCATGTGTCCCGCGACCGGTGCTCCTCCCCAATACCATGGCCCTCAAGCGGCCAACCGTAGAATTCGCGCCGCGTACTGATTGATCGGAAACGAACAGGTGCCGCGGAAGTTGATGTGGCCGTACGCAACCGGGCCGACATGCTCAAGCGCTTTGATACACGCAGGCAAATTGGTGCCAAAGGCTACCTCGGCATCGATGGATTTTTGTAGTTGTCCGGCGTTGTACGCCATAACAATGCTGTCATCAGCGCGAGGGCGCCCGAAACCACACCGAACTCTGCCAGGTCACGGCCGCGTCGCACTGCGAAGAAGCCTTCACTTCGACATCTCGGCGTCTACAATGCCGCGCTCGTGCTCAGACAGGCCATAAAGCGAATATACAAAGTCGTCAAGCCGATCGTCCAAAGATTGCAACTGTCTCTGTAACGGCTCACGCTCTGCCAGAGTACTTGCCGCTGACTTCGCACGCCCCACTTCATGGAGCCGCTTGCTCAAATCTGTGATTCGATTAGACAGCTCCGGCGATCCGTCCGCGCCAGGAACGGGTAATGGGTCCAAGT
>Ga0302324_100012578_pt1 | contig 17245 bp, 11 predicted proteins | sample Palsa_T0_1_FD_201949 | JGI IMG/M metagenome (GOLD analysis project Ga0302324, IMG submission 201949) | Peat permafrost microbial communities from Stordalen Mire near Abisko, Sweden - Palsa_T0_1 | ecosystem: Environmental > Terrestrial > Soil > Palsa > Peat permafrost | place: Sweden: Abisko...
AGGGCGCCGCGACAACCGCTGGGGGGCTGGTTTACGAGTCGGTCAAACCTGGCGGCCCCTGGGCTGTCCACGTCGCATCCCTGGATGCGAATGGCCGGCCGGGCAATTGGAAGCGTCTGGATCTACGCCTTGGCAACAAGACCATACCCCTTTACCCCCGATGGTCTGCCGACAGCAATCGAATCGTCTATGTTACCGACAACGAAGATGTGGGACAGTCCGGGAACGAGGTCCATTTGTACAACCTCGCTACCGGAGAGGATCGCGATATCTATCACGCGAACGGTTTTGCCTCATGCAACTGGGCGGTTCAACAGCCGAAGCTTTTCTGCGCCGAACACGGAGCGGGCAAAGAGGACATTTTTACGATTGCGGCCGACTCCGGCCAGGTCGAGCACCTTGCCGCCCTTCCGGAAGGGTCGCTGTTTGTTGCGCTCCCCAGCCGCGACGACCGGGCGCTTTACCTGGTCCGAGGCGGCAGCGGCACCGAAGAGGAAGTGCTGCGATGGGACATCGCGACCGGGCGGGAGACGCCACTGGAGAAGTTCCCGTTAGACTTCGTCGGATGGGTGTCGCAGGATGAGCGCTGGCTGATGGGGGTGGACAAGCAAGGCCTCAAGATACGCCCCGCGTCAGGCGGCGATTGGAAACCGCTGGTTTCGCTAGACTTCACCATCCAGTTCAACACCACGCCGGACGGCAACTGGATTCTCTACCATGGCGTCGATGCCGCGAAAAAACACGGCCTGTTCCGCGTAGCCACGGCCGGCGGCCAACCGGAGCGTTTGGGCGATTTTCCAACCAACAGCCGGACAGGCGCCTTGGAGATCAGCCCGGACGGGCGCAAGGTCATGGTTTCCGCCAACGATTATGAAACCGGCTACGAACTCTGGTCGCTGGAGAACTTCGTGCCTCCCGCGCCAAAGCCCTGATCAGCTCTGTGGGGCAGCCCAGGTGGGGCGGGCCTCCAGGCCTGCGCGGGTTCTCCAGAACCCGCTCCCCACTGACGAAAATACCTATTCATTTGGATGGTGACTGACCGATCCGTCCGCTGTATATTCGCAATTGCAAGCACGAAGGAGGAGTATGTCGAGATCAATCGGCTTGACGATGGCTGTAGCAATGGCGATCGCGCTCTGTGGCGGCGCCCAAGCCCAGACGATACCTGCCGGGTCCACTCTGCCGCGGCTGGTCAGGTTTAGCGGGACTGCCAAGGATGCGGGTGGCAATCCCGTGACCGGCGTCGCCGGCATCACTTTCGCGCTCTACGCCGAGCAAACCGGCGGCGCGCCGTTGTGGACCGAGACGCAAAACGTCCAGTCCGGCGCGGGCGGCCATTATACGGTGCTGCTGGGCGCGGCCAAATCCGAAGGTCTGCCGGCCGATCTGTTCACCGCCGAGCAAGCCCACTGGGTGGGGGTTTCAGTCGAAGGGCAGGCCGAACAGCCGCGCATCCTGCTGGTGAGCGCGCCCTATGCCCTGAAAGCCGGCGATGCCGAGACCCTGGGCGGACTGCCGCCATCTGCCTTCCTGCTGGCCGCGGCCCCGGCTGGTGGTTCCGTTGCCAAACCGCAGGCGACGTCCAGCGCCTCTCCGGATGCTACTTGCGCCGCGATCACCAGCGATGGCACGGCCACCGCAAACCAGGTCGCCAAGTTTACCGCGGCCTGCGCCATCGAGCCTTCCGCGATATTCGAATCCGGCGGCAAAGTGGGTATTGGGACCACGGCCCCCACGGCCGCTCTGGATGTGAATGGCAATGTGGCCGTCATTGGATCGATCTCATCCACGGCGGCCGCCACACTCGACGGGCTGAGCCTGCCCGCGGTGGAAACGGCTACCGCAACGGCTGGCAGCAACTCGAATTCAGTCCAGATGACCGCATCGGCGTTTAACAGCGCCAAAAGCGCCGCGATTGCCGAACACTTCACCTGGCAAGCCGAGCCTGTGGGCAACGACTCCGTCACTCCCAGCGGATCGTTGAATCTGCTGTTCAGCACGGACAAGCAGGCACCCGCGGAAACTGGACTCAGCGTGGCCGGCAACGGACAAATCACGTTCGCCGGGGGGCAAGCCTTCCCGGGCACGGGAACCATCACCGGCGTCACGGCGGGATCGGGCCTGACTGGCGGCGGCACTTCGGGAACCGTCACGGTAGGGCTGACCAACACTTGCGCCAATAGCCAGGTGCTGGAGTGGAACGGCAGCGCCTGGGCATGCACCGGCATCGGTACGGGCACTATTACAGAAGTTACCGCTGGTACCGACCTCACCGGCGGCGGCGCCAGCGGCAATGTCACGCTGAATCTGAACACCTCCAAGACGGACGCACGTTACGCGCGGTTGGGAGCGAGTAACTCGTTCTCGGGCGTGCAGTCCATCACCGGAAGCAGCAGTGCGCAGACCCTTACCGTCACGCAGACAGGCACGGGAGCCACCGGCGATGGCATTCACGGCATAACGTCCGCTACGGGGGGCACCGGCGTATTTGGGGAGGGGGCCATCGCCATACAGGGATACGCGAACACCGGCGGGCTTGCCGGGCTATTTAGAGGCGCAACCGAGGTCACCGGAAATGGGAACAATACGGTGATCGGCGACCCGGGCTGTGGCGCCGGCTATGCGGGCATCGGATTCGTCAACGCGACTCTTGCGGGCTGCACGAACTACGCCTTGACCGGCGGAGCCACTGGTGACACCTATATCAACAGCAGCGGGACCGCCTCCATCCACTTCCGCAACACGAATGCCGAATTGGCAACCATCGACAATTCGGGCAATGTCAATGTGATTGGGCAGAATGGCGGCGGGAGTCTCAAGGTGGCGGGCACCTTGACGGTTGGCGCCGGCATCCCAGGCAGTATAAATCCTGCGACCGTGGGCATTTATGGCGCCGCCAGTGGATCGAGCCAACTGGGCGCGGGCCAGTTGGGAGACGCCGGAGTATGGGGCGACACCGGCGGCGAATACTATGTGGGAGTGATGGGCACGTCGGACACAGGAATGGCGGGATTTTTTGTGAGCAAGAGCACCCGATATGCCTCGCTAGAGGTCGCAAACTACGGTAGCGGCGGAAATCTCGTCTTCGAAACCTACGGCCTGGACGCCCAAGGTTGCGCTATTAACACCAATGGCGATCTGGGCTGCAATGGCACCATCCAAGGTGTCGTGCCGGCGGGCGCGCAGAAGGTATCCGTCTACGCGACCGAGTCCACGGAGAACTGGTTCGAGGATGCGGGCGGCGGCCAACTCGTGGGCGGCGTGGCGCGCATCGATCTGGACCCCACCTTCGCCCAGACCGTGAACACGAACGTCTCTTACCGCGTCTTCCTCACGCCGGGCGGCGAATGTAAAGGGCTATACGTAAGCCAGAAGTCGGCCACATCGTTCGAAGTGCGGGAACTGGGCGGCGGAACCTCCAACATCGCCTTCGACTATCGCATCATGGCCAAGCGCAACGGCTTCGAGAATGTACGTCTGGCGGACGTCACCCAGAAATACCAGGAGATAGAACAGCGGCAAAAAGCGCTTCGCGAACGTGGGGCAGGACGGCATCCTGCGGGCCGATTGCCAATCGGCCCCGGCGAGCAGACAATTCCATGACAACTTGCCTTGCGGAGACCGTACAATAATGAGCAGTCGATCCGATGCGCGTCACCCGCTACAAGCGACAGGTCTTCCTGTTCCTCGCCGCCATCCTGGTGCCCGCGGCGGTGCTGGTCGGATTGGCCAGCCGGATCTTGTACCAGGATCGGGAACTCGCCGCCAAGCGTGCCGCCGACCAGCGGCACATCGCCCTGGACCAGTTGCGCCGGGAACTGGACGCGCACCTGGAGGCCATCAAGCTGCAGGAGATCAACCGGCTGATTCGCTCGCTTAACTTGAACCGGTCGCAAGACTCCGACAACCCGGCCGTAGTGTTTACCGCCAGCGTGCAGGATGACCGCCTGGTCTTTCCTTGGGATGGGCCGTGGGAGACCGCGGCCGCGAAGGATTCCGCGGCATTTGCCAAGCATCGTCAGGAAGGCGAGGCGCAGGAGTTCGTCAAGAAAGACTATGCGGGCGCGGCGGCGGCCTATCGCTTGGCGCTAGCCTCCGCCAGCGGCCCCACCGAAATGGCGGAAGCTCGTCTGTTGCTGGCGCGGGCGCTCGCGAAGGCCGGCAAACCCGATGAAGCGGCCAAACTATACCAAGCTTTGTTGAACGCTCCGCCGGATGCCAGGGACGAACAAGGAGTCGGCTACCGCTTCTACGCCGCCGAGCGCCTGCTGGCGGCCGGACGCGATCCGGCTACCGTCCTGAGTTTCCTCCGCCAGGAAGTCAACGGATCGGGGCGGCTCACGCTGCCCGAACTCTATATGATCCGGCCGCTGGTTGGCGCCGGCCCGAAGATCTCCCAACGAATCGCGGAGATGGAGCAAGCCGCGGCGCTGGCCAACGATTTTGCACACGTGCGCGCGCGGATTGAATCGGGCGGCGGATCCGCCTGGGTTCCGTACGGCAACGAGCCTTGGCTGGTCACCCTCACCGCCGCGCAGCCGCCGCTGCCGGGATTGGTGCTGGCCGTATCGTCCGCCCAAGTCGCCCCTCCAGGGGTGAAGCTGCGCACGCGCGCGGCCGCCGGGGACGCCTTAGGCGACGAGTTCCCGGGCCTGCATGTGGAATGGTCCGATAGCCGCTTCCTCGAAGGCGTCCAGTCCCGTTTGCCGATCGGCGTTTGGATCGCCGGTCTGGCGCTGGTGTTGGGTATCGCCGTGTTCGGCGGCTATCTGCTCTTGCGCGATGTCAACCGCGATTTTCGCCTGAACGAGGTGCGCGCGCAGTTCGTGGCCAGCGTCTCGCACGAACTGAAGACCCCGTTGACGGCCATCCGCATGTTCGCCGAGACGCTCGCCATGGGCCGCGCCGGCGACGAGCGCACCAAGTCCGAGTATCTGGAAACCATCGTCAATGAGAGCGAGCGCCTGGCCCGGCTGGTGGATAATGTGCTCGACTTCTCGAAGATCGAACAGGGCAAGAAGATCTACCGCCTGCGGCCCACGCGGCTCGAAGACGTGGCCGGATCGGCCGCGCGCGCTATGCAGTTCCCGCTCGCTCAGCAGGGATTCCAGTTGCATCTGACCGTGCAGGATGAAATGCCCGGCGTGCAGGCCGACCCCGACGCCATTCAGCAGGCTATCCTGAACCTGCTCACCAATGCCATGAAATACTCCGGCGACGCCCGCGCGATCGATCTGCGTCTGGGCGCGCGCAACGGGAACGCGGTCATCGAGGTCGCGGATCACGGGCTGGGGATGGCGCCCGATGAGCGCAAACGCGTCTTCGAGAAATTCTATCGCGCGCCTTCGCACGAGAGCCGCCTGATTGCGGGAACGGGCTTGGGACTGACCCTGGTAGCGCACATCGCCCAGGCCCACGGCGGGCGCGTGGAAGTGCAAAGCGCGCCAGGAACCGGCAGCACGTTCTGTATTTTTATCCCCGTCACGCTTCCCGGAGGGGCGAGCGAATGACAACGGTTCTGGCAATCGAGGACGACCCCGCCATTTTGCGCGGCTTGTGCGACAATCTGCGCTTCGAAGGCTATGACGTAATCGCCGCCGCGGATGGCGAAACCGGTTACCGCCTGCAGCAGGAGCGCAAGCCCGACCTGATTGTGCTCGATCTGATGCTGCCCCGCATGAGCGGATTCGAACTCTGCCGCAAGCTGCGCGGTGAAGGCGTTCAAACGCCTATTCTGATGCTGACCGCGCGCAGCGAGGAGCCGGATCGCGTGCTGGGCCTGGATCTGGGCGCCGACGATTACGTCACCAAGCCATTTTCCGTGCGCGAGCTGATGGCCCGCGTGCGGGCGCTCCTGCGGCGCAGCCAGGCGGGCCCGGAGGGCGCTCCCGATCTGCCGGACGAGCTGCGCTTCGGCGGCGTGGAGATCGACTTCCGCAGTTACGAAGCGCGACGCAACGGAGAACCGGTGGAGATGACCCGCAAGGAATTCGCCGTGCTGCGTTTTTTGGCCGCGCGCGCGGGCCAGGTGGTGACCCGCGACGATCTGCTGAACGGGGTGTGGGGCTTCGAGTCGTATCCTTCCACCCGCACGGTGGATAACCACGTCGCCGGGCTGCGCGCCAAGCTGGAGCGGGACGCGCCGGAGCCGCAACACATCCGCACGGTACACGGCGTCGGATACAAGTTCACTCCATAATTCCATGACATAAATCTTGCATTTTCTTTGCACCGGGCATGGATTGCCGTGACGACTCCAGCGGGCGGAAAGCGCATTCTAGGAGGCGAAGGAGATTTCACATGAAGCCGACAATCTTAATTGCAAGCCTGATATTCGCAACCGCCGCGCTCGCCGCCGAAAACGGAGCCGAGCTGTTTCAGAAAGCTGTCACCGAGGAACGCGCCGCGGGAAACCTGGAAGAAGCCATCAAGCTTTACCAGCGCGTCGCCAAGGAATTTGCATCGGACCGCGCGCTCGCGGCCAAAGCGCTGGTGCAGGAAGGCCGATGTTACGAGAAGCTGGGCCAGGATAAGGCCGTGAAGCTTTATGAGCAGGTAGCGCGCGATTTTAGCGATCAGCGCGAGCCGGCCACGCAGGCGCGGGCGCGTCTGGCTGCGCTTAGGCAGGATGGACATGCGGCTGCGCCCGCGACCATGACCCAGCGCAGGATCGAGATAACCAGCCCGAACGTTGGCCCAGGCGATACTGACGGCCACCGCGCGGTCTATGAAGACAGTGCGACAGGGGAACTGATTTACGGCGACATCGCCGGCAATAGCAAACACGTCATATTCAAGGCGAAGCCGGATGAACTGCCAGGTTGGTCTCCATCCAAGGATTTTTCGATGGTCTTCCTGCGCTTCCACGCGAAGCCTGGCCAGCCGCAAACCTTTGCAGTCGTCAACACCGATGGCACGGGTTATCGCGAGATCGCCAAGCTGGATGCCAGCCCGCATTGCTGGCCGAGTTGGTCCTGGGACAATCGCTATCTGCTGTGCGCTCAGTCTCATGACGGTACCAGCCGGCTGTTGAGGATTTCCGTTGCCGACGGACAAACCCGCGAATTGCTGAGTCTGAAAGCCGCAAAGGTGACGGCTGTCAACTTCTCTCCGGATGGCCGTTTGGTGGCATATCAAGCGCAACCGTCGTCTGTTGCGGATCCGGTTTCGCAAATCTCCGTCATGCCCGCCGAAGGTGGAACACCGCAAATGGTCTACGAGGAGCGGCTCACCAGCATGCTGCCCTCGCTCAGGCTTCTGGATTGGACCGCCGACGGTCGCTATCTGGCCATTGCCAGTGAACGCACAGGGAAGGGCGCGCTGCATCTCCTGCCAATAAAGGACGGAAAATCGGCGGGCGCGCCGGTCTTTGTCAGGGCTGGCGATTTCGAATTGGGCGCCACCACGGCCGCTGGGGGGCTGATTTACCGTTCGGTCGAACCTGGCGGCGCGTGGGCTGTTTATGTCGCGTCCCTCGATGCGAATAGTCGTCCGGGCGGTTGGAAGCGCCTGGACCTCCCCCTTGGCAATATGCTCAACCCCGAGCCCCAATGGTCTGGCGACAGCAATCAGATCGTCTATAGTGCCCAGCACGAGGATATGGGGCAGACTGGGGGCGAGTCCATCCGTTTGCGCAACCTCTCTATCGGAGGGGATCGCGAGATCTATCACGCGCTCGGTTATACCAATTGCACGTGGGCGTCTCAACAGCCTAAGGTTTTCTGCGCCGAAAACGGGGTGGGAAAGACGGACATTCTTTCGATATCGGTCGACTCCGGCCAAGTCGAGCGCCTCCACAACTCTCCCGGACTGCCGATGTTTGGTCTCCACGTCAGTCGCGACGACCGGGCTCTTTACATGTTCAGGAGCAAATTCGGCGGCGAGGAAGGGGAATTGCGGCAATGGGAAATCGCCACGCAGCGGGAGACGATGCTAGAGCGAATGCCGCCGGGAACTTGGGGATGGGTGTCACAGGACGAGCGCTGGGTCGTCGAAGTGGACGAGCAACGCAACCTCAAGATACGCCCCACCTCTGGCGGCGATTGGAAGGCGCTGCTTTCGGACTCCCACGCGGGCCACTTCAACCTCACGCCCGATGGCGACTGGCTGATCTACCATACCGTCGATTCCGCGGGAAAACACGGCCTGTACCGCGTGGCGACGGCCGGCGGCCAACCGGAGCGTCTGGGCGATTTTCCAACCAACACCCCGGACGGCAGCTTGGAAATCAGCCCAGACGGGCGCAAGGTCATGGTGGCCGCCGGCGAGTACGATACCGTGTACGAACTCTGGTCGCTCGAAAACTTCGTGCCTCCCGCGCCGAAACCGTAAGACCGGATCTTGTGGGGCAGGATGGCATCCTGCGGGGCCGATTGCCAATCGGCCCCGGTGAGCGTAGCTCGCCTCGCAGTTACAGACCCGAAAGCAGGCGTGGATTGAGGCCGCTAAGTTATTGAGCGGCAATGGGGTCACAGATGAGCCGGCGAGGGGATTTATCCCCGCCTGTAGCAGTTACCTGGGTTTTCGACCGTGCGCGGTTCTCCAGAACCCGCTCTTCGGCGAGCGCAGCTCGCCTGCGGGATTTATCCGCGCTCAGGCCCTGGAAAGGCGGCCTGCAGCCAATATTGGCTGCCCCACTAGGCGAAAATACCTATTCATTTGGATGGTGACTGACCGATCCGTCCGCAGTATATTCGCAATTGCAAGCACGGAGGAATATGTCGAGATCAATCGGTTTGACGATAGCTGTAGCAATGGCGATGGCGCTCTGTAAGGGCGCCCATGCCCAAACGATGCCTGGCGGGTCCGCTCTGCCGCGGCTGGTCAGGTTTAGCGGGACTGCCAAGGATGCGGGAGGCAATCCCGTGACCGGCGTCACCGGCATCACTTTCGCGCTCTACGCGGAGCAAACCGGCGGCGCGCCGTTATGGAGCGAGACGCAGAACGTCCCGGCCGGCGCGGGCGGCCATTACACAGTGCTGTTGGGCGCGGCCAAATCCGAGGGCCTGCCGGCGGATCTGTTCACCGCCGAGCAGGCCCACTGGGTGGGAGTTTCAGTCGATGGCCAGGCCGAACAGCCGCGCATCCTGTTGGTGAGCGCGCCGTATGCCCTAAAAGCTGGCGATGCGGAGACCCTAGGCGGACTGCCGCCATCGGCCTTCCTGATGGCTGCGGCTCCCAGCCCCAGCGGCCATGCGCCGGAATCGGCGAACGCCAGTCCGGCATCCGCATCCGCGGCCCGTCCCGCGGTGGGCGGCACCGGAACCGTCGATTACGTTCCAGTCTGGACCGACAGTTCGGGAGACCTGGGCAACTCCGCGATGTTCCAATCCGGCTCCGGCAGCGCAGCCAAGATTGGGATCAACACTACCACCCCCGCCACCACACTGGATGTGGAAGGCGGCGGCACCATCCGCGGCCCGCTGAGCTTGCCAACCATGGGCAAGGCCACGGCTACGGCGGGCCAAAACTCCGAGCCGCTGACTCTGGCGGCATCCGCTTTCAACAACGCCACGAGCAATGCGGTAGTGCAGACGTTCCTGTGGCAGGCGGAACCCGTGGGGAACGACACACCCAGCTTTTCGGCCAGCTTGAACCTGTTGTTTGCGGACGGGAAGAGCGCGCCCGCAGAGACCGGCCTCGCGATCGCCAGTAACGGGCAGATTGCCTTCGCCGCCGGTCAGACGTACCCGGGATCGATTACGGGCGTGACGGCGGGCACCGATCTGACCGGCGGCGGCGCTACCGGCAACATCACGCTGAACCTGGACACCACGAAGGTGCCGCAACTCGCCACCAGGAACACCTTCACCGCCAATCAGACCGTGGATGGCAAAGTGACGGCGACATCGTTTTCCGGCAGCGGCGCCGGCGTCACCAATGTGGATGCCAGCGAACTCGGCGGCTTGGCCCCCAGCGCTTACGCCCAGTTGGCCGCCAGCAACACTTTCGGCGGCCAGCAAATTATGACGGGAACGAACACTACCGGCGTATTGCAGGTGACCAACACCGTCACTTCCGGCCAGGGTCCCGCCATCGTCGGCACGACCGACAGCAGCGCCGCCGCCGGGATCAAGGGCATTGTAGCGGCTACCTCGGGGACGGAGGCGGGCGTGGTTGGATCCACATCCAGCCCGGACGGGTTTGGCCTCTACGGGCTAAGTCCGAATGTGGGTGTTTATGGTTCCGGGGGTGGGTCGAGCAAATTGGGTGCCACGCAGGGGCTTGCTGGGGTCTGGGGCGACACGGGGGGCGCGAATGAAGGTGGCTTCGCGGGGGTGATGGGCACCGCCGACGGAAACATTGCGGGCTATTTTGCTAACAACAGCCAGTTTGATATCACGTTACTCGCCGAAAACCAATACGCCTCGGACGACACGGTAACCGTCTTTGAAGCTGCCGGCAGCAACTTTCAAACGGGATGCTATATCGACGGCGCCGGCGATCTGGTGTGCACTGGGACTGTCAGCGGCGCAGTGCCCGCGGGCGCGCAGAAGGTGTCGGTCTACGCGACACAGTCCACCGAGAACTGGCTCGAGGATGCCGGCGCTGGGCAACTCGTGAACGGTTCGACCCGCATCGATCTGGACCCAACCTTCGCCCAGACCGTGAACACCGGCGTGGCATATCACGTGTTCCTCACTCCCAAGGGCGATTGCAAAGGCCTGTACGTCGGCGGCGAGACCGCCCAGGGGTTTGAAGTTCACGAGATGGGCGGAGGTCGGTCCAATATCGCCTTTGACTATCGCATCATGGCCAAGCGCAACGGCTTCGAGAACGTTCGCCTGGCGGACGTCACCAAGAAGTACCGGGGCATGGAACAGCAACGAAAAGCGCTTCGCGAGCGAACGGCGCAGCGACGCGCGCAGCAGGCGGAGCCAAACCGGTAAATGCAAAAGGGAGATTCTGTATGAAACACTACAACGTATTCTCACTCGTCGCCGGATGCCTGCTGGTGGCAGGTACGGCTGTCGCGCAGACGCCGGCCGGGTCCGCTCTGCCGCGGCTGGTCAGGTTTAGCGGCACGGCCAAGGATGCGGGAGGCAATCCCGTGACCGGCGTCGCCGGCATCATATTCGCGCTCTATACCGAGCAAACCGGCGGCGCGCCGTTGTGGACCGAAACACAAAGCGTCCAGACCGGCCCGGGCGGCCATTACACGGTGCTGTTGGGCGCGGCTAAATCCGAAGGTCTGCCGGCCGATCTATTCACCGCCGAGCAGGCCCACTGGGTGGGGGTTTCAATCGATGGGCAGGCCGAACAGCCCCGCATATTGCTGGTGAGCGCGCCATATGCCCTGAAGGCCGGCGATGCGGAGACTCTGGGTGGACTGCCGCCCTCGGCGTTTCTGATGGCCGCGGCTCCAAGCCCCGTTGGTCATGCGGAATCGGCGAACACCAGTCCGGCAGCCGCACCCGCGACCACCCCCGCGGTGGGCGGCACCGGAACCGTCGATTACATTCCCGTGTGGGCCGACAGCGCAGGCGACTTGGGCAACTCCGCGATGTTCCAATCCGGCTCCGGCGCCACGGCCAAGATCGGGATCAATACCACCGCTCCGGCCAGCACGCTGGATGTAGCAGGCGGCGCCACCATCCGCGGGCCGCTGATCTTGCCCGCCATCGGCGAGGCCACGGCTGCGGCGGGCCAAAACTCCCAGCCGCTGACTTTCGCGGCATCCGTTTTCGACAGCGGCACCAGCGCAGCCATAAACGAGAATTTCCAGTGGCAGGCCGAACCCGTTGGAAACGGCACACCCCACGATTCGGGCACTTTAAACCTGCTCTTTGGCAGCCGCAAGAGCACGCCCGCCGAGACGGGCTTGTCGATTGCCAGCAACGGGCGGATCGCCTTTTCCGCCGGCCAAACATTTCCAGGCACAGGTACCATCACGGGCGTGACCGCGGGCGCCGATCTGACCGGCGGCGGCGCCACGGGCAACGTCACGCTGAATCTGGACACTACCAAGGTCCCGCAGCTCGACACCGCCAACACGTTTACCGGCAATCAGACGGTGAACGGCACAGTGGCAGCGACATCGTTCTCCGGCAACGGCGCCAGCGTCACCAGCGTGGACGCCAGCCAGCTCGGCGGCCTGGCGTCCAGCGCCTACGCCCAGTTGGCCGCCAGCAACACTCTCACCGGCCAACTGACCGTTCACAACACCACCGTGATGAAGGGAACGAACACTTCCGGCGTTTTGCAGGTGACCAACACCGTCACTTCCGGCGAGGGTCCCGCCATCGTCGGCACTACCGACAGTTCCGCCGCCGCCGGGATCAAGGGCATCGTGGCGTCTGACGGGGGAACGGAGGCGGGCGTATTCGGAGCCACTTCCAGCTTTTCCGGCTACGGTGTGTATGGGCAAAGTCCGGCGGTGGGGGTCTATGGCTCCGCCAACGGGTCGAGCGTTTTGGGCCAGTCTTTCGGGCTCGCCGGCGTTTGGGGCGATACCAATGGATATGTAGGAGTAATGGGCACCGCCGACGATTACCCAGCCGCGTTGTTCTACAACAACAGCACCGACGCTCCCACGCTGACCGCGACCAACTACGAAACGTCGAGCGGCACCGCACCCGTCTTCTTAACCATCGGCGTCGGTTTCGAGAACAGAGGCTGCTACATCGACGCCAACGGCGATCTGCTGTGCAGCGGGACTATCGGCGACGCAGTACCGGCGGGCGCGCAGAAAGTGTCCGTTTTCGCGACGCACTCCACCGAGAATTGGTTCGAGGATGCCGGCTCCGGGCAACTCTCCGGCGGGTCCGCGCGCATTGTGTTCGACGCGGCCTTCGCCCAGACGGTGAATACCAGCGTGGAATACCACGTATTCCTCACGCCCAGGGGCGATTGCGAAGGCCTCTACGTGGGCAGCCAAACCGCGCAGGGATTCGAAGTGCATGAGCTGCGCGGCGGCCGTTCCAGCATCGCTTTCGACTATCGTATTATGGCCAAACGCAGCGGCTTTGAAACCGTTCGACTGACGGACGTCACCAAGAGATACCAGGAGATTGACGGGCAACAAAAAGCTCTCCGCGAGCGCATGGCGCAACGCCGCGCGCTACAGCCATGAGGGTCGTTTTGCTTGTGGGGCGGGCAATGCTGCCCGCAGCCGGCTTTCAGCCGGCTCTGGCCGCCTGAAAGGCGGCTGCGGCCAAGATGGGCCGCCCCACAAAGTCACTGCAGAATCAGCACCGCCATCTTGCCGTCCGTATTCAAATTATCCCCCGTCGCATTCTGCCCGCTGCGCGGCACGTGCGGACGGTCCACCATCATCAGCGACAGCACCTTCCCAGTCAGCAGCAAATCGTTGACCACCTTCGACCGTTCCATATCGATCTGCGAATCGATCTTATGGATGAACGTGCGGTCCTTCGCCGAAAAGTCGATGCCCGTATCGTGCGTGGCGGCGCACACCCACACGGGCCGCCCCTGGTATGGATCGGGCCGCAGCCAGATCCGCAAATGGTGCCGCTTCGAAAAAGTATTGTTGGCCTTCTCGAAAACCGTCTCCGGCGGACGCCCATCCAGATACAGAATCGAAACCGGCGCCTCGCTGTATCCCCGGTCCTCGGCGATGGCGCGCATGGTCTCGAACTTGGATTTCTCGCCCAGCTTGGACGCTTGGCTCCATCCGGCATCGGCGAAGGCCCCCTGCACCTGCTCCTGGCTGCCGATAAACATCAGCGTGGTAATGTCTGACGGCTGCGGAGGTTTCTGCGCGCGGGTCTGAAAGGGCTGCCGGTTCACCAAAGCGATCAATGCCCGCGGATCGGCGACCGGCGTCAGCGCGGCATCCGGTCCGGGCGGCGGCGGGCCAGTCAGGGACAGCGCGGCGGTGAGCTTCAGGTCCATCTCGACGCCGGCATCGTAGGTAATGTCGCCCGAGGTTTCCTTAAACACGGCGCTCTTGGCGGCGCTCAGAAAGCCGCCCAAGCCGGCATATTTCTCCGTCAGCTTCTCGATGCCCGAGTCCATGCGCGAAGAAAACGTTTCATTCGCCAGGATGCCTTCGATCCCGCCCTTATCGTCCACGCTCTCGCGCGCGTTCTCGACGGTGGTGAGCAGCGTGTGTACCCGGATGCGCTGGCCGCCCATTTCGAGCACACGGAAATCCAGCGCCAACGTGGCGCGCACCGCCGGATCGGTGGCTGCGCTCGCCGCGGTGACCACGCCGCGCAGCGTGACGCCCCCGGGTATGGCGGGCACGCCATTCACCGTCACCGGCGCGATCACCATGGTTTCCACAGGGTCGTCCGGCTTCGAAGTATTGGAGGCGATCTTGGTCTTCAGGCGAATCTGGATCTGGGCCCCGGCGGGAACCACGATGTCTGGCAGGGCCAGCGCCGGCAGGGTCAGCGCCCAGCCCGCCAACAGGCTATTTCTCAACCAATTCGGATACGGGGCCATCTACGTCCTCTATGCGGATTTTCAAATTGGTGCGCGCGTCCAGCTTCGCGACCGGCATCTCGAAACGCGCCACGATCATGCGGTCCTCGGATTTTCGCCCGGGAATTCGGTCGCGAGCGATTAGCGAGGCGTTGAATTTCTGCCCCAGAATGGGGTAATACTCGAAGATCCGCTTGGCATCCACCTCGGGCACGGACATGCTGGTGTAATTCGCCCCATCCGCGCCCGTGGCGGACACATCCACGCTGCGCACCACAAAAGGAATATCCGACGAGTTCACGAAACGGAAATCGACTACCGCCAGGGAACTGTTATCGTCCACGCCCATGGTGCGCACCTTCAGGATGGCGCCCTTCAGTTCCACGTGCGAGCCGCGCTGGAGCACGAAAATGAGGGCCACCGCCATCGCGATCACCCACAACCCGATACCGAAGGTCATCAGAAATTGTTTGCTTAGGATCGTCGGACGATCGCCTGGCTCATATGCCATAGGAAGATAATAGCAGCAGCGGGGAGGTTGCATGCGATGCAGTGGACCGCGTCCACCGGAAAAACGCTGAAGCTGACCACCGGAGACATTACGCGCGTGGCGGCGGACGCCATTGTGAATGCCGCGAATTCCGCGCTGGCGGGCGGTGGCGGCGTGGATGGCGCCATCCATCGCGCGGGCGGACCGTCTATCATGGCGGAGATGGATGCGATCCGGGCGCGCATCGGGCGGTGTCCCACGGGCGGCGCGGTAGCCACGCTTGACCGAGGCGCGCCAAACTGGGATACTAGACAATCACCATGTTCGGCGCGCTCAAATCGCTATTTAAGCAACAGTACGTGGTCATCGCGCTGGTCCTCGGCGTGGTGCTGGTGGCCTTCCCCTGCATAACGATTGACAAAGATAACCATTTCACTACGCACCCGCCCACTACTTTTGTTCTAGTAATAGCCGGCTTAGCGCTGTTGTCGCTATCGTCGGCGGCCTTCGCGTGGACCCTCCTGTCGAAGCCCGCAACGGATGCGGACGGCGCCGGGCTCGACTTAAGGCGCGTCAACGAGAGCAATGGCGAACTTTGGACTTGTGTCAGCGGTTGCGAGATTCGAGTTGTCAATGGGCGCATTGAGGACTACTCCGGCGAGACGGGGCCTGCAATCGCTCTCCCTTGTAACGAATATTTCGACGATCGATGCGTTAACGACACAAAGAGCGCCCTCGGCGCATACGTGAACCGAGTTTTCGACGGCCAGGCTGCAGAGTTCGCATCGCTCGTCGAGGAAGAGTGCAGGAAGAGACTGGGTCCAGGGATTCAGCAACAGAAGACCGTGGACGAGCACGCGGAGAGCTTCGGGCCCGGCCGGTGCCTTCTGCTCGTCAAGCCGCTAGGCCGCTCAATTCCAGTTGCTCTCGTGTCCACGACGACGCAACGAGCGGGCGAAGGGCTGGCGGCCCGGATCTCCTACCTGTTCGATGGCATGCACGCATTGGTCGCCCGTCTGGCCGACGCACGTCTAAACGAGGTGGCAATGCCTATACTGGGAGCCGGTCATGGCCGGATTGACCCACCGCTCGCTTTGGTCGGGCTTCTCTTGGCAGTTGCCGAGGCCGCGCGTTACGGGCAGGGCGGGCAGCGCCTAAGGAGAGTCACAATCATCGTGTTTAGGAAGGACGCGAACAGTCCAGCGGAGGTCGATCAAGTTGTCGTTCGGCGAGCCTTGGCGCTCATAGGGTCGCCGGACTGACTAATGTTCGGATGGCGCCGGGCCGTTTCTATCCACCGACAAATGGCATCGACGATGCGGGAATCCGGCGTGAACGATCCGTACAATTTACAACGCTTTGTGGACGCCCAGAATCCGATCTTCGAGGAAGTGCGCTCGGAACTGCGGAACGCCCGGAAAACGGGGCATTGGATGTGGTTTGTCTTTCCCCAGATCAAGGGCCTTGGCCACACCCCGACAGCACGCGAGTTCGCCATTTCTTCGCGCGAGGAGGCCGCGGCGTATCTGGATCACCCCATCCTTGGGCCCAGGCTACGGGAGTGTACTCGGTTGGTAACCCTTGTTGAGGGGCGCTCTATCAGCCAGATTCTCGGTTACCCGGACGATCTGAAGTTTCGATCTTGTATGACGTTGTTTGCCCATGCCACGTCGGACAACCAAGTCTTCAAGGATGCCCTGGACAAGTCTTGCGGGGGCGAATTCGATCGTTTGACTCTTGATCGACTGTGATTGCCGACGCTCCTTAACAGCCGTACCGGCCGCTTCGCGCGCCCAGCCCATTGTCATCGGCACGGGCGTGTACGGATATCCGTTGCGCGAGGCGGCGGCCATTGCCATAGGCGAGGTAGCGCGGCAACTGGAATGCCCGGATGGCGCCGTGCGGCAAGCGATCTTCGGGCTCTTCGACCACAGCGCGTTCGAGGCGTTCGCGCAGGTTGTGAAGGAGCTGCCGCGACCCCATGCCGGATAGGGCACGCCTTTAGCCGCCGAAAAGATGTGAGATTTTTCGGCCCGTCGCAGTACCTATACCTTTTTAAGGGAAATCTCGTGTGGGGCGGGCAATTCTGGCCCGCAACCGGCTTTCAGCCGGCCTGCGGGCAAATATTGGCCGCCCCACAAGCAAACTGCCCCACTAGCGACAAACCTATGCCACGCCCCGTGCTTAAACAGATTTTGGTTCTCGCGATCGCCCTGCCGGCTGTGGCTGGGTTCGCCACGGCGCAGACGCCCCAGATAGCGGGCATCGGAAACGCCGCGCCCTTGCAGCCAACCGGCGGCAACGTGGCGCGTGGCGAGTTGATCAGCATCTACGGCTCGAACCTCACCAGCGGCGTCACCCTGAACT
>Ga0302324_100012579_pt1 | contig 17243 bp, 14 predicted proteins | sample Palsa_T0_1_FD_201949 | JGI IMG/M metagenome (GOLD analysis project Ga0302324, IMG submission 201949) | Peat permafrost microbial communities from Stordalen Mire near Abisko, Sweden - Palsa_T0_1 | ecosystem: Environmental > Terrestrial > Soil > Palsa > Peat permafrost | place: Sweden: Abisko...
CACTTCGGACTCGAACATTACTTGCTGGACGTGCTCCGCTTTCTCATAATCCTGGTTGTCTTCTTTCTTGCCATTTCATCAATTTATTATTTTGGTCCGGCGGTGCATTACAACTGGAAGTTTTTCTCCATTGGGTCGGTTATCGCCACGCTGGCCTTTCTCGGGATTTCCTATGGCTTTTCGTTTTATGTCGCCAATTTCAGCAGTTACAATAAAGTTTACGGATCCATTGGTGCACTCATCGCGCTAATGGTCTGGGTACAACTGGTGACAGCCGTCTTATTATTCGGGTACGAGATTAACGCTAGTCTGCACTACGGCCGCAAAGTGGAAGCCATCGACGTACACCGGAAAGCCAAGCGTATTGAAAAGGCCATGCGCTAATGGTTTGTTCGCACAAATCCTCCAATCTGGGTGATGATCCTCAGGTCCCATCGGATAAAATTTAAAAACACAACAGTGGGCTAAAGTTGCGATAACCTTCCTGCACTAGTATTAAGGATTTAACTTCTCCGGTCAGATCGATGGCTCGCAGGAAACGGATTCTCTTGGTGGATGATGATCAGGATGTATTGGAGCTGCTGGAGTATAACCTGACCATGCAGGGCTATAAGGTAGCCTGTGTCGACGATCCAAGTGAGGCAACGAAGACTGCTTATAAGTTCGATCCCGATCTGATCGTATTGGATATATTAATGCGGCCTACCAACGGCTTGGAGGTCTGCCGGCAATTCAGAAGGATAGACAATCTGAAAAATACGCCGCTGTTTTTTCTAACGGCAAAGAACGAGGCGTCGATCGTTCAAATCGCCCTGGACTGCGGCGGAGACGATCTGATCTTCAAAACTATGGGCCTTCGGTCGCTCATCATGAAAATCAACTCTGTGCTGCTGGAGGGACTTGTGATTAAAAAAAGGATCACGAATCTGATGGTAGGGAACCTGGTATTGCATCGCAAGGATTGTACCGTGAGCACAGGCAAAAGAAGTGTCCAACTCTCCGCCAATGAATTTGAGTTGCTTTTTTTTCTTGCTCAGAATCCAACAAAAGTCGTCACCTCTCAGAATATCAAAAACACTATTTGGGGACCCGATATCAATCAACTTGCTTCCCCTATAGGAGATTTTATCGGTAGAATTTCCGAAAAGTTAAAAGCCAACTGGATTAAGGAGGTAAAAGAGAACCACTACCGTCTTAATTCACGATTAGTTTGATATAATTTTCTATTTTCGGGCCTTCATTGTTTCCGTCAGAAAAGCTTCTTTACTAAATGAAAAATAAATTCCTGCTAGTCGCCATGCTGGCGATAACCGTGTATGGATGGAATTACTGGGGCTCTTCGATCTACATGCTTGACGAAGCCAAAAACGCCGGGTGCGCCGTCGAGATGATGAACCGGGGCGATTGGGTCGTCCCCACCTTTAATAATGACTTTCACGACAAGCCCGCTTTGCAGTATTTTTTTATGATCGCCGCTTACAAAATGTTTGGCGTCAATTCTTTTTCGGCGAGATTCTTTTCAGTCGTACTGGGTATTCTGCTTGTCGTGGTTGTCTTCAGTTTTGTCAGACGTATACTGAATGAACAAATTGCCTTTTATTCCTCTTTGCTGCTGATCAGCTCTATCCAAATGGCGATCCAGTTCAGGCTTGCAGTGCCGGATCCGTATCTTCTTTTTTTCATGGTAACCGGATTGTTAGCTTTTTATGTGGGATACATGGAAAAGCGCAACGACTTTTTATACCTGTTCTATGCCTTTATTGGATTAGCTTTTCTTGCGAAAGGTCCCATCGCCTTTGTCTTACCAGGATTGATCATTCTTATTTTCTTGATATGGAAAAAAGATTTCAGCTGGCGGACGCTGATGTCGTTAAAATTAATTCCGGGCGCGATGTTGACACTTGCCGTCGCGTTGCCCTGGTATATTGCTGTGGGCCTGGCCACGGACTGGGAATGGCCAAAGTACTTTTTTATTACGCATAACTTTGACCGATACGTAACTACATTCGAAGGACACCATGGGTTTCCATTTGATGTCGTCGTCATCGTTATTGTCGCCTTGTTACCCGTCTCTTTCTTTTTTCCCCAAGCCCTTAAAATGGTATGGAAGGAAAAGAAGGAAGAACCCTTTCTTTTGTTTTCATTGATCGTCTGCATCACGCTGACGGGGTTTTTCTTTTTCTCCAAGACCGTATTGCCTAGTTACCCGGCACCCTGTGTTCCGTTTGCGGCTATTTTACTTTCGTATTTTGTATGTAAAGTGGAAGAAGATGGAAGCGTAGCGAAAAAACGGCTTGTCATTAACAGCCTGCTTTTTCTTTTGCTGGCACTGACCTTGCCTGTGGCGGCCTCGATAGCACTACGACAGGATATTGAACTCGTCAGCCTTTCCGGTCTTGGGCTTTATTTGATCGTTGCCCCAGTCGGAGGGGCAGTTGCTCTGGCATTCATACTAAAGGACCATTTGCAAAAAGCCTTTTATGCGTATGTATTTTCCTTTATGCTTCTTCTGATCCTCGTCTTCACTTTTGCGCTGCCTCCCATCGACGCCAAAAACCCGGTCTCGCGAAGCATGCCGATCATCGAAAAATATAATCTTCCTATGGCCTATTATATGCGGATCAATTCAGGGTTTGTTTTTCAATACGGCAAGCCCATTCCAAAACTTTCCAATGAAAAGGAACTGCAGGATTTTGTTGCCGCGAATGGAAAAGTGCTGATCATCTCCACTAAATCGGACTGGGAGCACCTTCGACGGCCCGATTTCAAAATACTTTTCTCGGGCAAAGATCTTTTTGAAAAGCCGACGACGGTGGTGCTGACGAACTGAGTTGAGGAAGGTCACGACCCTAATCCAGGGTCACTACGATCACAACGAAATCACACAAAGGGCACGACGTATTTTTATTTTCTTCATGCTCTTTGTGCCTTGATCCCGATTGTTGAAGTGATTGGCTGAATTTACTTCGCATTTACCGGCGCGACGGTTTTTATTTTATGCAGATAAATGTATGAAATGACCAGGATCACAAGTGCTATGATGGGCATCATGGCTTTGGCCATTGGATCACCGCTGTTGATATGCGCAATATTGGCCGAAATAAAAGTAATCGCGAAACCCGCATACGCCCATTCTTTTATTCTCGATGGTATTTGCGGAACGACGAGTACTACAATACCCAAAAATTTTGCAATCGCCAATTCAATTCTGAAGTACCCTGGAAATCCAAGGTGCCTGAATCCCAGCGACACGGATTCCTGGGTCAAATAGGCATACACCGAAAACGACATCATTAGTGCAATAATACCGGTGGCTGTCCAATAAATGATTTTATCTTTTTTCATTTTTCTGTTGTCCAACATTAGTGTTGGCAACACAAACTTACATATATTTACTATCTAATATATAGTACTATCCCAATATATAGCACTATACTTCAAGATAGGGCGCTATCGCATCCAATTAGTTACAATAATTCTGGTTTCCCGTCCTGGCTGAACTCCCGGGGTTGAAGTCTTCGTCTTGCAGACTTAGTTTATTGTCTGGGCTAAAATCCAGCTGCCGGTTTGTGTGAATAGATTTTAGGATTACTTTTGCACTCCCAAACCTCACCCGCCTGCGCTTATCTTCGTCAAAGGAGAGGTAACAAGGAACAGAGAATGAGGAGATGATTTTGTTAGAGTATTAGTCGACCATAGAGAGGAGTGGCAGAGCGGTCGTCCCGATAGCTATCGGGAGCGGCGGTCTTGCCCCGAAGGGATGGCTTCGCCAAAAACTGTTGAACTGCAAGGTTCCGGGGATTCGAAAAATGAGTTGTGTAGTTTATTATAGAATTTGAATAAAACAGAGGAGTGGCAGAGCGGTCGAATGCGGCGGTCTTGAAAACCGTTGAACCGCAAGGTTCCGGGGGTTCGAATCCCTCCTCCTCTGCTCAGCAGTAACCAAGCAAGATCAAAACCTCATAATCCGTACGATTATGAGGTTTTGTGTTTTTAGCGAGAACCAAAATCAACCATTAGAAGCTAATCCCGCAGCGCCATTTTCGGCGCCACTGAAAATTGAAAAAACAGTGGCGCTGTGAGGCACTGAACGCTCTGTCAATCAGCCAGTTCACCAATTGGACATCTTGATTGCAGCGCGGTGAAAATGGAATTTTAACCATTAAACACAGGGAATATGAAATCGACCATCACAGTTAGCTTCATTGTTCGTCCGGCGAGGAAGAACAAAAACGGAGAAGTGCCAATCTATCTAAGAGTTGTAATCGGAGGCAAGAGGTTTGATGTAACCACCAAGGTCTTCATTGATCCTAAGCACTGGTCTCGTGAATACGGTAAGATGAAAAACACAACCGACGAAGCCAGGAGAGTCAATGAAATTCTTGACGGATTCAAATTGAAAGCATTCGACTATCAGCGCGAGCTGATGTCGGAGAACAAACCGGTGTGCGTTGAGAATCTTCGAATGAAATGGTATGGCAAATCGATGGAGCGGCCGCGAATGCTGATGGAAATCTTTGAGCAGCACAATAAGCAAATGAGTGCTTTAGTAAACCGAGAATTCTCTCCTCTTACATTAGAACGCTATGAAACTTCGAAACGACATACCGAGGCATTCATGCTGTGGAAATACAAGGTGAGCGATATAGACATCAAAGCTCTGAAGTACGAGTTCATCGCTGACTATGAATTCTGGTTAAAATCCGAACGGAAGTGTGATCACAATACGACAGTGAAATACCTATCCAATTTCAAGAAGATCGTAAACATCTGCATTAAGAATGGCTGGTTGGATCGTGATCCTTTCTTCGGATATAAGATGACCAAGCGGGAGATCGAGCGGCCGTTCCTGACGCAGGATGAATTGAATCGCCTTTCAGCAAAGACTTTCTTGATTGATCGCATCGCCAACGTGCGTGACATATTCCTTTTCAGTTGCTATACAGGGCTAGCTTACGTTGATGTGCTCCAGTTGACCCGAGCCGAAATAACAATCGGCATTGACGGAGAGAAATGGATTTACACCAGTCGCCAGAAAACGGATACTTCGACTAGAATTCCTTTGTTGCCGCCGGCGCTGGAGATCCTGGAAAAATATAAAGATGATCCGCAATGCATCAACGAGGAGCGTTTATTGCCAGTGCTGAGCAATCAGAAAATGAATGCCTACCTGAAGGAGATTGCGGATTTGTGCGGGATCACGAAGAAAATGACGACGCATACGGCCCGGCACACGTTCGCGACGACAGTTACTTTAACAAATGGTGTTCCGATTGAGACGGTGAGTAAGATGCTGGGGCACAAAAATCTCAAGACGACGCAACATTATGCGAAGATTCTGGACAAAAAGGTGAGTGAGGATATGGGGGTGCTGAGAGGAAAGTTTGCCAGCAGAAAATTTGAAAAATTGGAGACTAAGATGGCAACTGGAATTTCTGATTAGGGTATATTGGAGGTCATTTTAGGGTCCCAAAAAGCCAAAAAAAAACCCGGAGGCTTGAATCTCTTCAGGGGCCTCCGGGAACTATAATTTTGTGTTGCAAATATACGCCGGATAGATAACGAAAACAAGGGTAATGAAGTTCAAGGATTTTGAAAGGATTATCGCTAGCCCGCGTATGAATCGTTATGTTCAGGCGGCAGGCGGGGATACACGAAAAGCCATGACCCTATACCGGCTGAATTTGCGGCTGTCTCAAGAGTTTTTTACTGTGATAAGTTGCTTGGAGATAGCCTTAAGAAATGCCATTGATGGCCATTATGGGGCGATTCATGGAGCCAACTGGTTGAGGGATTCGGCCTTGCCAAATGGAATGTACAACCAGAGAAATTGTGGAATAACTCCTTCAATCATATCTGCGGCAAGTCGAAGACTGGCAGTATATAGTCACCAGAAACTATTGGCTGAAATGGATTTTGGCTTCTGGCGATACACGTTTGGACTTCACCAATTTCATGCTGGCGGCCAGACATTGCTGCGAATCTTCCCAAACAAACCGACAAGCACGCCTCAGCAACAGTATGACCATACCTACGTATTCGGAGAATTGGAAAGAATAAACATGTTAAGAAATAGACTTGCTCACCATGAACCAATTTGCTTCGGCAACGCTCAAGCAGTAAAGAATACCACGTACGCCAGGAATCACTATGCTCTGGTTATTCAGTTCTTTCAATGGATGGACATCGATGAGAAAGCCTTGCTTTACGGTCTGGACCATATTGAAGATGTCTGCAATGATATTGATAACCTCTAAGGCTACTATCAATAGGTAAATTTAGGTTTGAAAAATTCCAAGGATGTCATACGATCCCAAGCAAATCAACCTTTTCAAATCTTTGTTCCGCGGCCGTGATGATGTCTTCGCGGTTCGGTGGGAGAAGGGTAACAAAACCGGATACATGCCTTCCTATACGTTTGACTCCCACATGCTCCGGGTACATAAGATTGGTGGCGGAACATTTCAAAATTATGAGCACAAGAGTTATAAGCCGCTAACAGATCAGCAGATCGAAAAACATCTGCTTGGCGAGCAATTAACTGGTCTTTATCCGTTACTGACTGATAACACTTCGTGGTTTATTGCCGCTGACTTCGACCAGGAAAACTGGTCTGAAGGCTGTAAGGCTTTTATGGAAACGTGCAACGCCGAAAACATTCCCGCCTACCTTGAGCGCTCGCGGTCCGGAAATGGTGGACATGTCTGGATATTTTTTGATCGACCTTACCCGGCGTACAAGAGCCGGAAAATATTCACAACACTCCTTGAACGGTGCGGCGCATTTTCAGTTTTTGAAAAGGATTCAAGTTTTGATAGACTGTTTCCCAATCAGGACTACCTGTCTGGAAAGGGCCTAGGAAATCTTATCGCATTGCCATTCCACAAACCTTCTATGGAAAAAGGAAATAGCAGTTTTGTTGATGTTGACACCTTACACCCGTTTGACGATCAATGGGAATTCCTGAGTGAGATCAAAAGGGTTTCGGTTGATGCACTTGAGAAAATATATAATGCCCTTAATGGCAAGGATAATTTGTTTTCCCTGTTCGACAATGAAGCCAAACATTCTGGTAAACTAACGATCAGACTTAATAATAAAATAATTCTCAACCGACCGGAGATATCATTGCCTCTGATCAATTTTCTAAAGGAAGAATTGAATTTTGCCAACAGCGAGTTCCTGATAAAAAAGAAACTCGGCAAGAACACGTGGGGTATTGAACGCAACTTCAAATTTGTTGAAGAAAGGAATAGCGAAGTAATTATTCCAAGAGGCACTATTGGGCGATTGATTAGATTCTGTAAAGACCAGCAAATCGATTACACCTTCATTGATGAGAGGGCAAAGAATCCATCTGTTTCATTTGCGACTTCTATTCAATTGAGAGATCATCAGAAGATGGTTGTCGATGCGTGCGCGAAGAAGGATTTTGGAGTAATCACAGCGCCGCCAGGGTCAGGGAAAACGGTTACCGGACTTTTCATCATTGCAGAGAGGAAACAACCGGCTTTAATTATCGTGCATCGGAAACAGTTGGCGGATCAGTGGATAGAAAGAATCGAATCCTTTCTCGGAATTTCCAGGAAGGAGATAGGCTCAATAGCGGCGGGAAAAAGTAATATTGGGAAACTAATAACAATTGCCACAATCCAAAGACTGAACAAACTCATTCAAACTTCCGAAATCGCGAAACTAGAGAGGGCTTTCGGAACGATCATTATTGACGAGTGCCACCACGTGCCAGCGGAAACATATCGGAATACCATCAGCAAGCTTCACTCATTTTATTTATATGGGCTTACGGCTACGCCATTTCGAAAATACAACGATGGAAAGCTCATCTTCATTCATTTAGGTGAGTCCATTGCCGAGATTAAACAGCAGGACATCGAAAATCAGCCAAGGGCAAGAATCATTGTTAAGAACCCAAATCTATTCATACCCTTTAACGCGAAAACCGACAAGATTGAGACACTATCGAAAATACTAGTGCACGATTCAGCTAGAAACAAGTTAATACTGGATGATGTCGTAAGGGAAGCTAGGGAGGGCCGAAAATCGGTAATCATTACCGAACGGAAGGATCACATCGATACCCTCAATCAATACCTCAAGCAGACCTTCGAAACAATAACGCTGAGCGGTGACGATCCGGAGACATTGAGAAGTACCAAATGGAAAATGCTAAATGAGGGTCATTTTCAAGTACTTATAACTACCGGTCAGTATTTTGGCGAAGGAAGTGACCTTGCTCAAATTACGTGTGTATTTCTCGCATACCCATTTTCATTTGAAGGGAAACTTATTCAGTACATAGGGAGGGTGCAGCGATCAAATGTACCTCCTTTAGTTTATGACTATCGGGATCACCGGATTCCCTACCTCGAGAAGCTGTTTCAAAAACGAAATTTATATTATCGAAAGTTCTACAATGAAGGAACGCTATTCGATCAGCCTATTGGTTCCGAGAACACTGTTGATGTAGAAGAGTCAGTTAAGTTTCCACTGGATCAGATGGAATTCAGATATGGCGCGATAGCATTCCGGCATAAGATTGAAAAAATGAAAGTTGAGCTTGAATTTGAGGTAGAGAATTTGGCTATGAGGCCAGAATTTGAGGTACTGAAACCCTATTTTATTAAAGTGATCAAGAGCAAGAAGGCCAAGGTAGATATAATCGCAAGATTCAAAAACGGTGAGCCCTTGTCTCAGGTGGCATTTTCGAGAGACCTTGATAAGATAAATCGCGAGATCGTGGATAGCGTCAAGTTTTCGTTTGTGACAAAGAATATATTAAGCAAGGTTCCGCCGCCTGGCAGCCAGAATATGCTAAAAATTGATGAGTTGCAATCCGAAGCGAACTCACTTTACAAATCAGAAGATGAACTGATTGAAGAAATACTGAAACAAAAAGATGCTAAGCATTATCAGCAACTTAGGTACCTGGCCGACAAGCATAATAGGTCAGTGCTTAAAATAAGGTTTGTACTAATGCCGTTCTCTTTTGTATTCCTGCTTGACGGAGAAAAACAGTATCATATAATTTGGGAAACATTGGATACCGAGGAAGCTACTTTCGTGTGGCATGTTGAAAAAAATAAACAAGTATTGAAAGAAAGATTACGACTTATTGACAAGAACCTTGGATTCATCAGAAATAATGGAAGGCAAGCGTTTACAGAAACTAATCCAGAAAACTTCAGCAGGATTATCCATGATTACACTGATCCGCGTAAGGGGTTTATCCTTTGGAAAGATCAGCTTGAGGAACGTTTGGTTTGAAAAATGGACAATACAAGAACTTATCCTTACCAACAACCTAAACGGGATCAAATTTTGAGTTCAGTGTTCTTGGCATAAAGTAGCCTTTGATACAATTGGGATTCCTGATGCACACTTGTATGTGATCCTTTTCGCGGAACCCGGCGTCTGGGTACAGTTCCTTACCTTCCCAAAACACACCTTTAACTGAGTCAAACGGTTTTAACTTTCCATTGTCCCTAGTTTTGTGCAAAGTTTCAATGACCGCGCAATCGAGTTCTCTTATTAAGAGATCACCTGATCCTCTACCTACTTTGTTCTGAGGTAATTTGAAACCAGACGTTCTTACTGTTGAATTTAGAATGTCGTAGGAATCTTTTAGATGCCCAAGATTTTGATAATCTAGCAAGTCAATTGAGGAATCCAGTTAATTTTATTTCTGGCTGATTCACTTTTTGAACCCGTTCATTTTTTGTAAATTTGTTTCATAGGGATTAAGCATTCATTCTTGATTTTGCCTCAAGCGCCAAACGTAGCGCCGACATCCTGAAGAGCACTGAAAATATTTGAGGGTCAGGCGATTAACTAAGTAAAATCACAGCCTCCTCCTCTGCAAATCATTTCGTGATTGGTTGATATAGTGATTTGGCGATCGAGTGCAAAGCCAACGGAAAAGAGTCTTGCCGGTCAAATCTCATTGGGACCCTTCAACGCCTCCCTTACCTTCGGTGCAATTCTGGTTCCGAAGATCTCGATCGACTTCATCAGCAACGCATGCGAAGGACCGCCCACATCCATGTGCGCTGAAAACCGGGTAAGACCGAATAGCTCGTGCATGTGGAGGATTTTGTCAATGGCTTCGTTGGCGTCGCCGATGAGATAGGCGCCTTCTTTGCCGCGGCCGGACTCGAACTGGTCGCGGGAAAAGGGCGGCCATCCACGGCTGCGTCCTACTCGGTTCATTTGTGAGGAGTAAACGGGGTAATAATCGTCTCCGGTCTGTTTGCTGTTCTCGCCGAAGAGGCTGTGCATGTGCACGCCTACCTGGAACGGCGTCCGGTGACCGGCATGTTCAAATAATTCTTTGTAATACTGAAAGAGGGGCTGGAATTGTTTCGGGGTGCCTCCAATGATGGCGAACATCACCGGCAGGCCGAGGCGCGCGGCCCGCACTACCGACTCGGGCGTACCGCCAACGGCGACCCAAATGTTCAGCCGGTTGTTCATCGCGCGCGGCAACACTTGCTGTTTCTCCAGCGGTGCGCGGAATTTTCCTTTCCAGGTGATTGGGTTTTCGTTGTTGATCTTCACGAGCAACTCCAGCTTTTCGTCAAAGAGTTCATTGTAATCGTCGAGGTTGTAGCCGTAGAGCGGAAAGGATTCAATAAAACTTCCGCGACCGGCCATGAGTTCAGCGCGGCCGTCGCTCAACTGGTCCAGTGTGGCGAAGCCTTGATAAATACGCACGGGGTCGGAGGAGCTAAGGACTGTCACCGCACTGCCAAGTTTGATCCTGCGGGTCACAGAAGCCGCGGCCCCTAGCACCACTTCGGGTACCGACACAGCGTAGTCCGGGCGGTGATGCTCGCCGATCCCGAAAAAATCGATCCCGACTTCGTCCATCAATTTTATTTCTTCCACCAGTTCGCGCAGCCGGGTGCCCGAGGGCTGAACGATTCCCTGCTCGTCGTAGTGATTGTCGCCGAACATGCCGATGCCGAAATCCATTTGGTGATTTGGTGATTGATAGCGTGTAAGTGTCCCGAAGCGCTTTATTACTCCAGAAATTTCATATCTTCTTCACTCAGCTTTATATCAACTGCTTTTAAGTTCTCTTCAAAATGTTTCAGGGATGAGGTTCCCGGTATGGGGAGTATCCATGGAGAGCGATGCAATAACCAGGCTAAATTAATCTGCACTTCGGTGGCATTGTATTTTTTTGCGATGGTCGAAATCCTATTGTCTTTCTTTGGCATCGACTGAACTAAAGAGAAATAGGGTACCAGCGGTATTCCGTTTTTCTCACAGAGCGCTAGTACTTCTGCTCCGCCCCTGTTTTCTCCGGCATGAGGTACCGTGATAGAGGTACGCTGACCATGCCCGTACATATTTTCTACCGTAGCAATCGGTCCCATTGACATCGCGGTTTCTACCTCCCCCGGACTGACATTGCTTACACCCACGTGCAGTATCTTCCCTTCTTTTTGAAGTTCAAACATGGCACCCATCGACTCTTTAAAGGGCACTCCGCCACCGGCTATCGCTCTGAAATGCACCAGGGAGATTTGTTCCAATTTCAGGGTGCGCAGATTGTGATCTATACTGCTGCGCAGATTCTCCGGACGATTGAACGGGATCCAGCTTTTATCCGGCTTCCTTGCTCCACCCACTTTGGTGCAGATGACAAGGTCTGAAGGATAGGGATGAAGGGCTTCGGCGATTAATCTGTTGGTAATATCATCTCCGTAATAGTCCGCGGTATCCAGAAAGTTGATGCCGCTTTTGATAGTCTGCTTCAATATCTGAAGGGCTTCGGGGCGGTTTGCCGGTTCTCCCCAGATTCCTTCTCCGGTAAGGCGCATCGTACCGTAACCGAAACGCTTAACGGTTAATGGAGTTTTGCTCTTCCCTCCAATTGTAATTTCCTGAATGATCATATGAAATTTGAATTTGTTGCAAAAATGCTGATCTAATTCTAAGATAACATAAAAAGCCGGAAATAAATTGTCGGCATGCTGTCCATCGAACCGGCGATTAGAGACGCGGTTAAGTCATTGATGAATGATTAATTAGTCGGAAGTTTATCTTGGATTGGCAAAACCAGGTCCAGCAACATGTTCGTTGGCCGATGATCATAATTTGGGTATGTCAAAGCCATTTAGTACGCGCTTGATGCCCTCTTTTAATAATAGAACATCAAAATTGAGAATCAATCCGTACCTCAGTCCCAAAAAGCGAAGATACGTTAGCACTTGGGCTAATTGCAGCGGACCGATCCCTTCAATAGATTTAGTTTCAACAACGACTCTTTTCTCCACTACAATATCCGCCCGATACCCGCAGTCCATTTTAACTTCTTCAAAGAATACAGGGACAGCTTTTTCCATTTCCAACAATAAGCCGCGTTTTTGTAATCGATATGCCAGGCATGTTTTATACACATTTTCCAGCATGCGTGGCCCAATTTTTTTGTGAACAACAAAGTCTTCGTCTAAAACTGCTTTGATAATGTCTTCTTCTGTCATTTTAGTTCGATAAAAGTTGGTTACTACCCAATGCAAGGTCACAACGGGCACAACGAACCACAACGGCCACAACGCTTTTCTACCATTCTCTTATTCTCTTGTGGGATCGTCGTGATAAAAATCGGTCACTGCGTTAATGCAGGTCACAACGGCCACAACGAACCACAACGGCCACAACGTATTTCTACCATTCTCTTTGTGATCGTCAAGATTTCTTTGTGCCCGTCGTGACCCTGCATTCAATTTCCTTAGCATTGAATCTGCGACGCGAAGAACAACAACTCAGGTTAAAATTTTTAAAATATCAAATAATCGTCAGGAATTCCGTTGCAATCTCTTGCCCTTGTGGAATTTCTGCCACAGAAACCCAATTCTTAGCTTTTTTGATCTCAAAACAACTTCAAAAAGGACAAATTACGTGGCATAAATTTATATGGAGATACGATAATCTCCGAGAGAGTTATCACGGGAAAGTCGGGATGGATAATCCAGGCTTTTGACTGCGGTAAATCCTTCAAGACGCGGACGGTTTTGTACCGGCGAACCAGGAGGTGAATAAAAGGGAAACTGTCCTTGATTAATCGGGTGGTTTCCCTTCTTTCATTAACCCTCCTCTCCATGAAAATTGCACAACGTGACTTTCGGCATCCAATTAAAAACTGGACACATTTTGCTAACGTGTTCAGATTTTCATAAAAAATGAACATGTTCCTTGTTTATGTCCAGCTTTTGGACATAAATTGACATCATGTTCAGGTTTTAATGAAAAATGAACATGTCAATGGCCAAATACGACAGAAATAGCCCTTTTAATGAACTCCACCTCCTTCCAACAGCAAAGGGAATTGATAATGATCCGGATATATTAAAAAAACTGGTCAAGGCGTCACGCGCGCTGGCAACGGTAAACAGCAACGTTCTGCGCCTTCCTAATCCTGATATGCTAATCAACACGATAAGTCTGCAGGAAGCAAAAACCTCCACGGCCATTGAGAACATCTTCACTACTGAAGATGAATTGTATAAAGCAATTTCAGATACAACAAGAGAAGACAAAACTAATCCAGCTACCAAAGAAGTGCTTCGCTATCGCGAAGCACTTTGGGGGGGGTATCGGGCATTGGAAGAACATCAATCAATACATCTTAATCTGATTATCAAAATCTTTCAGCAGGTCAAAGACACAAGAGCAGGGTTACGTCCGTCGCAAGCCCTGGTAGTTATTAAGCGAGGAGACAGCGAATTAAACCCGGGAGAAATAATTTATACACCACCGCGCGGAAAGTTTATCGTTGAAAAACTAATGGGGAATCTGATTGATTACCTTGTGGATGATGACCATTATCCCATCGATCCATTATTAAAAATGTGCATTGCTCACTATCAATTCGAAGCTATCCATCCTTTTCAGGACGGCAATGGAAGAACGGGCCGCATTCTTAACCTCCTGTATCTTGTAAATAAAAATCTTCTTTCAAGGCCAGTGCTTTATCTGTCAAAATACATAATCCTGCATAAAGATGATTACTACTTTCATCTTGCGGCAGTAACACAACGCGGATCATGGAAGAATTGGATTCTCTACATGCTTGATGCCGTAGAATATACTTCTGTTTTAACGAATGATCTGATCAATCAAATCGTGAAACAAATGGAGAGTACCTTTGCCCATGGCAAAAAGAATATCAAATGGTATAATAAAGAGGTCAACGAAGCCTTGTTTAGCCAACCTTACAGTCGTCCGAAAATTATTGGTGATGCCCTGCAAAAAACCTCAAGGACCACGCTGACGAAATACATGGAGGAGTTGGTGAGTGCTAAAGTGCTAACCCCAAAAAGAGAGGGGAAGGAGATTTATTATCTGAATGATGACCTGATCCGTATCCTGGAAAGATAGGCTTTATTCATTTCCCTATGGCACTTCCTCGCTAAAATCCGGGAAAGTCTTTTTCATTTCTTTGGTGCTGTATTTTGGATACGCTTGTTTGCCGGCATCTAGCTCGAGCGTCACTATTTTCGGATCATTGGCAATCAGCAATAATTTATCGCGGTCGACATCAAACTCTTTTAACCGCCGGTTGGATTTCAATGCATATTTGCGTGTAAAGTTGCCCCCTTCCACCTGCAATTGATTTTTGATCTCGGCATTGGTTTTTTGTTTGTCCAGAATATCCGTTTTGGATTTCCCGATCACTTCGGTGGCTTCCAGCGTTCCCAGGGTTGCCACGGCAGTACCTCCTACCCCGGAAACAATTTTCGAATCCTGTGTCGGCAATACAACCGGTGAAAGCCCCGTCGAAGCGCCCAGGGAAACATTAACAATGGCCCTGTGGCGCTTGCCTCTTTTCGCTTGCTTGTATTCCTTGTTCAACTTATCCTGGTTTTCCTCCAGGCGATCAACCAGGGCTTTTGTGCTGACGAGCGCATTATAATATTTCTGATACAACAGTTTATCCTTCTCCTCCAGGTTCTCGGCGTCCATGACTGTCACTTTCACCTTTCGCTGTACCCGGTTGTTGGCTTTATCCAGCGCGAAAAAAATGAGCGTCACCTCTTTTGATTTTTCCGCTTCATCGGTAAAGGAATACCCGGGGGTCCAGGTAAATTCGGCTTGCGAGTTGGTGTTCGTTCGCAGACTGGTTTTAGGAATACGACCATCGGAACTTATAAAATCAAGACCTTTGATTTCATCGTCACCGTTCGGATCGGATACAAAAAGCTTAAGGTTGAGAAGTGCATCTTCCTTGATCGTAATAACACTATCGCCCGGTACGATCAGTATTTCAGGAGGGAGATCGAGCTGTGTTTGGGCAACCCTGATCTTACCTGTAGTCTGCGCTTTGTCGGGTTGATCTTCCACCAAAAAAGAAATCGTAATTGGATTATTCTTAAGACCAATAAACTGGCTTCGCGATACCACCCAGGTGAGCATACCTCCCGAACTTAAACTGGCTCCCTCCGGCATGTCGGTAAGGATCGGTTTGAACACAAGGGGATCACCATCGGGGTCGATGACATAGTCCGTCGAAATCTGGTAGTGATTATTGGAACCCTGTTTGACATAAAATACGGGAAGATCCGTAACTATCGGAGGCCGGTTCTTGTGACGCACGGTAAATGTCACCGGGTGACGTACCCTATGCCCATCACTCCACTGAGCCTGGAAAATCACACTGAATTCCTTTTCTCTTGCCAGCCGGTCCACCAGGTTATAGGAAGGTTTCCATGAAAAATTCCCAAGGCTGTCAAATTGAATTCCTGTATCATTGATTCCTTCGAGGGAAAAACTTTTAGGCTTGACCGGATCATTTGTCGAAACTTTAAACGTCAATGTCTTGCCCTCATACAAAGTATTCCAGCCTATGGAGTCGGGAAAGATTAATTGCTGAGCCATCGCATGGCTGCAGGAAAGAATACAAGCAATTAAAAAAGATTTAGCTTTCATCTCTTAAAACGGAGTTGCAAATTTAACCGCTCGTTATTCTCATTTGAGCATTTGTACTTTTTTTTCAAAAAACACCCGATTTCCAATGATCAAAAGAAGCATTGCTTCCAAAGAAAAAACCAAATACAGCTTCTTTGACGATGTCTATGAAGTCGTAAAGCTTATCCCAAAAGGTCGCGTGACCAGTTATGGAGCAATCGCAAGCTACCTGGGAACAAAGCTAAGCTCCCGCATGGTGGGCTGGGCCATGAATGCTGCCCATGGTCAGAAGGATGTCCCTGCTCATCGTGTCGTCAACCGCCAGGGTCTGCTTACCGGAAAACATCATTTTAAAACTCCCAAGGCCATGCAAAATAAACTGGAAAAGGAAGGAATACGTGTAGTCAAAGATAAAGTTCAGGATTTTGAAACAGTATTCTGGGACCCCGCACGGGAATTGTCGTAAGTCTTACCATATGATAAACTGGAAATTATCATTGGGTAAGTTTCAGGTTAACGGAGGGCACAAGCCAAACAAAAACTCCGCGCGCTCTGCGCCACCTCAGCGGACTCCGCGGTGAAAAAATAATCAACCTATACTGTAAAAACCCAATCTACCTTGATGGCTCCTGTCTCTTCGAAATAATAAGTAATCCCAGAAACGTGATTAATCCATTAATAACTAAAATCTCAATTCCAATTTTATACCCGTCAAACCACATCATTGAATTGGAACTAAGCCAATAAGAAATACCCGGCGATAGAATGCAAACCAAAGGAACAAATTTACCTTCAATCCTGCGCCGCGTAAACAGCCCGAACGAAAACAATCCCAGCAACGGACCGTAGGTATACCCGGCCACATTGAGTACGGTCTCAATCAATGACTTTTCATTGATTTCCTTCACAATCATGATGATGATCAGAAATAAAACAGAAAAGCTCAAGTGTACTTTGTTCTTCTGTTGCTGCTTTATTTTTTCCGGTTTGTTTTTAAAATCAAGAAAATCAATACAAAATGAAGTCGTTAGCGCGGCGAGCGCAGAATCCGCGCTCGCGTACGAAGAGGCAATGATTCCCAACAAAAAGAAAATCCCCGCAAGCAATCCAAATTCACTAAAGGCCAGTCGCGGGAAGAGTTCGTCGGATGCCGTCGGCACCGGTAAATTATTCTTAGTGCTGTAAATAAAAAGCAACGCCCCCAGCGTCAGGAATAGCAAATTCACGATCGCAATCGTCAGGCTGAACCAGAACATATTTTTCTGAGCCTCCTTCAGGTTCCGGCAGGTAAGGTTTTTTTGCATCAGGTC